>RCUN01000527.1_pt1 | contig 20268 bp, 19 predicted proteins | sample 2166181 | NCBI WGS metagenome assembly RCUN01 (sample SAMN09932603, study PRJNA488358) | compost metagenome | feature: garden; material: soil; isolation source: compost soil in crotononitrile-enriched culture | place: Germany: Experimental Botanical Garden Goettingen | collected 2016-01-27 | reverse complement strand
CAACTTTTGTACATCAAGGTCAAGTTTGCGCATCTCCAGAGCGTTTTTTTGTACATCACACAAAATATGATGAATTAGTCGAAAAGCTATCCAAAGCACTCTCTGGTTTCAAAATTGGATCGGCTATGGATGAAGTAAGTATGTTTGGCCCACTCTCTAATCAGCCACACTTTCATAAAGTGAAACATTATTTAGATATGGCAAAAGCCAACAACCAGATTATTGCAGGTGGTGAGGCTTTAGATCAGACAGGATATTTCGTGCAGCCGACTTTGATTTCCTTTAAAAATACCGATGATCCTTTATTTTCAGAGGAAACCTTTGGACCAGTGGTTGGGGTAATGCCATTCGAAACTGATGAAGAGCTTATTCAGCTCATGAATCAGTCACGCTTTGGTTTAACTGCAAGTATTTGGACAAATGATCTGTCTAAAGCCTTACGTTTAATTCCTAAAATTGAAGCAGGGACTTTGTGGGTCAATATGCATACGTTCTTAGATCCCTCAGTTCCATTTGGTGGCGTGAAAGCTTCTGGCATTGGAAGAGAGTTTTCAGATGCATTTATTGAAGATTACACTGAATTAAAATCGGTCATGATTCGATATTAAGTTTAAAGATTCTACGAGATATAAAAAATGGCCTATAAAGGCCATTTTTTTAACTCTTAAACTTAAAATTAGCTCACTAAAAAATCTTTTAAGATTTTATTAAAAGCTTCAGGTTGCTCTACATTAGAAATATGAGAAGCATCTATCTCTGCAAGTTTTGATTGTGGAATGCGTTGCTGCATAAATTCACCATCTGTAACGGTCGTTACAGGGTCTTGAGTTCCAGCAATCACTAATACAGGAATTTTGATGTCTTTTAACTGCTCACGGACATCCGCTTTAGCCAAAGCCTCACAACAATTGGCATAACCCATTGCGCTGCCAGCACTTAAGTCGTTACACAGGTTGTTGACGATTGAAGCGTGACTTTGGATAAAGGGATCTGTAAACCATCGCGAAGCTGCTGTGGCTGCGATCGGTTGTAAACCTTGCTCAAGTACTAATTTTGCACGGTCAAGCCATGCTTGTTCTTGCCCAATTTTAGCAGCAGTATTTGCCACAACCACATGACTAAAACGGTTAGGGTAGTGAATTGCCAGCCATTGACCAGTTAAACCACCCATAGAAATACCACAAAAAGCAGCTTTGCTAATATTTAGATGGTCAAGTAAACGGACAACATCTTCACCTAATTGCTCTACAGTGTATGGGCCGTCAGGCGTAGATGATGAACCGTGACCACGAGTGTCATAGCAGATCACAAAAAATTGATCTTTTAACTCATTAAACTGTTTTTGCCACATGCCATAGTTGGTGCCCAAAGAATTGGAAAACACCAAAGCAGGGGAAGACGGCTCACCAAAAGTTTGATAGTTAATTTGTGCATCGGCAGATTGAAAAGATGGCATTTGTTTCTCCTTAAAGTGCTTCAACACGTTCAATAATCAAAGCAATACCTTGGCCCACACCAATACACATTGAACATACGGCATAACGACCACCTGTTTGCTCAAGCTGGTTTAATGCTGTGGTCACAAGGCGTGCACCTGAGGCACCTAACGGATGACCCAAAGCAATTGCTCCACCGTTTGGATTGACCTTGTTGCTATCATCTGGCAAACCTAAATCACGAGTCACTGCTAATGCTTGCGCAGCAAAAGCTTCATTCAGCTCAATAACATCCATCTGCTCTAAAGTCAGGTTGGCTTGTTTAAGTAATTTTTTAATGGCTGGCGCCGGAGCAAAACCCATAATGCGTGGCTCTACACCCACTGCTGTTGAAGCAATGATCTTGGCACGTGGTTTTAGGTTATAAGTTTGAACTGCCTCATCAGATGCGATCAGTAATGCTGCTGCACCATCGTTAATGCCCGAAGCATTACCCGCAGTGACTGTACCATCTGCTTTTACAACTGGTTTAAGCTTGCTTAAGCCTTCAAGAGTTGAAGAACGTGGTTGTTCATCAGTATCAATCACAACAGCATCACCCTTACGCTGAGGGATTTCAACTGCCACGATTTCTTTAGAAAAAAAGCCTTTGGCTTGCGCGCTTGCGGTGCGTTGTTGGCTCGCCAAGGCAAACTGGTCCTGATCTGCACGATTCACGTTAAACTTTTCAGCCACGTTTTCGGCAGTCTGGGGCATGGTGTCTACACCATACAATTCTTTAAGTTTTGGGTTAATGAAACGCCAGCCCATGGTGGTGTCTTCAATCTTCTGGCTACGGCCAAAAGCACTGTCTGACTTACCCATCACATAGGGTGCACGGCTCATGCTTTCCACACCACCTGCAATCACCAAGTTTGCTTCACCGGCTTTAATGGCACGGGCAGCAATGGCAATCGCATCGAGTGATGAACCACACAAACGGTTAATGGTGGTTGCTGGAACCTGATACGGTAAACCAGCAAGTAAAGCCGACATACGACCGACATTACGGTTGTCTTCACCAGCTTGGTTGGCACAGCCATAGATCACATCATCGACCTGTTCCCAATCTACATTTGGGTTACGCTGCATGAGAGCTTTAATCGGTACAGCACCAAGGTCATCGGCACGAACAGGAGCAAGGCCACCGGCATAACGGCCGAATGGAGTACGGATGGCATCGATGATATAAGCGTTTTTCATTCTAACTTTTGTCCTTTACTTCGGGCCTTTGAGCCATTCTCCGTAGGTATTTCGCGGTGGCGACATGGATGTCGCCTCGTTGCTCAGCACAACAGGGATGTTGTGTCTGAGTAACAAAGGTTTTTGGTTACTTTTTTAAAAAAGTGACATGAATTAGCTAGTGGTATCTGACTTAAACAGGTAGGACTCCGTCGTGATGATCTATAAATTTTCATATCAACGAATGACATCACAGCTGTAATTTATCGTGATATACGTAGGTCTGTTGTGTAAGCGATACCTTACTTTTGAAAGGTCAAAAGTAACAAAAACCTTTGTTGAACAGAGGAGGCTTCCTTGCCTCCCTGTCCAACGGGCGACATCCATGTCGCCTGTCACGATAGTGAATATATTTTTAAAAACTTAAACCGTTGCATCAATCAAAGTTGCACCTGTCAAAGCCTGTAACTCTTCAAAGCTAAGACCTTCCACTTTCTCAATCACTTTCAAACCATCTTTGGTCACATCAATCACACAAAGGTCAGTGTAAATACGGTCAACACAGTGCTTACCCGTTACCGGATAGCTCAGCTCAGCCACAATCTTCGGTTCGCCTTGCTTGGTCACATGATCTGTGGTGATAAATACTTTTTTGGCACCCACTGCCAAATCCATCGCACCACCCACCGCAGGAATCGCATTTGGCGCACCCGTGTGCCAGTTCGCCAAGTCACCATTGGCTGCAACCTGAAAAGCACCCAGCACTGCAATATCAAGGTGACCACCACGCATCATGGCAAATGAGTCGCCATGGTGGAAAAAGCTGCCGCCTTCAAGCATGGTCACAAACTCTTTACCTGCATTAATCAGTTCAGGGTCTTCTTCACCTTCGGCTGGTGGTGGGCCAAAAGCCAATAAACCATTTTCAGAATGAAGGAAAATATCTTTGTCATTAGGTAAATAGCTTGCGATCTTGGTGGGTAAGCCAATACCTAGGTTCACATATGCACCATCTGGAATGTCTTGTGCCACACGTTTTGCAATCTGGTCACGGCTGAGTTTTTGGTAGCTCATGTTATTTCTCCTTATTGCTTATTGTGCTGGCTGGACTTGTACAACATGCTGTACAAAAATACCTGGGGTGATGATGTGCTCTGGATCTAATCCACCTAGCTCAACTACCTCAGAGACTTGAACAATGGTGACATCAGCAGCCATGGCCATGATCGGACCAAAGTTACGTGCAGATTTACGGTAAACCAGATTGCCCCAGCGGTCGCCCTTGTAGGCTTTAATAAGTGCGAAATCTGCTTTAATTGGATATTCAAGTACGTAGTCTTTGCCATCGATCTGGCGGGTTTCTTTGCCTTCCGCTAGAAGTGTTCCAAAGCCTGTTGGGGTAAATACAGCCCCAAGTCCCATACCAGCTGCCTGAATACGGCAAGCTAGATTACCTTGTGGTACTACTTCAAGCTCTACTTTTCCGGCACGGTATAGCTCATCAAACACATAAGAGTCTGACTGACGAGGGAAAGAACAGATGACTTTTTTAACTGAACCAGCCTTAAGCAGTTTAGCCAGACCGTAATCGCCATTACCGGCATTGTTGCTAACAATGGTTAGGCCTTTAACACCGAGTTCAATCAGTCCATCAATGAGTTCAGCGGGTTGTCCTGCGGTACCAAAACCACCAATCAGAATGGTTGCACCATCTTTAATCTGTGATAGAACCTCGCTAAGAGAGGACTTACTTTTGTCAATCATGTGAGAAACCTTAGAGCATGAGGTAACGTGATGTTATTACTACCGCTAAAAATTTATTTAAATTCTTAATGGTAGTAATAAATGGAATAAATTTTGTGAGTCAAAAGCGAACTTTTAACTCACATACACTTTCAATTAAGCACTAGCGCGACGACGTTCAACTTCAGTTGAAGGAGCAGCAGCGGCATCTTTAACAAGTTCGATGTTAAATGTGATGTGTTTGAAAGCGTGATCTAAACCACGACGTTGAATTTCAGCTGGGTCAGTTACATCAACTGCTGTTGCTACAAGTCCGTCACGAGTTGCGAAAGCAAAGTCGTCCCATAAGTACTCATCACCCTCAATGTTGAATTGAGTTGTAAGCTTGCGGAAGCCTGGTGCAGACACGAAGTAATGAACGTGAGATGGACGGTTACCATGACGGCCTAACTTGTTAAGAAGGGCCTGAGTTGTACCTTCTGGAGGGCAACCATAACCAACAGGCATCGTGGTTAATGCAACATATTTACCATCAGCATCAGTTAAAATACTGCGGCGTAAGTTAAAGTCAGATTGAGACTTATCAAAGAATGAGTAATTACCCAAGCTGTTAGCATGCCATACTTCAACTTTAGCATTTTCAATGATATTGCCATCAGTATCTGTAACAGTACCTTCAATAATTAAGGTATCAATTTTGCCAGATTCTGTACCATCATCCATACGCGAAAAACCAACAGATTCAGGTGCACCAGCTACGTAAAGTGGACCTTCGATGGTACGAGGTGTGCCACCAGTAACGCCAGCTTTTGCATCGGCTTCATCTGCACGTAAATCAAGATAGTGTTCTAAACCTAAGCCGGCTGCTAAAAGTCCAAGTTCGTTTGCTTGACCAGCATCGGTAAAATATTCCAAACCTTTCCATACTTCTGAAGGTTGGATGTCTAAGTCTTCGATGGCTTGAAATAAATCCCCGAGAAGGCGCACTACAATTTGCTGAACACGTGCATCAACTTCGCCTTTAGCTGTGTCGACATTCATTTGTTTTACAAGCGCATCAATTTGTTGACGGTTCATACTAAAACTCCTTAAGTATGCAATACGGTTTTGGGTGGCAGTGGTGCTGGCATTTTGTTTTGCTAGCGAATAATGACTGCCACGTTCCTTGTTACCTTTTGAATCAATGTATTTAATTTCTAAGTGTGTTTCAGACCACACACTCAAACTATTTTTTTGGATTACGAATCATCATCACGAACAGAAGAAGGGTGACGATTAAGTGCCATTACTTCGATGTTCATGTAAGGATAGAGAGGTAATCCTTGTAAAATGTTGTGCAACTCTTCATTGCTCTCAACATCAAAAATACTGATGTTTGAGTACTGGCCTGTAACTCGCCAGATGTGACGCCATTTACCTTGACGTTGCAGATCTTGCGAATAAGCCTTTTCAACGGCCTTAATTTCATTTGCTTTGTCGGCTGGCATATCAAGTGGAATATGCACATCCATACGTACATGAAATAACATGGGAAACTCCTTATCCTGTTGCCTTAACGACGTAACTTCTCAACTTTATCTTCATCAATTTCAATGCCTAAGCCCGGAGCTGTTGGCAAGTGCAATTCAAAGTTTTCGTAACGTAGCGGTTCCTTCAAAATTTCTTCGGTAAGTAATAACGGACCAAATAATTCAGTACCGAATGCTAATGTTTCAAAGGTTGCAAATGCATGAGCAGAAGCAATACTACCTACAGGGCCTTCAAGCATAGTGCCGCCATAAAGATCAATTCCAGCCAAACCTGCAACCTTGGCCACTTCACATGCTTCGATCAGACCACCAGATTGTTCAATTTTTACCGCAAATACGTCAGCCCCATGGCTTTTTGCAATACGGTATGCGCTGTCTGGTCCAGTTAAAGCTTCATCCGCCATGATTGCGACATCAAAACGATGTGTTAAACGAGCAAGTGCTTCAGTATTTTGAATAGCACAGGGCTGTTCAATTAAATCAATTCCGCCATCTTGCAGCTGTTGAATACCTTGGATACATTCCAGCTCTGACCATGCACGATTTACATCGACACGTACACTAATATCTGCACCTAGTGCTTTTTTAATTGCAATCACATGATCAACATCGTGTTGCAAAGGGCGTGCACCGATTTTGAGTTTGAACGTGTTATGACGTTTCAACTCAATCATTTTTCGAGCTTCAGCAATATCTTTTTCTGTGTCGCCAGACGCGAGCGTCCAAAGTACAGGTAAACTATTACGCAGACGGCCACCTAAAACTTCACTTAACGGCACGCCTAAACGTTTTGCCTGAATATCAAGTAGGGCAGTTTGAATGGCACATTTCGCGAAACGGTTACCATTAATATTTTTACGAATCAGTTTTAGTGTTTGAGCCACATTTAAATCTTTAACTGATGCGAGTAATGGTGCAAAGTAAGTATCAATATTGGCTTTGACACTTTCAGGACTTTCTTCACCATAGTTCAGTCCACCAATGGTGGTCGCTTCACCCCAACCGACAATACCATCCATGGTCGTAATTTTAACGAGCACCAAAGTCTGAGTACGCATTGTGGTTACAGACAACTGGTGAGGACGGATAGTTGGAATATCCACAAGTATGGTTTCTATGGTTCTATACATGAAGTTTCAACTATTTCAAACTTGTTTACATACCATAGAAGAATGTAATAGCCTAAAATAGATATAGAACGGTATTTTAAGATACTAAAAAGGTATATTAATGGAATTAAGACATCTACGTTATTTTGTTACCGTTGTTGAAGAACAAAGTCTGACTAAAGCCGCAGAAAAGCTTTTTATTGCTCAGCCACCACTCACGCGTCAAATCAAAAAACTAGAGGAAGAGTTAGGGATTGATTTGTTTGTGAAGGGCTCTCGTCCATTAAAAGCGACAGAAGCAGGTCTGTTTTTTTACCAACATGCTGTGCAGATTTTAACGCATACTGCTCAAGCGGCTTCTATGGCTAAAAAAATGAAGTTGGTTGATAACATTGTCAAAGTGGGTTATGTCAGCTCATTGCTTTACGGACGCTTACCACAGGTCATTTATCTATTTAGACAAAAAAATCCAGATATCCATGTTGAACTGATTGAATGTGGCACACGAGATCAGGTCGAGGCTTTAAAGTTAGGCAAAATCGATTTAGGTTTTGGTAGATTACCCATTAGTGATCCGGCCATTAAGAGACTTTTACTCAGAAAAGAAAAATTAAAATTAGCGATTCATAAAAAGCATCCATTAAGTGAATTTCAAGATTCAGGAATTTACTTATCTCAAATCATTAATGAGACGATTTTTTCTTATCCCACTACACCTAAGCCAAATTTTTCGACCACTATTCAAGCTTTATTTACCAAGTTGGGTTTAATTCCAGCCAAACTGACCGAAGTACGAGAAATTCATATGGCATTGGGACTAGTGGCATCGGGTGAGGGTATTTGTATTATTCCAGAAAGTGCCTGTGATATTGGCATGAAGAATCTAACTTACTTAAATATATTAGACTTAGAAGCTTATAGTCCGATTTCTCTATCCATGCGTAACATGGACCAAAGTTCGTATATTCCTAAAATTTTAGATTGTATTGAAGAGATCTATAGCGAAGAAGAAGTGTCTAGAAATTTGAATTTATAACTTTTTAATACGATTAAGATTGAATTTTCATGTTATTTTAAAACTTTAAACCTATAGGTAATATGTAAAAGGAATTATTGGATGAGAAAAATTTTAGGACTAGCTTCTCTCATTATGTCTACTGGTGTTGTACATGCTGAACAATTAAATGAACAAGAACAAATTTCTCCATACAGTGCAAATGTAACCTTCGCGAGTCAATATATATCACGTGGTTTCCAGCAAACATGGGGTAAGCCAGCTTTACAGATTGGTTTAGATTATGCAAATCCGAATGGATTATTTGTAGGTACTTGGGCATCGAATGTGAGTTCTAACTATCTTAGAGATGCTTCGGTTGAGTGGGATTTTTATGCAGGTTATATAAAAACTTTTGATAAGTTTTCGGCTGGAATGACGGTTTTTTATTACTATTATCCGGGAGCTGAAAGCACGCCTGAAACGGGTAGTACCAGTTATAACTATGGCGAAATTGTGCCTCAAATTGGTTATGGACCTTTAACGCTTAAATATTTCATTACTTACACGCCAGATTATGCGGGTTATAACTCAAATACGATGGGCGGCCCTGAGGGTAAACGTTCAAGAGGAACAACATATCTGGATTTAACTTTTACACAGCCAATAAATGAAACTTGGACTTTTGGTGCCCATTATGGCTATGAAAGAATTAAAAATTTCTCGGAAGCTAATTTTCAGGATGTTAAGGTTGAGCTTATTAAGGATTTAGGCGATGGTTGGAATACGGGGGTGGCCTATACCAAAGCTTGGGATAAAAATGGGTTCTATAAGAAGTATAGTAATGGTGAACCGGATGCACCTATTTCAAATCCGATTGACTCAACATTTACGGTATCAGTCAAAAAGGTGTTCTAACTTATAAGTAAAAAGCCTGATTACTTTATTTTGAGTCATCAGGCTTTGAATAATTAATATATAAAAATTATTTTTTGATTAAATCGTAAGCCATTTTAGTGTCGTCTAATTGAACGAGAGACGCATGGCGCGCTGAGAGCGGATCTTTATTTTCAATTGCTGTCAAAATTGCTTTATGTCTCGGTAATGAATGGCCTTGTAAATTTGGGCGCAGACTTGTGACTTGAATAGATTGCTGTAAGGGTAAAACTAACATTTTTGACATATATGCCAATAAGTCATTATGCGTTGCTTTGGCAATTGCCAAGTGAAATTGAATATCTGGCTCTATAAATTCTTCAACTGTTGTCGCCTTTTCCATCCCATCATAGGCATGTTTAATACGCTGAATATCTTCATCTGTTGCCGTGCTTGCCGCAATATAAGCAAGCTCTGGTTCCAACACTCGTCGTACGGTAGAAAGTGTTTTAAAAAACTCATGTTCTGGTGTCGTTTGAATCAACCAAAAGAGTACATCAGGGTCGAGTAAATGCCATTCTTCTTTAGGTCTCACAACAGTACCGATTTTGGGTCTTGAGTAAGTTAAACCTTTAGCATTTAAAACACGTATTGCTTCACGAAAGACAGGGCGGCTGACTTTGTATTCCTCACACAAATCAACTTCACTTGGCAGCTTTTCATTTTCTGAAATTTCTCCAGAAACAATTTTTAGTCCGAGTTGTTGAACAATTAATGCATGTTGGCTTTTGCTAGGAATAGGATTTTTATAGTCAGCTTTACTCATATTTTACTATTACGACACGTTGAATATCCTATGGTATAGATGACCTTGTCTTTTAACAAGATCATCTTTTTCTAGAACTAAATTTAGTGAGAATGGCGTGGAACTTCTGAACCGCGACAGCCGACCAAGAAATCAAAATCACAACCTTCGTCTGCTTGTAAGACATGTTCTACATAAAGTTTACGATAGCCACCAATAAAACTCGGAGGAGCCGGAGGTGCTAAATGCTCAAGCCGTTGTTTAAGCTCTTCATCACTTACTTCTAAATGAAGCTTTCCTTCATAAGCATCGAGTTCAATAAAATCGCCATTTTGAACTACGGCTAAAGGCCCGCCCGCCATGGCTTCAGGGGCAACATGTAAAACTACGGTGCCGTATGCCGTACCACTCATACGTGCATCGGAAATACGGACCATATCGGTAATGCCTTTGGCTAAAACTTTTGGTGGTAGCCCCATATTTCCAACTTCAGCCATACCCGGATATCCCTTAGGACCAGCGTTTTTCATCACAAGAATACAAGTTTCATCGACATCAAGATCTGGATCGTTAATACGGGCTTTATAGTCATCAAAGTTTTCAAATACTACCGCACGACCACGGTGTTTCATAAGTTCCGGTGTGGCAGCAGAAGGTTTGAGTACTGCGCCTTTAGGGGCTAAATTGCCACGTAAAATACACATACCACCATCTTGTCGAATTGGGTTATCTATTTTTCGAATGACTTCATCATTATAAATAGGTGACTGCTGACAGTTTTCCCAAATAGCTTGACCATTTACGGTTAAAGCTTGCGGATGAGGTAAAAGATTGGCTTCACCCATACGGCGAATTACGGCAGGTAATCCACCACTGTAATAAAACTCTTCCATTAAAAAACGGCCAGAAGGCTGTAAGTCAACAATAGTTGGCATGCCACGACCAACACGGTTCCAGTCATCGAGTTGTAAATCAACTCCAATACGTCCAGCAATTGCCTTTAAGTGAATCACGGCATTGGTTGAACCACCAATAGCGGCATTGACTTTAATGGCATTTTCGAAAGCTTCTTTGGTTAAGATTTTAGAAAGACGTAAATCTTCGTGAACCATATCAACAATACGCATGCCAGAAAGATGAGCTAGCACATAACGACGAGAATCTACCGCTGGAATAGCCGCATTGTGTGGTAAAGACGTGCCTAAAGCTTCTGCCATACAAGCCATTGTAGAGGCTGTTCCCATGGTATTACATGTACCAGCTGAGCGTGACATACCAGATTCGGCAGATAGAAATTCATTTAAATCAATTTTGCCCGCTTTGAGTTCTTCATGCATTTGCCAAACGATGGTACCCGCACCAATGTCTTTACCTTTGTGCTTACCATTCAGCATAGGTCCACCAGTCACCACAATTGCTGGAATATCACAGCTTGCAGCACCCATTAATAAGGCAGGTGTGGTTTTGTCACAACCTGTCAGTAACACCACGCCATCGATTGGGTTGCCACGAATAGCTTCTTCAACATCCATACTGGCCAAGTTACGTGTGAACATGGCGGTAGGACGTAAATTCGACTCACCATTTGAGAACACAGGAAACTCAACAGGGTAGCCACCTGCTTCTAAAATTCCTTTTTTTACATGTTCGGCAATTTTTCGGAAATGTGCATTACATGGCGTGAGCTCAGACCATGTATTACAAATTCCAATGATCGGTTTACCTTGAAACTCATGATCTGGAATGCCTTGGTTCTTCATCCAGCTACGATACATAAAGCCATTTTTATCCGTCGTACCAAACCAAGCTGCCGAACGAAGAACTTGTTTGTTATTCATACAAATTTCCTTATATAGTATTACTATTTAAATTTATTTAAATCAAAATACACCATAAATTTTATTTTTAAAAGGTTTGAAATTTAAATAGTATTACTATATTTTAAATTGAAAGGATAATTTACGAGCAAGATGCTCTATAAGTAAATAATAGGAAATGGAGTCGAACATGGATTTCGAAAAGGATGTAATACGGACGGTCACGTTTAAGCTCATACCCGCATTAGTCATACTATATCTCGTGGCCTATATAGACCGAGCTGCTGTTGGTTTTGCCCATTTGCACATGGGTGCAGATGTAGGGATTGGTGATGTAGCCTATGGTCTAGGAGCAGGGCTATTCTTTATTGGGTACTTTCTTTTTGAAGTACCGAGTAACTTACTTCTAGACAAATTTGGTGCCCGCAAATGGTTTACCCGCATTTTGTTGACGTGGGGTTTAATCACCATGGCAATGGCACTCATCCAAGGACCAAAAAGCTTTTATTTCTTACGTTTTCTACTCGGTGTAGCTGAAGCAGGCTTTTTCCCCGGTGTTCTCTATCTGATTACACAATGGTATCCGGTACGCCACCGCGGAAAAATCATGGGAATGTTTGTGCTTTCACAACCGATTGCCATGATGATTGCTGGGCCTTTAGCTGGTCTATTACTTGGCATGGATGGCATTGCAAATTTACATGGTTGGCAATGGTTATTTATTGCAGTTGGATTGCCTGCTGTTTTATTGGCTTTACCAACATTCCTATGGCTGCCTGATAATATTGATAAAGTGAAATGGTTAAGCATTGAGCAAAAACAATGGCTTAAAAATGAACTTGTTAAAGATGAAGCCGAATACGACCAAACTCGACATGCTAATCCACTTCATGCGTTAAAAGACAAACGCGTACTTTTATTGGCACTTTACTATTTACCAGTGACTTTAAGTATTTATGGTTTAAATCTGTGGTTGCCTTCTATTATCAAGCAATTTGGAGGTGGCACCGATCTTCAAATTGGTTTCTTATCTAGTATTCCATACGTTTTCGGAATTATTGGATTATTAATTATTCCACGTAGTACCGATCGTCTAAATGACCGTTACGGACACTTAAGTTTTCTCTACGCACTAGGCGCTTGCGCAATGTTTTTAAGTGGCTGGTTACATTCTCCAGTCATGCAATTGGCTGCTTTGGCTGTGGTTGCATTTTGCCTATTTTCATCAACTGCTGTGTTTTGGACATTACCGGGTCGTTTCTTAACTGGTGCAAGTGCTGCTGCGGGAATTGCCTTAATTAATTCTGTCGGAAATTTAGGTGGCTATGTCGGGCCATTTGGCATAGGTCTTTTAAAAGAATACACAGGAAATATGGCTGCTGGTCTGTATTTCTTATCTATCGTCATGCTTTTCGGTCTGATTTTGACTTACATCGTCTATGCCAAGCTCGAACGTCAAAAAACACAAACAGTGAATATTCAAAAGCCTTTGTAAGGAATAAAACATGCAAATTATTCAATTTGAAAATCGTGCAAATCAACGTGCAGTCGCCAAAGTAGAAGGCAACATGGCATATCCGCTTAAGAATATACAATCGGTTCGTGATTTAGCACTCTTGGCAATTCGTAATAAAGTCTCATTGGAACAACAAGTTGAGGCGTTAGGGTTTGAATCAGAAACCTATGATTATTCATCTTTATTAGCAAATTTAAAGGTACTGCCGCCTTTAGATCATCCAGATCCAACGCATTGTTTAGTTTCCGGTACAGGTTTAACCCATTTAGGTTCTGCATCTGCACGCGACAAAATGCATCAGCAAAATTTAAGCGATGATAGCTCAGTGACTGACACCATGCGAATATTTCAATGGGGCTTACAAAAGGGGCGTCCAGCACAAGGTCAGGTGGGGGCGCAGCCGGAATGGTTTTATAAAGGCGATGGTTCAATTGTGGTAAGGCCGGGGGCTGAATTACCTTTGCCACCATTTGCTGAAGACGGCGGTGAAGAACCGGAAATTGCTGGTCTATATGTCATTGGAGAAGACTTAAAGCCTTATCGCATTGGATTTGCGTTGGGGAATGAATATTCTGACCACGTGATGGAACGCCGTAATTATCTATATCTGGCCCATTCAAAATTGCGTTTTTGCAGTTTTGGTCCAGCTTTACGGACAGGCGAATTACCAAAACATTTGGTGGGCACAAGTCGTTTGCGCCGTGACGGACAAATCATTTGGGAAAAAGAGTTTCTGTCGGGTGAAGATAACATGTGTCATAGCTTGGCAAATCTAGAATATCACCACTTCAAGTATCAACAATTTTTAAAAGCAGGCGATGTTCACATTCACTATTTCGGCACAGCGACTCTATCTTTTGCTGATGGTATTCAAGCGCAGGTCAACGATGAGTTTGAAATAGAGATGAAAGAGTTCGGACTTCCACTCAAAAACAGACTTGCCCATACCCAACCCGAGTTACCTATCGGTTCAGTTATCACACTCTAAGGAATATAAAATGGTTATCGGACACAACTTTATTGGCGGTTCACGTAGTGCGCAAAGTACAACTTTATTAAAAAGTGTGAATGCAACAACTGGCGAAGCTTTGCCTTTTGAGTTTCACCATGCAACCGAACAGGAAATCAATCAGACCTGTGAAGCTGCAAGTAAAGCATTTAAGACCTATCGTCATACCTCACCTGAACAGCGTGCAATCTTTTTAGAAAACATTGCTGATGAACTTGACGCTTTAGGAACAGATTTTCTAGAGATTGTCTCGCAAGAAACCGCTTTGCCACTTGCACGCTTGCAAGGTGAACGTGGTCGTACCAGTGGACAAATGCGCCTGTTTGCCAAAGTGCTGCGTCGTGGTGACTTTTTAGGTGCCCGTATTGATAAAGCTTTACCAGAGCGTCAGCCTCTACCACGCCCAGACCTGCGCCAGATTAAAATTGGTGTTGGACCTGTTGCAGTATTTGGTGCCAGTAACTTTCCATTGGCCTTTTCAACCGCTGGTGGTGACACTGCTTCTGCACTCGCCGCAGGTTGTTCGGTTGTGGTGAAAGCCCATAGCGGACATATGGCGACAGCGGACTTCGTGGCTCAGGCAATTGAACGTGCCGTAGAAAACTCAAATATGCCTAAAGGTGTATTTAACATGATTTATGGTAATGGTGTGGGTGAACCACTGGTTAATCATCCCTTAATTCAGGCTGTGGGTTTTACGGGGTCACTGCGTGGTGGTCGCGCTTTATGCGACATGGCAGCAGCACGTCCACAACCAATTCCAGTATTTGCTGAAATGAGCAGCATTAACCCGATGCTGATGTTGCCAGAAGCTTTAAAAAACCGAGGGGACAAAATTGCTCAGGACTTGGCAGATTCTGTCGTTCTAGGTTGTGGTCAGTTCTGTACTAATCCGGGTTTAATTTTAGGTATTAAATCAGCCGAGTTTACTCAGCTCATTACTAACCTGATCAACATTATGGGTGGAAAACCTGCTCAAACTATGCTCAATGCCGGAACCTTAAAAAGTTATACGGCAGGTCTTGAGCATTTAACCCAGCATCAAGGCATTGAGCACTTGGCAGGCCAAGCCCAGCAAGGTAATCAGGCTCAGCCACAATTGTTTAAAGCCGATGTTGAGCTTTTACTGGCGGGTGACCAGCTTCTGCAAGAAGAAATCTTTGGGCCAGCAACTGTCATCATTGAAGTGGCAGATAAAGCTCAGCTCCTTCAAGCCTTACAAAGCATGAATGGTCAGCTTACAGCGACTTTAATTGCAGACGAAGCCGATTTAACCGAGTTTGCAGATGTGGTTCCGGTGCTCGAAGAAAAGGCAGGCCGCTTACTCATAAATGGTTATCCAACAGGTGTAGAAGTGAGTGATGCTATGGTGCACGGCGGGCCATACCCAGCCACCTCTGATGCACGAGGGACATCGGTTGGTACCTTGGCCATTGACCGTTACTTGCGTCCGGTGTGTTACCAAAACTATCCGCAAAGTTTGTTGCCAGAGGCCTTAAAAGACAGCAACCCGATGCAGATTTTAAGGCTGGTCAATGGCGAAATGACAAGAGAAGAAATCTAACAAATAATGAAAAAGAGACCTATTATGGGTCTCTTTTTCATTATTTGTTATGAATAGCAATCAATCTACAGTGGGGTGGGCAAATTAAGTACTACCTGAGCATCCTCCACCACATCTAAACGTAGAATTATCTGGCGTAGTTTTTATATATAAATAGGGTTAGAGAAGAGAAAAAATTAATATTTTTTCTAGTTTTTTAAAAACTTATCTAGATTACAAAAGTTGCATAAATAGTTTCTTAAAAGTAAATGAAGATGAAAATCGACTAAAAGAATTTGCTATTGATTTTTAAACTAATCTAATAGATATCTCTATTAGATTAGTAAAAGTACCTTATTAAATAATAGTGTATCCGCCATCAATTGTAATGCATGAGCCATTCATAAAACGGGCTTCATCGGAAGCTAGAAAAATTGCTAACTCGGCAACTTCAGACGCTTCACCAAAACGGTCCAATGGAATTTTATCAGTCGGACGGGTTTCTAGCATTTTGGCCGTCATTGGCGTACGAATAGTACCTGGGCAAATAGCATTAATGGTGCTGCTGCTCCTCATCGCCGTTCATTTTTAGTTACTGTTGCCTACTGTGGTTTTTCTCTGGCTGCAGCAAGTGGTTTTTTAGTAGCATGGATGATTCCTGAGTTTGGCTGGCGTAGTATGTTGATATTAGGCGGTGTACTGCCTTTGATTCTGGTACCATTTTTATATTGGAAGACGCGTGAATCAATTACCTATCTAGTCAAGCAATCGTACTCACAAGATAAAATCAAAGCGATTTTAAAACGCTTATTTCCACACTCTATGGCTTTGAATTAGCTTGGGTAGCATGCTGATCAGGTTGGGATAAATACATTAAAAAAATGTATAGCGGAATATTCTGCTGAAATGAATCAAGGCTTTATATTCATAATAAACAGTGTGCTAAGGAACAGCATCAATGAAACTTTCTATGACTTCCACTTTTACATTAGCAAGTGGTATGGTATTTGCCTTTGATCCTTTAGCTCAGGATCAAAAAAGGATTTTGGGTGATTGGGATGGCAAACGAACTCAATTAGAACAACAAGGTTATCAATTTACTGGCGCATTTCAAAATGAAAGTGTTCTTAATTTGAGTGCTGGCTATGAGGATTCGTCATGATCGGATGAGTGACCCTAGAACACTGCAATTTAGTAGTGCTCAAGAGATTTATGGTCATGGGTAATGGTGGCTTGTGTTAAATTCCCTACATTGCACAATTAGGAAAACAGTATTTCCTAATTTATTAGTTAATGTTAATAGAGCACTCTAGCTTAACCGTTTATTTTAATATCATTCAGGCCATTTGTTAATTTATTTGCTAAATGAGTAAATGTAATCATATCGTCAAGTGTAAAGCCATTTAGAGCCTGCTTATAAAAGTTATAAATATTTTCTTGTAATTGTTCCCATCGAGCAATTCCTTCTTGGGTCAGCATGATATTTTTTGCACGACGATCTGTTTTGTCAATTTGACGTATTACATATCCTTCACGCTCGAGTCGCTTCAAAACACCATCTAAATTTTGTCTACTTACATCTAGGTATTCAGTTAATTCGGTAAATGACATAACTGAATTAGTTTGTGGCCTTGATAATGCACCTAAAACTGCCCAATGCACCGACGAGATTCCTAGTTCATTTACACATTGACGATCTAATGAGTTTCCAAGTTGAAACAATCTGAAGAATAATCTGTTATGGATGGGATAAAGAGATTGATCATAACTTTGTTGATCTTTTTTGGTCATAATCTAAACTGCTAAGTATTGAGGATTTATCTATATTATATACTTATAAGTAGATGCATTTATTGAAAATAAAAAATGGAATATTGATGATTTATGTAATATTGGTATCGATTTAGATAGTCTGATTTGATAGTTTTTATCGGAAATTATCAAACCAGCTATATGTCAGCAACATTTCAAGTTGGTTTCGTAGTATTAGCTCTAAAGTCACGAACAAGGAAGTAAATTTCTATCAACCAACATATGTATGTACTCATTTAAACCAACTCAAGTAATTATCCTTTTTTATCATTCTTAGCTTTGGACTACAGATGCCAAATAAAGTATTGAATATCTGCTATAGCACGACAAACATCATTCAGAACATTAATATCCTTATGAGTTAATTTCACCGTTTAAATATCATTGATTTGTAAATTGTGCTTTACGCTTTTCAATAAATGCTTGTATACCTTCAGCCGCATCTTTAGTTTGGGTACTGGCAAGAAACATTTTACTTTCGAACGCCAAACCCTCAGTAATATTCAAATCTAATGCCGATTGAACAGCCTTTATGATAAATGCTGTGGATGCAGGAAATTTCTCTCCAAAATTTGATAAGAACTCCAAAGCTGCTTGAGTAGAATTTTCAGTCGCCGTAATTTGTGTAATCAGACCAATTTCTTTTGCTTCTACTGCATCAAAAATTCTTCCACTTAAAATCAATTCTAACGCTTTTGCACAGCCTACGATACGAGGTAAGCGTTGTGTACCGCCATAACCAGGAAGTAATCCTAATTTAATTTCAGGTAAACCAAATTTAGAATCAAAGCGGCAGATACGAAAAGTGCAAGCCATAGCTAATTCTAAGCCTCCGCCTAAAGCAGTACCTTTAATTACGGCTATTGTAGGAAATGGTAGGTTGCTAATTTTATTGAAAACACTTTGCCCTTTACGTGAAAGCTCAAGATATTCAGTAGGCGTTTTATTTTTTAGTTCTGTAATATCTGCTCCAGCACAAAAGGCTTTTTCACCTTGCCCTGTAAAAATGAGAGCACGAGGATGGGCCTGATTAACTTTGTTAAGTAAGTCATCAATATTTTGAATCATTTCCTTGTTTAGAGCATTTCTTGCCTCTGGCCGACAAAGAGTAATTATAGCGATATCATTCTGATAATTTAGCGTTGCATTCATTTTTTTAACTCCTTTTTGACACTAAAAAGCATATTGAAATATTTATTTATGTCAATATATTTACATTATTTATTAATTTTAAATATTTATATTAAGTAAAAACAAATATTTAAAATTATTCTAAATAAAAATATATCAATATATTGACATAAAATATCGCTCTCATTACTCTTGATTGAAATGGAGTGTGAACTCTTCAATCAACAAGTATGGGCAAAAATGTAATTAATAAAATTGCAGATAATAAAGAGTCATGCATATCAAGGAGATGATCATGCAGTACATTGATGTACACAAAATTGCTAGTGATGCAAAGTTTAATAAGTTTCATGCCAAGGTATTACTTTGGTGTTTCATTGTTATTATTATTGATGGCTATGACATAGCTGTTGCTGGTATAGCTATCCCTTCAATTATGGAAAAGATGGGGGTCAGTGCTTCGACTGCAGGTTTTATGGCTAGTTCTGCATTATTCGGTATGATGGTTGGTGCCATTTTTTTAGGAGCTATATCCGATAAAATTGGCCGACGTTTGACTATCGCGATCTGTGTATTCCTATTTAGTGTCTTCACAGCAGTAGCTGGAATGACGAATGATCCTATTAGTTTCAGTATTATGCGTTTTATTGCAGGCTTAGGTATCGGTGGTGTTATGCCTAATGTTGTAGCACAAATGACTGAGTATGCCCCGAAAAAAATACGTAATTTCATGACTGCCTTGATGTTTTCTGGTTATGCTATTGGGGGGATCTTGGCAGCTTTGCTGGGTAAACAATTTATTGTGGAATTTGGTTGGCAGGTTGTGTTTTTTGCGGCGGGTATTCCTGTATTACTCATTCCTTTTATTATGAAATCAATGCCAGAATCATTGGCATATCTGAGTAAGAATAAAAAAGATCTAGAACTAAAAGAGATTGTTCGGCTAATTGAACCAAATATTCAGATAAATAATGAAACAGAGTTACTCAGTATGAAAGATACTAGCTCTGATCATATTCCTGTTACACAATTATTTGCTAATGGCCGTGGTTTTAGCACAGTTATGTTTTGGGTGGCATTCTTCACTGGCCTGTTTATGGTCTATTCATTAAGTACATGGTTGACTAAATTAATGGCTATGTCGGGCTATACGCTTGGTTCAGCATTAAGCTTCGTGGTTGCTCTAAATATTGGTGGCATCATTGGTGCCGTAGGTGGAGGTTGGTTGGCTGACCGTATGCATATCAAGTGGGTATTGGTATTTATGTATAGTTTGGGAAGCGTATTTTTGTACTTAATGACTCTGCCAATGCCAATACATATGTTGTATATCACGATTGCAGTAGTTGGAGCTTGCTCTACTGGTGCTCAAATTGTTGCTTATTCTTATTGCGGTCAGTTTTATCCTGGTGAGATTCGTTCAACCGGCATTGGTTTGGCATCGGGTGTAGGACGTTTAGGAGCGATAGGTGCGCCATTGCTGATAGGGATGATTATGGCCCTGAATTTACCGATTGAACAAAATTTCATGGTGATTGCAGCAGCAGGTTTAATTGGTGCAATTGCTTTGTCGTTAATTAATCATAATCGCTCATTTTCAACATAATTTACTTTGGCATGGTCTATTACTTCAGTATGCAGTAATAGACCATTTTTTATCTTTATTAGAGGAATTACATGAAGGCTCTTGTTGCTGTAAAACGCGTGGTTGATGCCAACGTCAAAGT
>RCUN01000524.1_pt1 | contig 20302 bp, 20 predicted proteins | sample 2166181 | NCBI WGS metagenome assembly RCUN01 (sample SAMN09932603, study PRJNA488358) | compost metagenome | feature: garden; material: soil; isolation source: compost soil in crotononitrile-enriched culture | place: Germany: Experimental Botanical Garden Goettingen | collected 2016-01-27 | reverse complement strand
CCCAGGTGATGTTCCAGCACGGCACCGAGTACCGCGCCGGCGAACATGCCGGTCCAGGGGATCAACTGCACCCGCCAGCCGCTACGGCGCTCGCCGAGCATCCAGCGGCCCAGCCCGCGGCCGAAACGCGACAGGGCACCGGTAACGTAGGTCAGGCCCACCGGCAGGCCATTCACTTCTTCCACCGCGGCGTTGAGCATGCCCATGGCGATGATCGCCGCCAGCAGGGCTGGCAGTTGCTCGTCATACGACCAGGCCGCGGCGGCGCACAGCAGGGCGGCAATGCACAGTAACAAGGGCAGGGTCCGGCGTCTGCCCAGGCGGCTGACGATAATGCCCAGCGCGTTGCCGACGATGAAGGTGGCGATGAGGATCACCAGGCGCAGGGTCAACCCAAGGTCGCCAGTACTGATGGCGACCGCCATCCGGGTGGTATTGCCGCTCATGAACGAGACGAAGTCGCCGCTGGCCATGAAGCCGATGGCGTCGGTCATGCCGGCGAGTACCGAGAGCATGGCCACCAGGCTCAGGCCTATGCGCCCGCGCCATTTCTGCGTGTGCAAGTGACCGGGGCTGGCGTGGGTCCTGGCGGTGTTGGGCAGCATTGGCGACGGCATCCTTGAACAGTGCTCAGGGTTTTATCCCATTCAACTCGCAATACTCAAGCCAGTCCATACCGGCCATTTCCGCGACTTCCCGGTGCACTTCCAGGCGCTGCGCTTCGTAGTCCCGGGGGGTGGCGGCGGTTAACTGCAACGTCAGTTCCCAAGCGAACAACTGCTGGCGTTCTGCTTCAGCTTCAAACGCTTCGTGCAGCCGTTCCTCGCGATACTGTGCCGCCGTTTCACCCTTGGCCTGAGCCAGCAGCGGGTTGAGGTGGTCGAGTTCTTCGCGCAACTCGGGGCGTGCATCGAGAAACTTCTTGAGTGCTTGCTCATGCTGCAGTTCGGTTGCCGCCATGGTCGCTCCTTGAGAACGGATTACGAGGATTGCTGCTTGCTGGCTTTGGCCGCTGCCGCCAGGCATTCGAGGGCAAACTGCTCGGTGTAGGTCATCTGGATCGGCGTGGTTTCGCCTTTGACGGTTCTTTCGCCGTCGAGGATGTAGCGAATCCGCTTGTCGGTGACGCCGATTCGCTTGGCGATCCAGGAAGGCGTCTGACCGATCTGGCTGATCAGCTTGTCGGCATATTCAGTGGTCGGTTTGTAAAACTCGGCGTTGGGGGTCATGGGGCTTCCAGTCAAAATTGCGATGCAGCGTTATGGCGCGACAGGGTGCGCGAATCGTCGCGCGGTGTCGCGGTATAAATGAAGTAAAGCAGAACGATTCGCTGTGCCACGGTGATACAGTCCGCTTTTTCCTGATGAGTGAATGCAATGCGAATTCTGATGGTAGCGCTGGCCGCTGCCTTGCTGGCGGGATGCGCGGGCTCGGCAATGAACGATGCTCGCACCAAGGCCCCGTACAAAACCCTGAACTCGGACAAACCGGCCAAAGACGTTGCCCAGTGCGTGCAGTTTTCCTGGCAGGACGAATCGGTGTTCGGTGTTGATGCGGCTGCGTACCTGGAACCAGCGGAGAAGGGCGGCACCACGGTTTACACCCGCTCGGCGGAGTCGTTCGTGGACGTGACCACCGATGCCTCGGGCACCGTGTTGAGTTACTACGCGCAGCAGGACGACTTCGTTGCCAAGCGCCGGTTGGCGGCTTTGGCTACCTGTCTGTGACCTCATGAATTGACGCAGGACCTGTGGGAGCGGGCTTGCCCGCGATAGCGGTATACCTGTCAATATTTTTGTTGAAGGATAAATTGCAATCGCGGGCAAGTCCGCTCCCACAGGGTTTTGTGTTGAATCAGTAACTCAAGCGCTTCTGAAAGAAGAAATGCTTGTGCCCCGGCGGGTAGTCGGCGATGTGGCCGATCTCGCTATAACCGCATTTCTTGTAGAACTCCGGCGCCTGGAATTCAAAGGTTTCCAGCCACAGACCGACGCATTCCTTTTCCCGCGCCAGGTCTTCCGCCATCTGCATCAGCTTCGTGCCCATGCCCTGCCCACGAGCCTGTTCCGGCACCGCCAGCAAGTCGATGAACAACCACTGATAAAACAACCGGGCATAAACGCCGCCGACAATCTCATCGTTGTCGTCGCGTATCAGCAGCGCGATATGTTCCGGTGGTGGGCACGCGGACTTCGAGGTGTTATAGGCGCGCAACGGCACGAGGATCGCCTCGCGTTCTTCGTTGCTGGGGTTGTGCTTGCGTTCGATACGCAGGGTCATGGCTATATCCTTATGGCTGTGAAAGCGCAGCCTATCGCGGACAACGCCAATGTTCCATCACCACAACACCGGTGGAACCGTCGCCTTCGCGCAGATGTCATTTGTTGTGACGCGCCATTGCCGAGCGCGACCGATGAGGAAACGCCGTGAATATTTTCGAAGCCTTGCGCGAAAGCCATGAACGCCAGCGGACCTATGCCAAGGCACTGATCCATACCAGCGGTGACACGCCTGAACGCGTCGAGGCTTACAAGCAGCTCAAGTCAGAACTGCAAGCCCACGAAACCGCAGAAGAGCGGCATTTCTACATTCCGCTGATGGAGTTCGACAACGGCGTCGACCTCAGCCGCCACGCAATCGCCGAGCATCACGAAATGGATGAAATGATGGAGGTGCTCGACGAGACCGAGATGTCCAGCCCGGCCTGGCTGGCGACCGCGAAGAAGCTGTCGGAAAAGGTTCATCACCATCTCGAGGAGGAGGAGCAGAAGTTCTTCCAGATGGCTGGCAAGTTGCTCAATGACAAACAGAAAGAGACGCTGGCGGGGCAGTACGAGAAGGAGTACAAGGCGCAGCTTTCCTGAATTGGGCACACACAATTTTGTAGGAGCTGCCGCAGGCTGCGATCTTTTGATTTTGCTTTAGAAGATCGCAGCCTGCGGCAGCTCCTACAAAGTCAAAAGCCAGGCAAGCGCGCTGTGCCTGGCCAATGCCCGCCTTCCAGCGTCAGCAACAGTTCCTTCGCCTCCAGCCCCCCGGCAAACCCGGTCAATTTTCCCGACGCGCCAATCACCCGATGGCACGGCGCAATAATCGATATCGGGTTCTTGCCATTCGCCGCGCCCACCGCCCGCACCGCGCTCGGGTTGCCGATCTGTTCGGCGATCTGGCTGTAGCTGCGTGTCTCGCCAAAAGGAATGGTGAGCAGCGCCGCCCAGACCTTTTTCTGAAATTCCGTACCGACAAAATCCAGGTCCAGTTCGAAGCGCTGGCGTGTGCCGGCGAAATATTCGCGCAGTTGCTCGGCGGCGCGCATCAGGATCGGGCTGTCCGGCGCTTCGTTCATCGCGCCGAGACGCACCCGACCGGGTTTGTCGTTTTCCCAGAGGATGGCGACCAGTCTTGAACCGTTCGCCACCAGCTTCAACTCGCCGACCGGGGAGGCCAGGGTGGTGCAGGTGTAAGTCATGCCGCAGGCCCCGCCTGATTGTTGAACAGGTGTTAAGGATACTGCTTCGTCGGGGAGGCGCAATACGCAATCCCGACCATACTTGGCTACTGCTTTTGACGCGTTTTCCTACTTTAAAACAAGAAGAGACCGACTCATGAAGTACGAACCTTTTGCCAAATCGCTGATTGCGACCTCATTGGCGCTCAGCTGCCTGACTGCTCACGCCGCCTCCGTGGCCCCGGCTACCGGGGAAAACGGCATGGTGGTCACGGCCCAGCACCTGGCCAGCCATGTGGGCGTGGATGTGCTCAAGAACGGCGGCAATGCCGTGGATGCGGCGGTCGCGGTCGGCTATGCGCTGGCAGTGGTGTACCCCGCGGCAGGCAACCTCGGCGGCGGTGGTTTCATGACCATTCAACTGGCGGACGGGCGCAAGACCTTCCTCGACTTCCGTGAAAAAGCGCCGCTGGCCGCCACCGCCAACATGTACCTGGACAAGGAGGGCAACGTCGTTCCCGATCTGAGTACCCGTGGTCATCTGGCCGTGGGCGTGCCGGGCACCGTTTCGGGCATGGAACTGGCGCTGTCCAAGTACGGCACCAAGCCGCGCAAGGAAATCATCGCCCCGGCCATCAAGCTGGCCGAAGACGGTTTCGTGCTGGAGCAGGGGGATGTCGATCTGCTGGACTACGCCACCGACATGTTCAAGAAGGACATCAAGGATTCCGGCTCGATCTTCTTGAGTAACGGCGAGCCGATGCAGGTCGGCCAGAAACTGGTGCAAAAGGACCTGAGCAAAACCTTGCGGGAGATCTCCGACAAAGGCGCCGACGGTTTCTATAAAGGCTGGGTGGCCGACGCCATCGTCACCTCCAGCCAGGCCAACAAGGGCATCATCACCCAGGCCGACCTCGACAAATACAAGACCCGCGAACTGGCGCCCATCGAGTGCGACTACCGTGGCTACCACGTGGTCTCGGCACCGCCACCGAGCTCCGGCGGCGTGGTGATCTGCGAGATCATGAACATCCTCGAAGGCTACCCGATGAAGGAACTGGGCTACCACTCGGCCCAGGGCATGCACTATCAGATCGAGGCGATGCGCCACGCCTATGTGGACCGCAACAGTTACCTGGGCGACCCGGATTTCGTGAAGAACCCGATTGCCCACCTGCTGGATAAAAACTACGCGACCAAGCTGCGCGAAGCGATCAAACCACAAAAAGCCGCGGTATCCAGTGAACTCAAGCCCGGCGTAGCGCCCCATGAAGGCAGCAACACCACCCATTACTCCATCGTCGACAAGTGGGGCAACGCGGTGTCGGTGACCTACACCCTCAACGACTGGTTCGGTGCCGGCGTGATGGCGAGCAAGACCGGGGTCATCCTCAACGATGAAATGGACGACTTCACCTCGAAGATCGGCGTACCGAACATGTACGGCCTGGTGCAGGGCGAGGCCAACGCCATCGCGCCCGGCAAGGCGCCGCTGTCGTCCATGAGCCCGACCATCGTCACCAAGGACGGCAAAGTGGTGATGGTGGTCGGCACGCCGGGTGGCAGCCGCATCATCACCGCGACCTTGCTGACCATGCTCAACGTGATCGACTACGGCATGAACATCCAGGAAGCGGTGGATGCACCGCGTTTCCACCAGCAGTGGCTGCCGGAGGAGACCAACCTGGAAGCCTTCACCACCAGCCCGGACACGGTGAAGATCCTCGAAAGCTGGGGCCACAAGTTCGCCGGTCCCCAGGATGCCAACCACCTGGCGGCGATCCTGGTCGGCGCGCCATCCCTGGGTGGCAAACCGGTAGGCAATAACCGTTTCTACGGGGCGAACGACCCACGGCGTAACACCGGGTTGTCGCTGGGTTATTGAGGGTTGTGTCCGGAGGGGGACGGGCTTATGTTCGTCCCCTGATCCCTCGACATATCAAGGAAGGAAATCATGACCACTGCGTTATTAATCATCGACGTCCAGCAAGCTTTGTGTTCCGGGGAGTACGAGTGCTTCGAGATTGGACGGGTCATCAACACCATCAATGACCTGTCTGCCCGGGCGCGCAAGGCCGGCGTTCCGGTGGTGCTGATCCAGCATGAAGAAGAGGGTGAACTGTTGAAACACGGTGCCCCAGGCTGGCAACTGGCCGAAGGGCTGCAAACATCGCCCGAAGATCATCGCGTACGCAAAACCACTGGCGATTCGTTCTATCAGACCAACCTGCAACGGTTGTTGCCGGTAGAAGACTTCGAAAGGCTGGTCATCTGCGGCCTGCAAACCGATTACTGCGTGAATGCAACCCTGCGTCAGGCGCATCAATTGGGCTATGACGTGGTGCTGGCCGCCGACGCGCACTCCACCGTCGACAATGGCAATGTCACTGCCGAGGACATCATTGCCCAACACAACAAGGATTGGGCAGATCTGAGCGGCTCGGTGGCCCGGATCGATGTGGTCCCGGCTGCTGAAATCCGCTTCTGATAACACCATTGCGCCCCCCTTGTAGGAGCGAGCCGGCTCGCGATGGACGTTAACGATAACGCGGGGGGCCAGGATACCCAGCGGTGCCCGGAAGTCCATCGCGAGCAGGCTCGCTCCTACAAGGGTGAACCGAAAATCTCGATCAGCTCGTTCAGGAACGCACTCACCAGATCCCGCTGCCGCGCCGAATGCCGCACCGCCGCATGAAAGCTCACCTCATAGCGCAGCAGATCCGGGTTCAGCGGGTGCAACTGCCCCAGCTGTTCATGCCGGGTCGCGTAGTGCTGCGGCAGAAACCCCAGGTGCTGGCCGGACAGAATCAGCAGGGCCGCGCCGTCCATGCTGTCGGTGAGCACGGTCAGGCGCTCGATGGAGGTGGGGGCCGGCATTTCCGGCAGCGGATGGCTCGGCCAGACCCAGTCAAACCCGCTGACATCTTCCCGGGTCAGCGCGCCAACCTGGTCGAACAGTGGATGCGAGGGCGCGCAGTAGGCAATCTGGGTTTCCGGGAACAGCGGGAAATAATCGATGCTGGGCAAGCGGTGCCAGAAGTAACCGATGGCCAGGTCGATATGGCCGTTGATGATTTTTTCTTCCAGCAGCGACGACGACAGCTCGGTGAAGTGGAAGTACAGCCCCTCGTGCCGCGCTCGCAAACGGGCAATGGCCTGGCCGATTTTCCTGTTCGCCACCGGATCGATTTGCCCCAGCAGGCCGATGTTGATGCTGCCCGAGACTTTGCGGTTGATGTGCTGCACCTCGACCCGGAAACCCTCGGCCGCCGCCAGCAGGCGTCGGGCCGCCTCGATGAATTGAGTGCCTTTGGGCGTTACCGAAAACCCGCCGCGTCCGCGTTCGCACAGGCGGAAACCGACCCGCGCTTCCAGCGTTGCCAGTTGCGCGCTGATCGTGGGTTGCGTGGTGTTGAGAGCGGTTTGTGCCGCCGAGATGCCGCCCGCTTCGACGACGGTCAGAAATACCCGGATCAGACGCAGATCCAGCTCCGTAACAGTTCCCAGCATGGGGGCTCCCGATTCTCGCTTACATAGATACCGATCTATGTGAACAGTGTGCCTGCGATATTTTACTGCCAGAACTCACGCCCTACATTGCCGTGAAACCAGCGTCATCGTCAGCTTTTTCTGGAGTTTCACCTGATCTGGACGTCGTAGCGAGCGCTGTACCCACAAAAACAACAAACAACAGCATAGGAACAATCGTATGTCAGGTTCCCCAGTGTCTGCGCACGCCACCGAGGCGAGCGGCGGGTTGGCCATCGAAGGCCACTCCATCGATTACATTCCGGAAAACGAACGTCACGCCAAACTCGGCAGCCAGGGCCCATTCTGGTTCCTCGGCAATTTCCACTTCTTCACCATCTCCATCGGCTTTGTCGGCCCGAGCCTCGGCTTGTCGGCGCTGTGGACCATGCTCGCCGGTGCCCTGGGCATCATGTTCGGCACCATTTTCATGGCGTTCCACGGCTCCCAGGGCCCGGAAATGGGCCTGCCGCAGATGATCCAGTCCCGTGCGCAGTTCGGTTATCGCGGGGTGATCCTGGCGTTGATGGCGACGATGTTTGTGTTCGTCGGTTTCAACGTGGTGAACATCTCGTTGATCATGAACGGCCTTGAACATGTGTTCGGCATCGACCCGACCATCGTCGCCGTGGCCGTGGTGCTGATCGGCGCGCTGTTGTCGATCTACGGCCACGACCTGATGCACAAGGCCTTCAAGTGGGCCTTGCTGGCGACCTTGCCGCTGTACGCACTGGTGACCATCGCCCTGATGTTCGGCGCAGGTTCCGAAGGCGTCACCCCGGCAACCGACCTGGGCTTCAACTGGGTGGCCTTCGCCACGTTGTTCGCCATCGGTGCCAGCTACAACATTTCCTATGCGCCCTACGTGTCCGACTATTCCCGTTACCTGCCGAAAAACACCAGCCGGACGAAACTGATTGCGGCGGTGTTCATCGGCGCCTCGTTGTCGGGCAGCTGGATGATCGGCCTCGGTGCCTGGCTGGCGCAGCAATTGAAAGCGGCGGATGCGCTGGTGGCGTTGAATCAGGTCGGCTCGTCGATGATTCCGGGGCTGGGCAATCTGCTGGTGATCGTTTCGGTGGCGGGCTTCCTGCCGATCATCGCGCTCAACACCTACAGCGCCATGCTGACGCTGCTGACCGGCGTTGACTCGATCAGGAAAATCACCCCGACGCCTCGTGCCCGGGTGCTGTCGATCAGCGCGATCAGCATCATCCTGTTGACCTGCGTGCTGTCGATCAAGGGTGACGGCATCGCGCTGCTGAACACCTTCCTCGTCTTGCTGTTGTACTTCCTGGTGCCGTGGACCGCTGTGAACCTGGTCGATTACTTCTTCGTGCGCAAAGGTCGCTACGCGATCCCGCATTTCTTCACGCCAAAAGGCATCTATGGCGCCTGGCAATTTCGCGGCATCGTCTCGTACCTGATCGGCTTCGCGGCCATGGTGCCGTTCTTCTACATTTTTGACGCCGCTGCCGGCAAAGAAGTGTTCGTCGGCCCGTTGGCACGGATGCTCGAAGGCGTCGATATCGCGTGGCTGGTCGGATTGCTGGTGTCGGGCCTGACGTATTACATCCTCAGTCGTTCGCTGGACCTCAACGCCGAGCGCCGGGTCATCGACTCGATTACCGAAAAGGACATTGTCGCCATGACTTATCAAACAGCGGAGCCGGTGCGTTGAACATTGCCAAAAACACCGTGGTCGCCTGTTGCCAACTGGCACCGAAAATCGGCGACCTCGCTTACAACCGCACCCTCACCGAACGGGCGATCCGTTCGGCGGCGTTGCAGGGCGCTCAAGTCGTGGTGCTGCCGGAACTGATCCAGAGCGGCTATCTGTTCGCCGATCGCAACGAAGCGCTGGCGCTGGCGGAAACCTGCGATGGCCCGACCCTGCGCCTGTGGCAAGCCTTGGCCCGGGAACTGAACATCATTGTGGTCGGCGGTTTCTGTGAGCATTTGCCCAACGGTGAACTGGCCAACAGTGCCGCGCTGATCGATGCCCAGGGTGTGCGCGCGGTGTACCGCAAGGCGCATCTGTGGGATGCCGAACGGGAAATCTTCACTGCTGGCGACGCTGCGCCGCCGGTGGTCGAAACGGTCCACGGACGCATCGGCGTGCTGATTTGCTACGACCTGGAGTTCCCTGAGTGGGTGCGTCTTCCGGCGCTGGCCGGTGCCGATCTGTTGTGCGCGCCAGTCAACTGGCCTGACGGTCCACGCCCGCAAACCGAGCGCCCGGCAGAGGTCCTGCGGGTGCAGGCCAATGCCTCGGTGAACCGGATGTTCATCGCCGCGTGTGACCGTTACGGTCACGAGCGCGGCGTGGGTTGGGTGCAGGGTTCGGTGATCGTCGATGCCGACGGTTATCCATTGGCCGGGCCGGCGGAGCAGGGCGGCGAACAGATTTTGCTGGCCACGCTGAACCTGGCTGAGGCGCGCAACAAACGCATCAGCGAGCGCAATGATCTGCATCGGGATCGGCGGCCGCTGTTGTATGAGTTGAGCAGTTCGGCTCAGTGATCCTGTGGACGCCATCCCGGCGCCTGTGGCATCGTCGAAACGACAGACCATGTTACGAACAGGATCGGCACGATGCAGGGGGATAATCAGCTGGGCATCGACCCGTCGATGGCGATGCTGCAAGCGTTCAACCGTTGTCTGCTGCAATTGGGGCGTCTGGCGCGGGAGCGGGGTGCCGCCGAGTTCATTGCCGACGGCTTGCAGGTGTTGCGTCAACAAGTGCCGTTCGCTTCGGCGTGGTGGGGCGAGATGTCCACCTCGGTCGCAAGCGCGCCACCGCAAAGCTGGATGCACGGGCGCATCGATCTGCCCGAATCGTTTGCCGGCGAATGGCAACAGAGTGCCGGCAGCGACAAGTTCTCCCATGACACCTTGAGCCGCCCCGGCGAGGTCATCCGCGACAGCGGCTTCACCGATCCCGATGCCGACGTGGACGCGTTCGCCCGACGGCATGACCTCTACCACCCGATGTGCATCACCTTCGAGCTGCCCGAAAGCGGCTTGATGTTTTTCGTTTGTCTCTACCGTGGCGGCGATGCTCCGGCGTTCAGCGACAACGAGGCCGGTCTGTTCTCGGCGTTCTGCGATCACTTGTTGCAGCTGTGGCGATTCCAGGTGCAGGACATGATCCGCGTCGACACCGGCAACGGTGCCAGCGAATTCGGGGTGGCGCGGCGCGACGGCGGTTTGCTGTATATCGGCGCCGGGTTGTGCGCGGTCATTCAACGGGAATTGCCCGACTGGAGCGGTTCCACGCTGCCCGCCGAGATCATCGCGCAATTGCCCAAGGCACCTTGCGTGATGCGCCTGGGACGCTCGGCGCTGACCCTCACGCCGAACGCCGAGCACGTCATCCTGTCGCTGGAAACACAACCACGCGGCGCGGTGCTGGCGCCTCGGGAACGGACCGCAGCGATGCTGTTCGCTGCCGGTCATTCCTATAAGGAAATCGCCAAAATCCTCGGCCTGAGCCCGGCCACCGTGCGCACCTACCTGCGCAATTGCTACTTGCAACTCGGCGTGAAGAGCAAGGTGGAACTGGGTTCAGTCCTGCGTTCGCAGGGTTCCGCCTGCACACCGCAACCGTAGGAAATCATAACCACCCCCCACTTTTTGCCTGACCCTCCTCATTTGCAGAGGTCCGTCCAGCCACCGCGCGCTATAGGGTATGCCCTGCATATCAAGGGCTTGCGCGGCCGTGTGGCCGGGCCCTTCAAAAACTATAAAAACAGAGGTGGGGCCAGTGATGTTTTCCAGGCTATTTATCGCCGTTGCCGGTGCAACGGCCGTTTCCTGTGTGGCGCTGGTGGGGTGCCAGAGCCAAAGTCCGACCAGCGCCGACATGGTCATGCGCAACGGTTATGTCTACACCGTCGATGGCAAGGATTCGGTGCAGCAGGCCGTTGCCGTCACGGGCGGCAAGATCGTTTATGTCGGCAGCGATGAGGGGGCAGCCTCATTCATCGGTGCACAGACGCAGGTGATCGATCTGGCCGGACGCATGCTGATGCCGGGCTTCATCGATGCGCACATGCATCCCGGCGATGGCGGTCGGGCCATGACCTTGTGCGACCTGAAATACCAGACGATGACGCGTAAGGATTTTCAAAAAGCCATTCAGGCGTGCCTGGATGCCGACAAGGACAAAGGCCAGGACGTGTGGCTTGAAGTCGGCAGTTGGGATCGCATGGGCATGACCGGCCTCGACGGCGATGCCGACAAATCGACCCTTGATGCGCTCAACACCAAACGGCCGATTCAGGTACGTTCCACCGACTTCCACACCGTGCTGACCAACTCCCGTGGTCTGGCAGTGGCCGGCATCGACAAGCACACGGTCAACCCCGCCGACGGCAAGTACGCGCGCGACAGTGCCGGCAACCCCACCGGCATCTGCGAGGACGGCGCGGCGGATACCATGGCCGCCGTGGTGCCGCCGGCGACCGATGCCGAGAAGCTGATCCAGAGCCGCGCCGCGCTCGACGCCATGCGCCAGCAGGGCATCACCAGTTTCTTCGATGCCTTGTCGGGGCCGGAGAATGGCAAGGCGTTCACCACGTTGCAGCAATCGGGCGAGTTGACGGCCCGCGCCATATTGTCGATCAAACTCGACCCGGCCGCCGCCACTGCCGACCCGGCCAAGACCATCGCCGAAGCCAAGGCACTGGCCACCACCTACGATCAGGGCGAAGCCCAGGTCGCGCCGGGCGTGAGCATGCGCCACGTCAAACTGTTCATGGACGGCATCATCAACGCACCGGCCGATACCGGGGCCATGCTGACCCCGTACCTGCACAACGCCGGCACCGAGAAAGCGCCGAAATGGACTGCGGGAAAAAACCGTGGCGAGCTGTATTTCCCGCCGCAGGTGCTCAATCCGCTGCTGCTCAAAGCGGTGCAGGCCGGACTCGACCCGCACCTGCACGCCACCGGGGATCGCGCGGTGCGTGATTCGCTCAACGGTATCGAATACGTGCGCCAGCAACTGCCCGGCAACGGCTTTCGTCCGACCATCACCCATGCCGAATCGGTGGACCCTGCCGACTACGGGCGTTTCAAGACGCTCGACGTGACCGCCAACATGTCCTTCCAATGGGCGCAGCAAGCGCCGTCCACGGTCGACGGCACCAGCGATCACCTGGGTGTCGAACGCTTCGCGCGCATGGAACCGTCGGGCAGCATTGCCCTTGCTGGCGGACGTGTGGCTTATGGCAGCGACTGGCCGGTCGATCCGCTCGACGAGTTCCTCGCACTGAAAGTCGGTGTCACCCGCTCGGGCGATCCGCAGAACCCGCACAGCTATGGCCCCAACTACGCAGGCAGGCTCAACGCCGACCCGGCACTGTCCCGTGCAGAAGTGCTGCGCACCATCACCCTCAACGCCGCCGAACAGCTCAAGTTGGAGAAAGTCGTCGGTTCGGTGGAGGTGGGCAAGTTTGCCGATCTGATCGTGCTGGACAAGAACTTCATGCAGGTGCCCGAGGATGAACTGGGGCGCAATCAGGTGTTGATGACGATGGTCGGCGGCAAGGTGGTGTGGGCCAAGGTGCCGTTTGTGGGGCAAGTCGCCCAAAAATAGATCTGGCCTGTCAGCCAGACACAATCCCTGTAGGAGTGAGCCTGCTCGCGATAGCGGTGTGTCAGACACAGAGATGCTGGCTGTGCCGCCGCTATCGCGAGCAGGCTCGCTCCCACTGGGGACCCGCAATACTCTGAATTTATAAGAAGAGAAACCCGTAATGACCAACGCCACAGACAGCCCCCAACGAAGTCTCCTGATCGAGACCCGTTCGATCGATTACATCCCCGAAGCCGAGCGCCACGGCAGCCTCTACAGCCAGTTCACCCTGTGGCTCGGCGCCAATCTGCAGATCACCGCGATCGTCACCGGGGCGCTGGCCGTGGTGTTGGGCGGTGATGTGTTCTGGTCACTCATCGGCTTGCTGATCGGCCAGGTATTGGGCGGCGCGGTGGTGGCGTTGCACGCGGCGCAAGGGCCGAAGCTCGGCTTGCCGCAGATGATCTCCAGCCGCGTGCAGTTCGGGGTCTACGGCGCGGCGATCCCGATTGTGCTGGTGTGCCTGATGTACCTCGGTTTCAGTGCCACGGGTGCGGTGTTGTCGGGGCAGGCGATTGCCCAGTTGATCAGCGTCAGCGACAGTGCAGGCATCCTGATTTTTGCCGGGTGCATCGCTCTGCTGACGATGTTCGGGTATCGGGTGATTCATCTGGTCGGGCGAGTAGCGAGCGTGCTGGGCGTCATTGCGTTCGTCTATCTGTTCACCCGTTTGATGACCCTCAACGACATCGGCCTGTTGCTGGAAAACCGCCATTTCGGCTGGAGCACGTTCCTGTTGGCAGTGTCGCTGTCCGCCTCCTGGCAGATCGCGTTCGGCCCTTATGTGGCGGATTATTCGCGCTACCTGCCGAGCAAGACATCCTCCTGGAAAACCTTCACCGCCGTCGGCCTGGGCACTGTGTTGGGCGCCCAGGCGTCGATGGTGCTGGGCGTATTCGCGGCGGCGTTGGCGGGGGCGAATTTCCGTGGTCATGAAGTGGCGACCATCGTCGGCCTGGGCAGTACCGGGGTGATGGCCTCGTTGCTGTACTTGAGCGTGGTGTTCGGCAAGGTCACGGTGTCGACCCTCAATGCCTACGGCAGCTTCATGTGCGTGGCGACCATCATCAGCGGTTTCCGCAGCCGCCTCGAAATCACCGCCGGCCAGCGCATGCTGTTCGTGCTGGTGATTGTCGCGGCGTCGACCACGCTGGCGCTGCTTGGACAGTATTCATTCCTGAACTCGTTCAAGTATTTCATCCTGTTCCTGCTGACGTTCTTCACACCCTGGAGCGCGATCAACCTGGTGGATTACTACTTCATCAACAAGGAGCGTTATGACATCCCGGCCTTGTCCGATCCGGCCGGGCGCTACGGTCGCTGGAACCTGTTGGGCATCGGCGTCTATGTCGTCGGCGTGCTGATTCAGTTGCCTTTCGTCGACACCCATTTCTATTCCGGACCGATGGTCGCGCAGCTCGGCGGCGTGGATATTTCGTGGATTGTCGGGCTGGTGGTGCCGGGGATTCTGTATTTCCTGCTGGCCCGGACATCGGCATTCGGGATATCCGCTGCCGAAGTTCAAAGGCCTGAATAAGATACATCCTCAATAGCGTCTACACTTGCTGATCAGCCAATGCAGGAGCACGGCTTGCCGGCGATGGCGATCTTGAGGACGTCATCGCCGGCAAGCCGTGCTCCTGCAAAAAGCGATTCTTGCACTTCCACAGGGGGCAGCCGTTCATGGATGTTCTCGCACCGTTCTACCAATACCTGTTCAGGTGGGTGATCGCACCTGTCAGCGAGCAGTTTCTCGGCCTGTTCGACCTCAATGGCCGTCTCTGTGTGGCTTTCCTCTTCGTCTCCTATGCCGTTGCCTACGCTCTGTTCCGTTTCAGGAAGGCTCGCGGGCTGACCGATGCACACACGTTCTGGCAGTTCATCGGCGGCAACCTCGTGCATTTTCATCCTTCGGCGTTGCTCGATTACCGCTACTACTTTGTGCGCGCGATCCTCAAAGTCATGCTGGTGGTGCCGATTGTCGGGCTGGTCGATCCGTACGTGCTGCGCTCCGGCGACTACATCCGATTTTTCACTCACCTGTGGGGCGCGCGGGTGCAGGTCGAGGAACATCTGGCGCTGTCATTGCTCTACGGGCTGGGCGTGTTTTTGCTGCAGGACTTCATCCATTACTGGGCGCACCGCGCTTATCACTCGCGCTACCTGTGGGCCTTCCACAAAGTCCATCATTCGGCGCCGGTGCTGGTTCCGGTGACGGCCAGCCGCGTGCACTTCATCGAGAGAATGGTCGAGCGGCTGATCGACATCGTGTTCATCAGCGCGTTTGCCGGCGTGTTCTGGTACACCTGCGGCGGGGAGATCAGCCGCTATACGCTGTTCGGCGTGACCTACATGGTGTTCATCCTCAACGCACTGGCGGCGAACCTCCGCCACAGCCATGTCTGGCTGTCGTTCGGTCCGGCGGTCGAGCATGTGCTCAACAGTCCGGCGCAGCACCAGATCCATCACAGCGATGCGCCTCGGCACATGAACAAGAACTTCGGCCTCAACCTGTCACTCTGGGACTGGATGTTCGGCACGCTTTACGTCACGCAGGCGAAACCCGAGGCCATCCGCTTCGGCACCGGTGAGGCGGACCACGAGCGTTACCTGACGCTCTATAGCCTGATCGTGACGCCGTTTGTGGAGACGGCGCACAAGTTCCGCCAGACAGAGCGTGCACCTGAAGTCAGCGCTGCGGAAGCTTCCAGCGTTCACGCAACTGCTCGTATTGCGCCTCGGGCAGTTGCACCAGCAGCGGGGACTGGCGCGGGTCCAGCCAGTTGAACAATCGCGCAATGTTTTCCGGGGCCATGGCGGTGCAGCCTCGGGTCGGCGTCGTCGGGGCGCGCCAGATGTGGAAGAAAATGCAGGAGCCGGCGCCGGGAGATGCCGGCGTGTTGTGCTGGATGAAAATCCCTTGGCGATACAGATCGTCCTTGCGTCGCATGCGTTCGGCGCTGTTCCAGTCTTTCGCCACGATTGCGCCGTCGACGAGTTGGTTGTAGCGCGCCGACTGGCTGTCATCCACGCATTCGATGGTCGGGGTCAGCGCGAGATAAGGCAGGCGGGTGTTGGCTGAAGCGTCGTAGCCGAACGCTGTTCCCAGTTTGAACATCCCGGCCGGGGCTTTGTCATCGCCTTCCTGTTTGATGGGGCCTTGGGGTTGATCGACGATTTGCAGGCCCTTGCCCCAGCCCATGCCATTTTTCCCGAGCACCACGGGAAACGCGGCTTCGAACTTTTCAAAGCGGTCGCCGTGCCGTTCATAGCGCTGGGCGATGCCCTGGATGTCATCCCAGTTTTTGCTGGTGACGACAATCAACTGATCGCTGCCGTCGAGTCCCTGGGCCATGGCTGCAGCGGGCAACAGCAGCATCAGCAACGACCAAGCCCCGATCAGGCGCTTCATGGCGTAAGCGGCGTAATGGGGAAATCCATGACGGTCTTCAATGCCGGCTCCGGACTGTACGTGAAGTGCCACCACTCTTTGGCGTAACCGCTGAATCCTTCCTTCTCCATCGCACGGCTGAGTCGCTGGCGATTGTCCTTGGCTGCCGCGCTGATCAGTGATGAATCGGTGTGCGCGCGCTCATCAAAACAATCGAACCCGGTGCCCATGTCGACGGCGCCATCGTGCCAGCGCTGGCCATAAGGCGTGGTGCAATCGACCGCTGTGGCGGCAGGCGTCCAGGTGTCGGCGGGCAGGGCGCCCGGGCCGGTCATGGTGAGGTCGACCGTGTTGCCACGGGAGTGATTGGACACCCGCGCCACGTAACCCAGACGCCAGAAGTCCTGCTTGTCTACCCGTGGATAGAATTCAGCCTTGCGCGGGTCGCCCGGTTCCGCGGCGAAACGGCCCATGTCCGCGACTGCCCGAGCGGGGCGATAGCAGTCGAACACCTTCAAGCCGTAGCCTTCGGCTTTGAGTGCCGTTTGTACCCGGGCCAGTGCCTTGGCTGCATCCGCTGACAGCAGACACTCGGCGGCCTGGTAACCGTCGAGCGGATGTCCGGTGAAGTTGTGGGCGCTGGCGTAGCGGATATCCTGCTCGATGCCCGGATCGATCGTGCGCAGATACACCATGTGTTCGGGTTTCGATTCGTCGGCCATGCACGGCGTGGCAAGGCTCAGGCACAGCAACAACAGACAGGGTGAACGCGACATCGCAAACGGCTCCATGCATGACCAGTCACCTCATCATGGCTTGAAACCCGCTCCACCTCCATGAAGTTGTTGGTCGGCATGATAAGACGAGCGCACCAACGGACCGGACGCGACGTTCTTGAAACCCATGCGCGCGCCTTCCTCGGCGAACCAGGCAAACACGTCCGGATGCACGAAACGCTGCACCGGCAAGTGGCTGCGCGATGGTTGCAGGTACTGGCCGAGGGTGAGCATGTCGATGTCGTGCTCGCGCATGCGCTGCATGACCTCGATGACTTCCTCGTCGGTTTCGCCCAGGCCCAGCATCAGTCCGGACTTGGTCGGCACCTTCGGCACCCGCTGCTTGAAGTTCTGCAACAAGTCCAGCGACCACTCGAAATCCGAACCCGGCCGCGCGGCCTTGTACAGGCGTGGCACGGTTTCCAGGTTGTGGTTGAACACATCCGGTGGTTCCGATGCGGTGATCGTCAGGGCGACGTCCATGCGCCCGCGATAATCCGGCACCAGGGTTTCCAGTTGAATGCCCGGCGACAGCTTGCGGATCTCGCGCAGGCAATCGACAAAGTGCTGGGCACCGCCATCGCGCAAATCGTCGCGATCCACCGAAGTGATCACCACGTACTTCAAGCGTAATTCGGCAATGGCCACGGCGAGGTTGGTCGGCTCGTCGACATCCAGCGGCTTCGGACGTCCGTGGCCGACATCGCAGAACGGGCAGCGGCGGGTGCAGATGTCGCCCATGATCATGAACGTCGCGGTGCCACCGGAAAAACACTCGCCCAGGTTCGGGCAGGAGGCTTCTTCGCAGACACTGTGCAACTTGTGTTTGCGCAGCAGTCGCTTGATGCGGTCGACCTCGGGGGAGGTCGGCATGCGCACGCGAATCCAGTCAGGTTTGCGTGGGAACTCATCGGTGGGAATGATCTTCACCGGAATCCGCGCGACCTTTTCTGCGCCGCGCAGTTTGGTGCCGACTTCTACTTTGGCATTCATGGTGCGTTCCTTGTGCGGCAGGGTACAGAACCTGTGGGAGCGGGCTTGCTCGCGAAGGGGCCGTGTCAGTCGGCATCAATATTGACTGACACGCCGCCTTCGCGAGCAAGCTCGCTCCTACAGGGTTTTTGTGTTGTGTGCTCAGTCGCGGTAGACCGGGAAGTCGGCGCACAAGGCGGCGGCCTGGCGGGCGACATTGGCCTCGATATCGGCATCGCCGAGGTGATCGAGGATGTCGCAAATCCAGCCCGCCAACGCGATGCTTTGCGCTTCCTTGAAGCCACGGCTGGTAATCGCCGGCGTACCGATGCGCAGGCCCGAAGTCACGAACGGCGATTGCGGATCGTTGGGCACGGCGTTCTTGTTCACGGTGATACCGGCACGGCCCAGCGCCGCGTCGGCGTCTTTACCGGTCAAGCCCTGACGGATCAGGCTGACCAGGAACAGATGGTTGTCGGTACCACCGGACACCACGTCATAACCCCGCTCGATAAACACTTGCGCCATGGCTTGGGCGTTGCGAATCACCTGCGCCTGGTAAGTCTTGAACCCCGGCTCCAGCGCTTCCTTGAAGCACACGGCCTTGGCCGCGATCACGTGCATCAGCGGGCCGCCCTGACCACCGGGGAACACCGCGGCGTTGAGCTTTTTCTCCAGTTCCGGATTGGCCTTGGCCAGGATCAAGCCGCCGCGTGGGCCGCGCAGGGTCTTGTGGGTCGTGGTGGTGACTACGTCGGCGTACGGCAACGGGTTCGGGTACAGACCGGTCGCCACCAGGCCGGCGACGTGGGCCATGTCGACGAAGAAGTACGCGCCCACCTTGTCGGCGATCTGGCGGAAGCGCGGGAAGTCCAGGGTTTTGGAGTAAGCGGAGAACCCGGCGATGATCATTTTCGGCTGGTGTTCAACGGCCAGACGCTCGACTTCGTCGTAGTCGATCAGGCCGGTTTTGGTGTCGATGCCGTATTGCACGGCGTTGTACAGCTTGCCGGAAAAACTCACCTTGGCGCCGTGGGTCAGGTGACCGCCGTGGGCCAGGCTCATGCCGAGCACGGTGTCGCCGGCTTGCAGCAGGGCCAGATAAACCGCCGCGTTGGCCTGGCTGCCGGAGTGCGGCTGGACGTTGGCGTAGTCGGCGCCGAACAGCTGTTTGGCGCGATCGATGGCCAGTTGCTCGACCACATCGACGTGCTCGCAACCGCCGTAGTAGCGCTTGCCCGGATAACCTTCGGCGTACTTGTTGGTCAGGCCGCTGCCTTGCGCTTCCATCACCCGTTGGCTGGTGTAGTTCTCCGAGGCGATCAGTTCGATGTGATGCTCTTGCCGTGCGTCCTCGGCATTGATCGCCGCCAGCAGTTCGTCGTCGTAGCCTTTGATCTGGTCGTGCTTGCTGAACATGGTGTGGTCCTTGTGTGGAAAGGGGGCTTCAAGCGTCGGCGTGTTCTGCGGTCAGGTGTTCATAGGCGTCTTGGTCCAGTAAATCGCTCAACGCCTCGACATCGACCGGTTTGAAGCGAAAGAACCAGCCTTCGCCCAATGGGTCTTCGTTGACCAGTTCCGGGGTGTTCTCCAGTGTCGCGTTGATCTCGACCACTTCACCGTCCAGCGGCATGCCGATACTGCTGGCGGCTTTCACCGATTCCAGCACCGACACTTCAGCGCCTGCATCGAAGGCGCCCAGCTCAGGCACCTGAACGAATACCACATCCCCCAGCGCCTGCTGGGCAAACGCCGTGATGCCGACGGTGACCAGGCCATTGCTCTCAAGGCGCAACCATTCGTGATCGACGGTGAAACGCAATTCGCTCATATCAACTCCTTATTGTTTTTAGTCTCGCGGCGGGGCAACGAGTGGGGTTGGAGGAGTGATAGCAAGGGCGGTGCCAAGGTTTATTATTTGTTTAAAATCAATTGGTTGAAGATATTTTTTGACGCGGGGGGAATTGCGTGTGTATTGAGATCAATACAGTCGGGCAGGGATGTAAGCGTGGACGCCGTCATTGCAGTGCGTACAGGGTTTTGTCTTGATTTCGATACGATGTATCGATTTTCAGACAGTAATGTCGCGCCTGGATGTAGGAGCAGCCTTCGGCAGCTCCTACACAGAGCGAAGAGCCGTTAACCGCTTCAGGGTTTTGCAGGAATCCCGTACTTGCGCAACCGAATCGCAATGGCGCTGTGCGAAGTCTGCAACCGCGCCGCCAGCAATCGACTGGATGGATAGCTGCGGTAAAGCTGTTCCAGCAGGTTCTTCTCAAAGTCACCCACGGCTTCTTCCAGACTGCCGACTTCGCCGTCGTTCTTGCGCTCCACCGCTGTGCGCGCGATGTCCAGGTCATCGATGTCCACCAGCGGGTTTTCGCAGATCGCCGCCGCGCGAAAAATCACGTTTTGCAATTGCCGCACGTTGCCCGGCCAGCGGTTGCCGAGCAGGGCGGGGAAGGTGCTTGGCGCCAGGCGGCAGACCGGGCGCTGGATCTGCGCGCAGGCCTGTTGCATGAAGTGATTGGCCATCAGCAGGATGT
>RCUN01000518.1_pt1 | contig 20457 bp, 9 predicted proteins | sample 2166181 | NCBI WGS metagenome assembly RCUN01 (sample SAMN09932603, study PRJNA488358) | compost metagenome | feature: garden; material: soil; isolation source: compost soil in crotononitrile-enriched culture | place: Germany: Experimental Botanical Garden Goettingen | collected 2016-01-27 | reverse complement strand
GTGATTACCATCGACGCCGGCAAAACCACTGGCACCGTGTCCGTTCCAGCGCCAGCCGATGATGTCTACAAAGACGCCGGCAAGGTTGAAGCGACGATCTCGACTGCAACGGGCGGCAATTTCGAAAATCTGGTGCCGAGCACTGTTCCGGCTGTGACCGAAGTCACCGATACCATCGACACCTCAACCGTCAAACTCACGGCTGATACGTCGGTAGCTGAAGGCGGCACCGTCACTTACACCGCCACTGTCGGCGGGCCGGTGACCGGCTCGCCGGTTGTCGTGACCCTGGCAAACGGCCAGAACATCACCATCGAAGTCGGCAAAACCACCGGCACCGTAACCTTCACCGCACCGAACGATGCGCTGACCGGCCAAGCGCCGCTGACCAACTCGATCACGGGTGTCACTGGCGGCAACTACGAAAATCTCGTGGCCGACAAAACACCGGTCAGCACCACCGTGACCGACACCGTCGACACCACCAACCTGTCGCTGACTGCGACCGGTTCTGTGGCTGAGGGCGGCTCGATCATCTACACCGCTACATTGACCAACGCTGCCGGCTCGCCAGTCACCGTGACCCTGTCCAACGGCGCCGTGATTACCATCGACGCCGGCAAAACCACTGGCACCGTGTCCGTTCCAGCGCCAGCCGATGATGTCTACAAAGACGCCGGCAAGGTTGAAGCGACGATCTCGACTGCAACGGGCGGCAACTTCGAGAACCTGGTGCCTAGCACCGTACCGGCAGTGACCAACGTCACCGACACCATCGACACCACCACTGTGAAACTGACGGCGACAGAGTCGGCAGCTGAAGGTGGCAACGTCACCTACACCGCCACTGTCGGCGCACCAGTCACCGGCTCGCCGGTTGTCGTTACCCTGGCCAACGGTCAGACGATCACCATCGGCGTAGGCCAGACCACCGGTACCGCGACCACCACGGCGCCAAACGACGCATTGACTGGCCACGCACCGCTGGCCAACTCGATCACTGAAGTAACAGGTGGCAACTTCGAGAACCTGGTGGCCGACAAGACCCCGGTTTCGACCAATGTCACCGACACTGTCGACACCACCAACCTGTCGCTGAGCGCGACCGGTAGCGTGGCCGAGGGTGGCTCGATTGTTTACACCGCAACGCTGACCAACGCTGCCGGCTCGCCAGTGACCGTGACGCTGAGCAACGGCGCCGTGATCACAATCGACGCCGGCAAAACCACCGGCACCGTGACCGTTCCAGCTCCTGCTGACGACGTCTACAAAGATGCCGGCACCGTACAAGCAACCATCAGCACCGCTACCGGTGGCAACTTCGAAAACCTGGTGCCAAGCACGACTCCGGCTATCACCAGCGTTACCGATACCATCGACACCACCACTGTGAAACTGACGGCAACGGCTACTGCGGCAGAGGGCGGCAATGTCGTCTACACCGCAACCGTCGGTGCACCAGTAACCGGTTCGCCAGTCGTGGTAACCCTGTCGAACGGTCAGACCATCACCATTGGAGTCGGCCAGACCACTGGCACCGCAACCACTACCGCACCAAACGACGTATTGACCGGTCACGCACCGCTAACCAACGCGATCACCGACGTCAGCGGCGGTAACTACGAAAACCTCGTGGCGGATAAGACGCCGGTCAGCACTACGGTGACCGACACTGTCGACACCACCAACCTGTCGCTCAGCGCTACCAATTCGGTCGCTGAAGGCGGTTCGATTGTTTACACCGCAACGCTGACCAACGCGGCTGGTTCGCCAGTGACCGTGACGCTGTCGAACGGCGCCGTGATCACCATCGACGCCGGCAAAACCACCGGCACCGTGACCGTTCCAGCTCCTGCTGACGACGTCTACAAAGATGCCGGCACCGTACAGGCGACGATCAGCAACGCCACTGGTGGCAGCTTCGAAAACCTGGTGCCGAGCACAACACCGGCCATCACTAGCGTTACCGATACCATCGACACCACCACTGTGAAACTGACAGCTACCGGCACAGCGACGGAAGGCGGCAACGTCGTCTACACCGCGACCGTCGGTGCTCCTGTGACCGGTTCGCCTGTGGTTGTAACGCTGGCCAACGGTCAGACCATTACCATCGGCGTCGGCCAGACCACTGGCACCGCGACCACTACCGCGCCAAACGACGCACTGACTGGCCACGCACCACTGACCAACTCGATCACCAACGTGACCGGCGGCAACTACGAGAATCTGGTGGCCGACAAGACCCCGGTATCGACCACCGTCACGGATACCGTCGACACCACCAACCTGTCGCTCAGTGCGACCGGCTCTGTGGCTGAGGGCGGTTCGATTGTTTACACCGCCACGCTGACCAACGCCGCAGGTTCGCCTGTGACCGTGACCCTGTCGAACGGCGCCGTGATCACTATCGAGGCCGGCAAAACCACCGGCACCGTGACTGTTCCGGCACCGGCTGACGACGTCTATAAAGACGCCGGCACCGTCCAGGCAACGATCAGCACCGCCACCGGTGGCAACTTCGAAAACCTCGTGCCAAGCACCACGCCGGCAATCACCAGCGTTACCGATACCATCGACACCACCACGGTGAAACTGACCGCGACCGCCACTGCCGCTGAAGGCGGTAACGTCGTCTACACCGCAACTGTCGGCGCGCCAGTGACGGGCTCGCCAGTCGTGGTAAGCCTGTCGAACGGTCAGACCATCACCATCGGCGTCGGCCAGACCACGGGCACCGCGACCACCACTGCGCCTAACGACGCATTGACCGGCCATGCACCGCTGACCAACTCGATCACCAATGTGACTGGCGGCAACTACGAGAACCTCGTGGCCGACAAAACGCCGGTTTCGACCACCGTCACCGATACCGTCGACACCACCAACCTATCGCTGTCCGCGACCGGCACCGTGGCCGAAGGTGGTCAGATCACTTACACCGCTACGCTGACCAACGCCGCTGGCTCGCCAGTCACCGTGACCCTGAGCAACGGCTCGGTGATCACCATCGACGCGGGTAAAACCAGCGGCACCGTGACCGTTCCAGCACCAACTGACGACGTCTACAAAGACGCCGGCACCGTGCAGGCGACCATCACCGGCACCAGCGGCGGCAGCTTCGAAAATCTGGTGACCAGCAACACGCCAGCCGTGACCAACGTCACCGACACGGTCGACACCACCACCGTCAGCATCACTGGCAGCAGCTCGGTGACCGAAGGCCAGACCGCCAGCTACACGGTCAGCCTGAACCACCCGGCGCAAACCGAAGTGACCCTGAAAATCGTCTACAGCGGCACCGCCGCCGACGGTTCGGACTTCACCGGCGTGTACACCGTGAAGATCCCGGCCGGTGCGAGCAGCGCGCAGTTCAATGTCGCGACCATCGATGACAAGATCACCGAAGGCACCGAAAACTTCGTGGTCAAGATCGATTCCGCCACCGGCGGCAACTTCGAAAACCTCGCGGTCAGCAGCACCAACGGCAGCGTCAGTACCTCGATCATCGACAACGATGCGCCGCCGGTGCTCGACCTGGATGCCAACAACTCCAGCGGCGCCACCGGTGCCGACTACAAGGTGACCTTCACCGAAAACACCCCAGGCGCGGGTGTGTCGATTGCCGACACTGACATCAGCATCACTGACCCGGACAGCACCATGCTCACCGGTGCCACTGTGGTCCTGACCAACCGTCAGGACGGCGATGCGCTGAACCTGGGCAACAGCGTCAACGGCATCACCATCAATGCCAACAGCACCAACGGCACCGTCACGCTGACGCTGTCCGGTAACGCGACGCTGGCCGACTACATGCAGGCCATCAAGAACATCAGCTTCACCAACGGCAGCGAAAACCCGAGCACCGTGCCGCGCATCATCACGGTGACCGTGACCGACGGCGGCAATTACTCCAACACCGCGACCACCACGGTCAACGTGGTGGCGGTCAACGACGCTCCGGTGGCAGCGCCAAGCAACGTCACTGGCACCGAAGACACTCCGCTGGTGCTCGGCTGGTCGACCTTCGGCGTGACCGACGTCGACAGCCCGGCCAGCAGCCTCGGCATCAAAATCACTCAGCTGCCGGGCGAAGGCAAACTGCAGTATCTGGACGGTTCGACCTGGAAAGACGTCGCCAACAACCAGACCTTCAGCAAGGCTGACATCGACGCGGGCAAGCTGCGCTTCCTGCCGGATGCCAACGAGTCGGGGGTCAACGGTTACGGCGGCAGCGGTCTGGGCAACAACCAGGCGGACTACGCACAGATCAAATTCCAGCCAACCGACGGCCAACTGCTGGGCAACACCGGCACCGTGAAGATCGACATCACGCCAGTGGCGGACGCGCCGACCGTGAGCGTGGCCGACAACAGCGTGAAGTCCACCGGGCTGATCAAGGAAGTCTGGACCGGCTTGGCGGGTCTGGGCACCAACGGCAATGGCGCGGATTCGACCACGTTGAAAAACGTCATCGACGGCGCCGGCAAACCGAACTCCAGCGGCTCGGTGACCAATGTGCAGTCCGACGGTAGCGTTGCGGCGGGCACGGCATCGAAGACGTCAGGCCTGATTTATCTGGAAGCCGGCAAAACCTACACCTTCAGCGGTATTGCCGATGACAGTTTGTTGATCACGATCGGCGGCAAGAGTGTGGCTTCGGGTACCTGGGGCGCGGGCGGCGCCATCAATGGCTCGTTCACCCCTACCACCAGCGGCTACTACACCCTGGACATCTACCACCACAACCAGAGCGGCCCGGGCAGCTACGACGTCAACCTGTCGGTCAATGGCAGCACGCCGATCGACCTGAGCAGCGCCGGCGTGCCGATCTACACCGGCGTGCAGGATCTGATCAATTCGGGCGTGACCGTCTCCGATCTGCACGGCAGCAACGGCGAAGGCTATTACGACGGCTACAAACTCAATACCGGCGCCGAAGGCACCACGGTGAAACTATCGGCAATCACCACCGCACTGACTGACACCGACGGCTCGGAAACCCTGAGCGTGAAGATCAGCGGCGCACCGGTCGGCTCGGTGCTCAGCGATGGCGCGGGTCACACCTTCACCGTCACTGCCAGCAGCGGCGACGCCAACGTCACTGGCTGGAACCTCGGCAGCCTGACCGTAACGCCACCGCCGTACTACAACGGCCAATTCAACCTGACCGTGACCTCGACCTCCACCGAGATGGTCGGCGGTTCTGCCAGCAGCACCGCGACCATTCCGGTCAGCGTGGTGCCGGCGGTCTACAACGCCGTGGTTGCGACGTCGGGCGACGACACCGTCACCGGCACCGATGGCAACGACATAATCGTCGCCGACATCGGCGGCCTGACCGTGGTCCCGGGCACCAACTACAACATCGCGTTCATGGTCGACAGCTCCGGCAGCATGAGCAGTTCGTCGCTCAACGCCGCCAAAGACTCGCTGACGTCGGTGTTCAACAGTCTCAAGCAGAGCCTGGGCGGCAGCAATTCGGGCACGGTGAACATTTTCCTCGTCGACTTCGATACCCAGGTCAACAAGTCGGTGTCGGTGAACCTCAACGACCCGAACGCGCTGACGCAACTCAAAGCGGTACTGGACTCGATGGCCTCCGGCGGCGGCACCAACTACGAGGACGTGTTCAAGACCACGGCCAACTGGTTCCAGAGCGCTGACGCTGTGGCCAACACCGGCGCGAAGAACCTTACGTACTTCATCACCGACGGCCAGCCGACCTATTACCAGAGCGGCGAGCAGACCAACCCGACGCTGTACGGCAACGTGAAGCTCGACGATGTGGTGAAAACCAGCAACTACAAGCCGGGCGACACTTTCAGCACTTACATCGACAATACCCACGCGTTGACGATCAACAGCGCCGGCACCGTGACCCTGCAAACCTACACTTCGTGGTGGGGCTGGAGCAGCTCTAATCTGGGCACCATCCACGCGCAGGGCGACGGCACTTATGAGTTGTCGAGTCTGGCGGGTACCGGTAACAGCACCAACTCGTCAACGACCAGCAACTCGACCAGTGGTTTTGCCTTGCTCAACGGTCTGTCGAACGTCGAGGCTATCGGACTGAACAACGATGTCAGCCTCAACGATCTGAAGCCGTACGATACGGATAAAACGCCGCAGACCAACATTGATCCGAAGGATCTGGCCAACTCGATCATCGGCCACACCGAAGCGACGCTGCCAGGCAACGACACCGTCAGCGGTGGCGACGGCAATGACATCCTGTTCGGCGATCTGGTCAGCTTCAACGGCATTGCCGGCGAGGGTTATCAGGCGATGCAGGCGTTCGTTGCCAAAGAAACCGGGGTCGATGTCAGCAAAGTCACCACCAGCAACGTGCACCAGTACATCACCGAGCACTATCAGGCGTTCGATGTCTCCGGCGCGCACGATGGTAACGACACCCTGCTGGGCGGCGCGGGCAATGACATCCTGTTCGGCTCGGGCGGCAACGATTTGCTCGATGGCGGCAAAGGTAATGACATCCTGCTCGGCGGCACCGGCAACGACACGCTGATCGGCGGTCAGGGTAATGACATCCTCATCGGTGGTTCGGGTGCCGACACCTTCGTCTGGAAGGCGGGCGACACCGGCAACGACGTGATCAAGGACTTCAAGGCCAGCGAAGGTGACCGCATCGATCTGCGTGATCTGCTGCAGGGCGAGACCGGCAGCACCATCGACAACTTCCTGAAGATCACCACGGTCGACGGCACGTCGTCGCTGCAAGTCAGCTCGGCGGGCAAGTTCAACTCCGGCGACGCTGCGGCGGCAACCCCGGACGTGACGATCAAACTGGAAGGCAACAACTGGTCGAGCGCCAACATTCACAACCTGATTGCCGGCAGCGACCCGACCATCAAGGTCGACCACAACAACAGCTGATAGTGAACAAAACGGCCGCCCCGATGGGGCGGCCGTCACGTTTGTGCTGACCGGACCGGTGACGATCGCGTCGCCGCACCGCATACTCGCGCACAGTTGGCTATGCTGCTGACAGCATGACGCTGGTTCATTTCTGAGGGATGCTCAATGTTTTACGTGCAACGCGATGCGCAAGGTCTGTTGATTCGCGTGGAAGCCGCGGCCTACGCCGAGGCCACGGAAACGCTGCCGGCCGACAGCCATGAAATCCAGGCCTGGTTCGCCAATGAAGTGGTGGAAACCAGCCTGAAACAGCTCAAGCAGAGCGACTTCGAAATGATTCGGGTACTCGACGACCTGATTCAGGTGCTGACCCAGAAGGGCGTGATCCGCGTCACCGACCTGCCGCCGGCGGCTCAGGCCAAGTTGATGGACCGGACCCAGGCGCGTGAGGCGTTGGGCGGGTTGAGCCAGTTGATCGATGAGGATGAGGGCGGGTTGATCTGATCCACCCGGTATCAAAAGCCTACCCTCACCCCAGCCCTCTCCCCGAGGGAGAGGGGGCCGACCGAGGTGTCTGGCGTCATACATCGACCTGAAAAACCGGGTCGATTATGGATTCAGCGCAAATCGCTCACGTCGGCGTATTTCCCGAATATCCCCCAATCAGTCCCCTCTCCCTGACCGAGAGGGGTCGACCGAGGAGTCTGGCGCTATACATCGACCTGAGAAATCGAGTCGATTATGGATTCAGCGCAAATCGTTCACGTCGGCGTATTACATCAATATCCCACGATCAGTCCCCTCTCCCTCTGGGAGAGGGCTAGGGTGAGGATGGCTTTTGCAATCTCACCGCCAAGGCCGAGGCTCACCAAACAACTGCCCCTGAACCCCATACAAGCCCATCTCGCGAATCACCGACAACTCCCCTTCCGTCTCGACCCGCTCGGCAATCAGCGGCAGATCAATGCTGTGCGCCGCACGCTGGATCGCCTCGATAAACAGACGCTTGTCACTCTCCTGATCAATCGCACGAATGTAACTGCCATCGATCTTCAAGTACGCCAGCCCCAGCCGCGCCAGGTTGCCGATCATGCTGAAGCGACCACCAAAGCGTTGCAGGCTCAGAGAGAAACCGAGTTCGCGCAGGCGCCGGGTCAACTGCTCCAGCACCGCTTGTTCGGGCAATTGCTCCTCGCCAATTTCCAGGGTCAAGCGCTCGCCCAGGTTGGAATGCGCGCGCAGAATCTCGAAGACTTTGTTCAGTGCCTGCGGATCAGCCAGGGTCGCCGAGGACAAGTTCAGCGCCAGCGAATCTTCGTGCCCTTTCATCTGCTCCAGCACGCGTTCGAGCATCAAGCGGTCAAGCCGTGCAGTCCAGCCGAAGCGTTCCAGCCACGGCAGGAAGCGCCCGGCCGGGATGGTCTTGCCCTGATCATCGAGCAGGCGCGAGAGCACTTTGTAATGCAGCACCAGCTGCGTGTCTGCAGCGGCAACCACTGGCTGGAAATACAGCTCGAAACGCTGCTGACTCAAGGCCTGATCGAGCAAGCGATGCCAGGCATGGTGATCGTCGCCGACATCCGCCGTCAGGCTCTGATCGATGCACGCCCAATTCTGCTCGCCCTGACCTTCAGCTTGCGCCAGCGCCTGATCGCCGAGCGTCAGTACTTGTTGCGGTGAATCACCGTGGGTGAACGGCGCCAGGCCGATCGACGCCACGGCAGCCACGTCGGTCGCCCCGGTGGCGTGCAGACTGCTCAAAGCGCTGTCGAGGTTCTGCGCCAGTTGCAGCGCTTCCTCACGGACCAGCCCCGGCGCCAGCACGGCAAACTCACCGCCACGAATACGGGTGACGAGGTTCTGGGTTTCCGGGTATTTGGCGCATTCGCGGGACAGTTGTTCGCCAACAGCCTTCAACAATTCATCGGTGCGCTGACCGCCCAAGCGCTGGTTGAGCCCGGCCAGATCCTTGACCCGCAACAGCAGCAGATAACCGGAACTGGCCTGCTCCGGGTTGCTCACCCGGTTGTGCAGCTGCATCTCGAAATAACGTCGGTTGGCCAGCCCGGTGAGATTGTCCTGATAGGACTCGGCGCGCAGTTTTTCGCTACGTTCGGCCTGCTCCTGGAACAGCGCCTTGAGCTTCTCGACCATCTGGTTCATCGCCTGCACCACGCGGCGCAATTCAGGTGTGCGCGGCAATTCCGGCAGGCTGAGGAATTCGCGACGGGCGATGGCGTGGGACTGCTTGACCATGTAATCCAGTGGCTTCAATTGCCGACGCAGTAGCAGCGCGCCAAGCACGGCACTGATCGCCCCGCAGATCAGCAGCCAGCCAAGGCTACCCAATGCGCTCTGCCACAATTTGGCCACAGCAAACATCGGATGGCTGACTACCTCGACCCGCGCCGCCTGCTCCCAGCCACGGCTGACCAGCGCGTCGCCACCGGCCGGCTCCAGCCCGATCAGCTTGACGAACCAGTCCGGCACATTGGTGACGGCCGGAATGCCGTTGCGCTCAACAATCGTCTGGTCAGTCTTCAGATCGACCACGCGGATGCTCGCGTAATAACCGCTGTCGAAAATCGAGCTGACCAGCAACTCGACCATGGCGGGGTCGTCGATATTCGGCGTCAGCGACAACGCCAGCGCCGTCGCGGCGTCCTGGGCGTGGGAACGCAACTGGTTGACGTACTGGGTGCGCGAGCTCTCCAGACTGACCATGAAGCTGCCGGTGAAGGCGACCACCAGGAACAGACAGATAGCGATCAACAGCTGTTTGAACAAAGACATCTGAGCGCATGCTCCTAGTTAGTCGTTTCGACCGGGAAACCTTCGGCCTGCATTTTCTTCAACACATCCTGCCAGCGTGACAGGCGTTTGGTATCTCCGACCTTCTTGTTGCCCTTGGCGCCTGGCAGGTACAACCCTTCAGCATTAAAAGAGTAGACCGGCAGCAAATCGGTTCGCTGCGACGCCGGCTGGATCGGATCGATCAGGCTGTCGAGCACCAGAGGCATGGCATCGGGGGTGGCATAGTAAGTCAGGACCATATGCGCGCGGTTCTGGCGCAACGCTTTGACATAAGTAATGCGCAGCTTGTCACTGGAAACCCCGAGGTGACGCAAGCTGAAATACTTGGCGATCGCATAGTCTTCGCAGTCGCCGGCGCCCTTCCACAGCGCCTCGATCGGCGTTTCCCAGTAATCGACCTCGTGCCACAGATCGATGTCTTCGACATAGCGCACCTGTTTGTTGAAGAACAGGTTCACCACTTTGAGCTTTTCCATCTCGCTGACCTGTTTCTGCGTGGCCAACAGATTCTGCCAGGCATCAATGCGCTGCTGGCCGGCACCCAGCGGCCCGTAGAGTGCCGTGGCTTTGCGGCTGATCGTGGAAAAATCCCAATCGGCATGCAGACCGCCCAGCATGACGCCGGCCAGCAGCAGTGCGCAGCCTAGCCAGCGCAGAGTCCGGGGGATCGCGAAACGTACCGCCACAGCAGGTTTCCAGGGGGCAGGAAGGAAAGCGTTTGATGGTGAAGCTTAGCCCGACAAAAAACAATGGCACCATGAGATCATACTCGGCACGCTAAACTTCAGTTGGCACAGCGATGTTTTACAAGGTTTGACAACCTGTAGAGCAATCACTAGTGTCATTTGGATCCAAACCAGGCCGACATACAGGGTGCGTAGTCGTGACACAGAAGCCCAAACCGTTGCACAGCATTAAAGTCGATGGACCGATTCCTGCTCATCTGGCCCGTTCGGTGATCGAAGAAACCCTGCGCTCAGCAATCCTCGACGGTCGTCTGCCCTGTGGCACGGCGCTGCGCCAGCAGGATCTGGCCGACCTTTTCGGTGTCAGCCGCATGCCGGTGCGCGAAGCGTTGCGCCAGCTCGAAGCCCAAGAACTGCTGAGCGTTACTACGCATAAAGGTGCAGTGGTTGCGCCATTGATTCAGGGTGATGCTACCGAAACCTACGAGCTGCGCATCCTGCTCGAATCCGAAGCCATGCGGCAATCGATTCCGCTGCTGACCGCTGCCGACCACGCACGCGCAGCCGGGTACATCGAAGAGCTCGAGGCGCAACACGACTACACGGAAATCGGCCGACTCAACCGTTTGTTCCACATGGCCCTGTACAGCAAGGCGCCCAACCAACGCTTACTGCGACTGGTTGAAGACGGGCTAAACGAAGAGGAGCGTTTTCTGCGCTTCAACCTTGAGGCCATGGGCCTGGGCAAATTGTCCCAGGACGATCATCGGGCGATGTTGCAAGCCGTGCTGGATCGCGACACTGAACTGTCGATCAAACTCCTCGAGCAGCACCTCAATCGCGGTGTCGAAGTGATTACTCGTTATCTCGCTACCCCTGCCGCGCAAAACCGCCAAGCTGCGCGCTGAGCGCGCACCGCCCCGCGAATCACCCGCTTACAAATCCCCAAGCGATCCGCCAGCCCTCTGCTGGGCGGATCCACATGTCCGCTCTAACCTCCCTGCGCCGTTCAGTCCGATATTTGCAAGTTACCGCTGATGAATCGGTCATAGCCGTGGCGCAAATTTACCCGCACTCTTGAGCCGCCACCCCATAAAGAACGGGCGACGCGCCGCCCTGCCGGCGCAGTCCCCGCACCAGGAACCTACGGAAGGAGCCTTGCCACGGGAAAAAGGAAGTCATGGCGCGGGGTCACGGCCAACTTCCGCCCCTTTTAAATCATTCAACTCTTATTACTGGAAAGTTGCTTCGAGTGAGGCATTCACTCTTCTTGAGCAATTTTGGCCGTTATTCGCCGAAAGGAGCAACTACGCCCAAATAAAACTTTATTTGAAAGTTTTATTGGAACAACTCAACTTCAAAAAACAGCTAACTTAAAATAATTAAAAATATACTTGTTAAACACTTTGTCGGTGTATTAGCTTTTCTTCGCCAAGTTTGAACTTCACCCTTCACCTCGGCAGCAGCCCAATGCCTGCGGAGCAGCAGCAGCGCTTTATGGGCAGACATGAAGTCATGTCAAAGGTATATCGATCCGCACTTACCTATCAGGAAGGAAGGCTGTCGTCCGTCGACAGAAAACAAGTAAGTCGTAATTCCATTGATTGCGCAGTTGCAGAGCAGTTCCATTTAATATCAACGATAAAGGACATCATGATGCCCACTAAGCACCAACTCACCCTGAAGAAAGCCGAACTTAGCATTCACCCGATCTTTTCCGAGATCACGTCGTTATCGGTATTGCGTCGTTTCATGGAAACCCATGTATTTGCCGTGTGGGATTTCATGTCGCTGACCAAACGCCTGCAGCAGGAACTGACCTGCACGCGTTTGCCCTGGCTACCGCCGCGTGACCCTCACGCCGCGCGGTTGATCAACGAGATCGTTCTCGGTGAAGAATCGGATGATCGCCTGACCGAGGGGCATTACAGCCATTTCGAGTTGTACTTGGATGCGATGCGCGAAATCGGCGCGAGTACCACCGCCGTAGAGCGCTTTGTCGCCCTGCAACAGGAAGGCGTGAGCTATGACGTCGCGCTGCAAAGCGTCGAGGTTGATCCGGCTGCCGCGCAGTTTGTCCGCGATACTTTGCGTACCGCCCTGCATGCTCCGGGACACAGCGTGGCGGCGGCGTTTCTGCATGGTCGCGAGAGCGTGATCCCGACCATGTTCCAGCGCATTCTTGACGACTGGGGCATCGGTATCGAACAGGCGCCGACCTTTCGCTATTACCTGGAACGGCACATCGAGGTCGACTCCGAAGACCACGGCCCGGCGGCCGAACACCTGCTCGAGCGCCTGGTCGACGGCGACCCGCAACGTGAAGCCGAGGTCTACGCCAGCGCCATTGCCGCCGTGGAAAGCCGTATCGCCTTGTGGGACGGCCTGCGCGTAAGCATGCGCGAGCCGTTGGCAGAGGTGACCCAATGAACGCTGCTGACTATCAATCCTTTGCCGACGCCTGGGAGAATCGCGCGACCATCCGCACCCGCCCGCGACGCGTACTCGAAGACGACGAACGGCTGATCTATCCGCTCAGTCGTCAGCCGCTGGTACTCAGCGAAACCTTCCTGCGCGAGTGCCCGCAACAGCGTGATTTCGCCTTGGTACAGACGCTGTACAAATTCATCAACGACGTGGTGATTTTCGAGACCGAGATCGTCGACAAGACCGCGCGCAGCATCGCCAAGAATCGCTTCGCCGTGGCCTTCCCGTTTGCCTGTCGTTACGACGCGATGACCGTGGTGGTCGACGAGGATTACCACGCCCTCGTGGCGATGGATTTCATGCAGCAAACAGTGGCGATGACCGGCATCGAACCGATTCAGCTCCCCGATGAAATCGAACTGAGCCGGGCGATTCCTGCGGCAGTAGCGCTGGCGCCAGAGCACCTGCGCAGCGCGGTCGAATTGATCTGCGTGGCCATCGCCGAAAACACCGTGACCGGTGATGTCGCGGCGTTCGCACGCGACGACACGGTCAAGCCGTCGATCAAAGGCCTGATGGCCGATCACTTGCTCGATGAAGGTCGCCATTCGAGTTTCTGGGCGCGGATGGTGCGCATCTATTGGCACACCGCCAACGCGGCGGATCGCGAAACCATCGCGCAGATTCTGCCGGTGTTCATCGGCCATTACCTGACCAACGACATCCAGAAAGCCTTCGACCTGCGCCTGATCGACGCACTGCCGGTCAGCGAGACCACCCGCCGCTCGCTCAGGGACGAGATGACCGGGCTCGCGTTCCCGATCAATCGCCACCATCCGCTGGTGGGCAACATCGTCAAGTTCTTCCACAACAGCTCGCTGCTCGACACGCCGTGCGTGCAGCACGCGTTACGCGATTACCTGGTTTGATGAGGAGGCCGACATGAAACGTCTCGACATTTTGCTGATTGGCGCCAGCCAGGCGATGACCGACCTGGCGCAGGAACTGGAACAACACGGTCACTCATTGCAGCGCAGCGCTGCCGGTGCAGCGACGGTGGATCTGATCATCGACGATGGTTTTATCGGCGCCGGCGATTTCTGCTCGATCCCGCACCTGCATCTGCGTTTGGGTGTCGGCGTGCAGAGCCATGCCGGTTTGCCGACACTCGATTTGCTGTGTTTCCTTGGCTCGTCACTGATCAGCCGCGTGCCGATTGGCGATGAGCCGTCCGGCAATGGGCAGGCGCTGCGGCAACGGGTGCTGACGCAGGTGGTCGATGAAGTGGCGTTGCTGGTCAGCCGCTTCTCCCGTGATGCTGACTATCTGCAGCAGGCCGCGTCAGTGACTGCGCCGGATTTCGAGAGAATGGAAAACCTGCTGTTCCTCGACAGCCTGGCTTACGTCCATCGCCGCAACGACACGACCAATCTCACACTGCTGGAAGAGGCGCAGATCCCGGTGATCGAGCGCCTGCAACGAAGCTTGATCCACCACGCTGAACGCCCGGCGCTACACATCGCCGAACAGTCGATCAGCTATCGCCAACTGCACGCTCACAGTCGTGCGCTTCAGCAGCGGTTGCTGCCCTTGCTCGAGCAACAGCCAAAACCGTGGGTGGTCGGCATTTGCCTGCCAAAAAGCCCGGCGCTGTTCGCCTCGATTCTGGCGATCCTCGGCAGCGGCGCGGTGTATCTGCCGCTGGAGCCGAGTCATCCGTTACAGCGTCAGCAATACATTCTGCAAAATGCTGGCGCGCTGCTGTTGCTGCATGATGGCGAGCATCCGCTCAGCGCATCCATGGCGGGGCTGGACGTCAGCCGCATCGACAGCTCAGAGGCAGATCTCAGCCAACCGCTAATGCGCCGCCGTCCCGACCTTGATGCACCGTGCATGGCGCTCTATACCTCGGGCACCACCGGACATCCGAAAGGCGTGTTGCTCAGTCAGGCCAACCTCGCGCACTTCACCGCGTGGTACGCCGATTACGTGCAATTGCAGGCCGAGAGTCGGGTCTTGCAGTTCTCGTCGCTGAGCTTCGATTCGTCACTGATCGACATCTTCCCGACCCTGCTGGAAGGTGCCGAACTGGTGGTGCCGGACGACACGCAACGGCGCGATCCATTGCAACTGGTCGCGTTGATCCGCCGCCGACACCTGACCCACGCATTCCTGCCACCGGCGCTGTTGAGCATCCTGCCGCTGGAGCAACTGGAAGGCGTGCAAGTGATGACCGGCGGCGATGTCTGCGAGCCGTTTGTCATTGAGCAGCTGACCCGTCAAGGCACACTGCACAACCTTTACGGCCCGACCGAAGCCACCGTACTGATCACCGCGCGCCAGCTCAAACCGGGCGACAGTAACCGCACCCTCGGGGCACCAATCGCCAACAGCCAAGTGCTGATTCTCGATGACGATTTGCAACCGGTGGCGGAGCACACCGTCGGCGAATTGTTCATCATCGGCCCCGGTGTTTGCCTCGGTTATCTGAACAATCCGCAGCAGACCGCCGAGCGTTATCTGACCCTGCAATTGCCGGACGGCCAAACGCTGCGCGCCTACCGCAGCGGCGACATGGCCAGGTGGGGCGAGCACGGTATCGAACTGTGCGGGCGGCGCGACAATCAGGTAAAAATCCGTGGCTTCCGGGTCGAGCCGGAAGAGATCGAGCGCTGCCTGCGCGAGAGCCAGTTGTACCGGCAAATGGCGGTGGTGATCGACAGTCAGCGGCGCATTCTCGCGTTCCTCGCACAAGCGCAATCGGACACCGCACGCGACGCGCTGAAAGCCCACGCCAGACAGTTTTTGCCGGACTACATGCAACCGGTGGCGTGGACCGAGCTGGCGAGCATGCCGTTCGCCAGCAACGGCAAAGTCGATCGCAAAGCACTGCTGGAACTGCCAGTGAGCGTGCAGGACAACGGGCCGAAATACCTGCCGGTGAATGCCGATGAAGCGCTGTTGCTGGAGATCTGGGCGGAGTTGCTGGAGCTGCCGAGCAGCGACATTTCCACTGACGAAAGCTTCTTCAATCTTGGTGGCCACTCGATTCTGCTCTCGCGCATGTTGCTGCGTTTGCGTGAGGAGTTCGGGCGTAGCATTTCGATCAACCGCTTCATCGAACTGCCGACCATCATCAAACTGGCAACGCTGGTACGCGGCACCGATGACAGCGCCGTACTCAGCGCCCAGGCCATGGCCGACGCCGAGCGTGCACTGGAAATCGAGCCACTGCCGATCAGCCACATGGGCGATGTGCATAAAGTCATCGTAACCGGCGCCAATAGTTTTGTCGGCGTGCACATCGTTGAGGCGCTGCTCGGTTGGGGCGCCAGCGAAGTGGCGTGTCTGGTGCGCGACGGCGGCGGTAAAACTGCGGTGCAACGCTTTGCCGAGTCACTGCGTGAAAACCGCCTGGAGCATCTGGATCTGAGTCGCGTGCGGGTTTACGCGGCGGATATTACGCGCCCGCAGTTGGGCCTGAATGACGACGACTATCAGCGCCTGGATCGCGAGTTCGGCGCACTGGTGCACAACGCCGCTAACGTCAATCACGTACTCGATTACGAGTCGCTGGCGGCGGACAACGTCGAACCGATTTTCGCCCTGCTGCGCTTGTGCGAAGGGCAGAGCAAAAAGGTTTTCAACTTCGTCTCGACGCTGTCGGCTTCCAGCACGGTGGACGATGCTGGACGGGTGCTGGAACTGCCAGCCGCCACGACCCCACCGATCTATATTCGCAACGGCTACAACCTGTCGAAATGGGTCGGCGAACGCATCCTCGAACGGGCGCGGGAACGCGGTGTACGGGTCAATCTGTATCGCCCTGGCAACATTAGTTTCAACAGCCTCAGCGGTGTTTGTCAGCCGCACAAAAACCGTTTGATGTTGATGCTCAAAGGCTCGATCCAGCTCGGCCAGGTGCCGGCCTTCGCGCTGAATTTCGACCTGATGCCAGTGGACTTTCTTGCCCGCTTCATTGCCTTCCACGCCAGCCGTTATTCACCCGAACGTGCGGTGTTCAACCTGCATAACCCCGAGCCATTGAGCTGGGATGCCTACGTCGCTTCGTTCCGCGAAACCGGCAGCAAGTTCGCACTGGTCAGCGTCGCCGACTGGCAGCAACAGCTCGGGCGTGTCGATGCCGACAACGCGCTGTTCGGCGTGCTCGGTTTCTACCTCAACGGCTTCGAAGAAGACATCGGCGACATCTCCCTGATTGGCCATGCCAACGCTGAGGCCGGCGTGCAGCTGATGGGCGCGCACTACCCGCAGAAATCCCCGGCACTGCTGCGTCGTGGCTGCGATTACCTGAAAGAAATTAACTTCATCTGATCCATCAAACAGGAGCAACACCATGAGCACTCTGCAACCCGACACCCTGATCAAAAACCCGCATGGCTACCACGTTGCGTCTTCGGTAGAAGTGCCGGCAGACGCGGCGCAGGTCTGGGCAGTGGTCGGCCAATTCGGCGGTTTCGACCGCTTCATTCCGGCGCTGTCGCACATCGAAACAATCGGCGAGGGTGTGTCCTCGCTGCGCAAAAAATGCTTCAAGGATGGCAACGTGGTGGTCGAGCAACTCAACTCCCGCGATGAGCAGGCCCGATGCATGACCTGGACGACGATTTACAACACGTTGGGGGTGGCGAATCTGTGGGCGGCGATGAATGTCGAATCGCTGGGCGCGGGTAAGTCTCGGGCGACGTGGACGATCATTGCCGAGCCGGCTGCGGGCGGTGAAGAGGCACTGCCAGGGTTCAAGGATTTTGTGCAGGGGTTTGCGGATGATGCGATGAGGAATGTGCTGAAGCTGTTTGTTTAAGGCTTGAGCTTGGCGGGGAGTTCTAGACCGCTATCGCGAGCAGGCTCACTCCTACAGTTGATCGGGTTCCTTCAGATGGAGCCCGGTTAATTTGTAGGAGTGAGCCTGCTCGCGATGAACGATAACGCGGTCTGACTTCAGGTCAGATCTTGAAGCTGTCGACCAACTGCTTCAGACGATTGGCCTGCTGCGACAACGCATCACAATCCTTCAACGTTTCATTGAGGTTGGCGACGCTCTGCTGGTTCAGCAGGTTGATCTGGTTAACGTCGACGTTGAGGGTTTCCACAACCGCGGTCTGCTCTTCAGTGGCCGCTGCCACCGATTGGTTCATGCCGTCGATTTCACCGATACGTTGAGTCACGCTGACCAGACGCAAACCGGCCTGATTGGCCACTTCCACGCTCTGCTCGCTGGACACCTGACTGGCGTTCATCGTGGTCACCGCTTCCCGCGAACCAATCTGCAACGACGTGATCATTTTGTGGATCTCTTCCGCCGACTCCTGGGTGCGATGGGCAAGGTTTCGCACCTCGTCCGCCACCACGGCAAAACCACGTCCGGCTTCACCGGCACGCGCCGCTTCGATTGCGGCGTTAAGTGCCAGCAGGTTGGTCTGCTGCGAAATCCCTTTGATCACATCGAGGATGTGGCCGATGTTGTCGGTGCTGGCGTTCAGGGTTTCGATCTGCGTGCACGACAGGCTGATCTTCTGCGACAACTCTGTCATCGCTTGAATCGTCTGCTCGACCACCTGACGACCGTCATCAGCCTGCTCGCTGGCGCCGCTGGCGTGTTGCGAAGCATCGGCGGCGTTGCGCGCAATTTCCTGAGTGGCGGCGCCCAGCTCGTTAATAGCGGCAGCCACGCTGTTGGTGCGCGCGCTTTGTTCGTCAGAACCGACGATCGAAGCGTTGGACGACGCCATCACGCGCTGCGACAAGTCATGCACGTGGCGGGTTGCCGAGGACACTTCGGAAATCGACGCGTGAATCCGTTCAACGAACTGGTTGAATGCGCTGCCCAATTCACCGAATTCGTCTTTGCTCTCAACCACCAGACGACGGGTCAGATCGCCTTCACCCTGAGCGATGTCCTGCATCGCACGACCCATGGTGGTCAGCGGACGCATCAACACATTGATCAACAGGCTCAGCAGCAGCGCAATCGCAGCCACAGCAACAAACATCGCGATCAGCGCCGAGGTGCGGAATTGGCTGAGTGCGGCGTAGGCTTTATCGCGATCGATCGACAGACCGATGTACCACTGCGCATTCGGCAGATCGCTGACCGGGGTAAACGACAGAATACGTTCCTGACCGTTGAGCACGACGTTCTGGTTGCCCTTCTCGATGCGCACGCTGGTGTTCGGGTAGATGTCTTTCAGGTTTTTCATGACCTGATCTTTGTCCGGGCTGACGATCACCTGACCGTCGGCGCTGACCAGAAACGCATGGCCAAGGCCACCGAAGTCCACCGAGTTGATGATCTTCACCAGGGTTTCCAGGCTCAGGTCACCACCGACGACGCCGAGCAGTTCGCCGTTCTTTTTCACCGGCATGGCGATGGTTACCACCAAGCCACCGACGGCCGCCATGTACGGCGGCGTCAGCATGGTTTTGTCGGCAGCGACTGCTTGCTTGTACCAAGGGCGCTGACGCGGGTCATAGCCGTCCGGCATCTTCGCGTCAGGGCGCTGGGTGAACACACCGTTGGCCTGACCGACATAGGTGAACTGGAAGTTCGAGGTGAACGCTGGTTGATCGACCAGGCCCGGGAAATCCGCGTCCTTGCCCTGATGGGCAACGTTCTGCGCGAGGTTTTCCAGCACCAGAATCCGCCCGCTCATCCAGTTCTGCACGCTGCTGGCGGTCAGATCACCGGCCTGCTGCACGGAAGACTGGAGGTTCTGGCGAATGGTGTTTCGCTGCAGATAGTCGTTGTAGAGGGTGAACAGCGCGAACGCCAGGACCACGACGCCCGAGGCGGCCAACAGGATTTTATGGCTGAACTTGAGATTCATTTCATGGGACTTCTTATGCCAAAAGTGGGGATGCGTTCCGGATGCAACATTCCATGTACAGTGCAGGCAGCGTTCTACTAGCCGCTCTACTTTGGTGCACGCATGTCTCACCAGTCTGTCGGCACGTGTCGGAGAAATCTTAGGGCCACACAGGAAATGGATGGTATTTCTGCCAGATTCCCGCCCAACGGCGTGCCAGAGCGTTCGTCACGGTGTTTTTCAGGAGCAATGTTGGAGCGGCAATTGCAAATTCTGGTTGTGATTTCATGGTACGGACGGGCGCTTGTCAGGGCAGGAGATTGCTGGGCAGGGGACGTTGGGAGAGCAGTTTTACCGGTTGCAGGTGCCGTTACATGGAGGTCGAATCATTGGTGTTAAGGGGTAAGTGATGATCACGGTGCTAGCCGCTTTGATTGCAGACTTGTCGGGGACTGGCGTCTACATCTGGTGGCGCAAATGGCAGGCCCGACGTATCAGCAAGACACGTAAAGCTTTCTGATCATCGGTTTTGCAGGCCCTGAAATGACAAAACCCCTGTCTGCGTTAGCAGACAGGGGTTTCGGAATTTAATCTTGACGATGACCTACTCTCACATGGGGAAACCCCACACTACCATCGGCGATGCATCGTTTCACTGCTGAGTTCGGGATGGGATCAGGTGGTTCCAACGCTCTATGGTCGTCAAGAAATTCTTTATCTGGCCCGTCAACACGGTAACGAGCCAGCAAAAACAGTTACTTCTACTAAAACAAAACCCCAACTGCTTTCGCAATTGGGGTTTCGGAATTTAATCTTGACGA
>RCUN01000517.1_pt1 | contig 20480 bp, 26 predicted proteins | sample 2166181 | NCBI WGS metagenome assembly RCUN01 (sample SAMN09932603, study PRJNA488358) | compost metagenome | feature: garden; material: soil; isolation source: compost soil in crotononitrile-enriched culture | place: Germany: Experimental Botanical Garden Goettingen | collected 2016-01-27 | reverse complement strand
CGAAGGCGATTGGCTTCGCGTTGATGGCCTCTCGCCGATATGTCCAGGTCGTAGATTTCTTTGCGCAACTTGGCCGACTCGCCCGATCGCTCCCGCAAATTGGCCATAGCTTCATCGCGTTGGCTGATAGCTTCTGCATGCATCTCGACCAGTTTGAGTATCCTTTCCCGGGCCTGGCGCAGATGCAGGGTCAGCTCCTGGACTTCGTTCTCATAGATGCGCAACGAGTGCCGGCAGGTTTCCAGCGGTGTCGGGCTGCCGAGCCAGTCGTCGGTGTCTTCGATTTCGAACGGTTCGATGATTACGCCTTACATATACTGTTTTTATATACAGTAATTGAGCTGAAGGCTTTACGCGAGAGTGAGGCGACGAATCGGTGGTGCTGACGTGATGAGAGGGCGGCAGAACGCCGGAGATGGCTGGGCCAATTCTTGGGCCAATCTTTTGGGGTGGGTCGGGATACTGCGGGGATTTGCGATGGTTTGACAGCATCCGTAGGCGGGCTAAAACCCCGTAAATCCCTGTGATGCCGTCATAGTTAAATGTCGCGATGGGCATTTTTGGTCAATACGGGTGATTAGGGCCTGCAAACTGGCGGCCGCAAGAGCAACGATAGTTCCGGCGCGTTCCAGATATTGGCCCCGCCAACGCTCCGCACTTATTGCACGTCACCGAATGAGCCTCGTATTTCTCCGCATTTACCCTTTTTTGAAGGTTACGTTTGGCAGCGTTACCTGTGAGTACGTCGACGGTATCAATGGCTTTAACAACAAAATCCCAAAATCCCATGAACTCCATACCTCTCGTGATGGCTTATCTTCAAGCAAATCGTTGATTTATCAGCTGTCATATCCCTGAGCACTCGAAATTCGAGCTGAGACACTATTATTCAAAGTCTCTCTCGAACCGATAGTAATAGGCCAGCACTGATTACTCAGGAGTCATGAGTACTGCGAGTGTCATCTTTATGAATTCCTCGTTTCGATCGATTGCAACCAAGGCACCGCGTACGTTTTCGGCGACCTCGGCAGCACCGCGCTGCTCGACCCAGTTGCTGAGCTCCATGATGGCAGCTTCGAGGGCGAGTTGATTTTCGTTGAGCTTGAATAGCAGGGAAGGGAGTAGGTCTGAATTGGGCATGTGCTATTCCTCCGTGGATCAAGGAAGCGTAGCACTGCGTTGAAAGGATATTTAACGGCCGGCAGGACGCCGTGGGGGAGGGAACTACTGTAGGAATATACAACGCTAAGTTATTGATTCTTATAGGGTGAAGTCTCTGATTTGTACCCTGTTAAAAACAGCTGTTTTTCTTATAGATCAATTGCTTGCGTAGGTTTCGGGGTGACCTTGACATGGTGGTGCTCTATTGAGATGGCTTCGTTACTATCTCAGTCCGGTAAGCTGGATCCCAATGAAGCAGAAATCGCTTAATGTGAAGAGTACTGCTCTTGACATGAAGGTTCAGCAAATCACATGGCCATTCAATACAACACCGAATACCTAGGAAAATTTTTTGCTCCAGGGATTTCCGAGTTCACTATCTGCGATGCAGCCGACCTAGCGGACAGCTACCCACAAGCTGCCCACTGGCTAACCAATCATTTTCTAAACGCTCTATTTCGCTCAGGTTACAAGAACAAATTCCGCCAATATGCGATCAACCAAATGCACAGGGCACAGGTAGCATTCGCGGACTACCACGAAGCTCGGGACCTCACTTTAGAGTTCCTTACGAGAGGCAATCCCGATAATCCCGCCAGTAAAATTTACTTCCGAGCTCTCGCACGCTGGGAGTCTTGCCTGCTGAATCTGCAAATTTTCATCGACGTGATGAATAAAATGAAGACTGATCTTCAGGACGATCCGGTTTTCAAGAAAGGAGACGGGACGCCGGCGCAACGAGCTTATTCCATCGCCAACACCGTAAAGCATTGGGGGGAGGATATTTCTGCAGGTCGACATGAGGAGGCAGATACAGTGCCCCTATGGCTCACCAATAGCGGGCTCAAGACCAGGAAAACAGAACTGACATATTCCGAGCTCACCGCACTCGTATCCGAAGTCGCTTGCGTCGCAGACAAGATGCAAAACCCTGATGCATTTGCTGTCGACGTCTGACACTTCTTCTGGTTAGCTAGTGCGTAAAACCTCCTCTGTTGGCCGCGTGTTTCTGTTTGCATAAGCACAAAAAATCGGATGTTTTGCCATCCTTAAAACTGGTTGTATCCTCGTTAAATCAATAGCTTAGAGATGCATAGTCCCCAGCATGGGCTGCTAGGGGCCGATTGGATGCCATTGAGCGCTCATGGTATGCAGAATCGGCATACTGCTGCGCGGCTGTGTCTGGTATTCAACGTCGATCATTTTGGTTCTTGTCATGGGATTTTCCGGGCCGCAATCATTTCTAAGCATGCGGAAACATTGGGCTGCATTCCAGCCTATCGCACTTGATTGCGGACCAGAAAACCTATCGCAAGGCGCGGTCTGATTGATTTCCTCTCGGGACTTAAAATCCCCCGCTCGTAAGGGCGTGCCGGTTCGATTCCGGCTTCGGGCACCATGAATATCAAGGGCTTGCGTGAGATACCTCATGCAAGCCCTTATTTTTTGCACCGCAAAAAACCTACCTCTGCTCCGCAATCGAAATTGTCAAAACGTCATTCACACGCGGTAGTGACTGCCTTTTCCGCACGCTGGATTTCCTGTTTGACGTCGGTGGTTATCCGCTGCTCTTTGAGCTGTTGTCCGAGGAATGGCTGATCGCCGCGCGATTTCACTTCTGCGTCTGTTGCGGCCACCTGCGCTTCGACGGTGGCCGAATGCTCCGTTATGACGGCTTCCGCTTCTTCTGTGTTCTTGGCGTTATCCAGGGCGTGGATGAGTTTGCCCACTTCGGCTTTTTCCGCTTCGGCGTAGCCTTCGACAGACAGCCCGACCGCCATGGCCCGAGCCTGGATTTCAATCGTCTTCAGATGTTCCTGCGCGACCTTGCACAGTTCATCCTGTCGCTGGTTTTTGCTGGCTTCCCAGGTGCTTAGCCCATAGGCCAGGACGCCCACTGCGGCCACGACCACAGTTGCGCCAATCAATCTGCCTTTCACTTTTTACGTACCCACAAAAGACCAGGGAAAGAGGAGTGATCGTTCGATTCCATTTTAGAGTTGAAAGACTAGCCCAGTATGCGCGGGGACGATTGCCGATTGGGTCGGTTGCAAAGAAAAGCCCGCGACAGGAAGCGCGGGCTGGGTGTAGCAGCCTGGTTCTCAGCCGCCGGAATCGACACCACCCTGTTTTTTCTCGACGTCCTTCGGGTTGCTCGAAGAAGCTGCTTCTTTCTCTAGAGTTTTCGAGTCAGCCCCGGAGTTTGAGCCCGACGCTTCCTCGCCTTTCTTGTCGGCCTTGTCCTCATTGGATTCAGCGCCTTGAGCCTGATTGATTCCGGGCAGGGCGGTCGGCGGAAGGGCGGATCCTTGCTTGGTCGTCTCCGCGGCCAATGCGTAGAGCGATCCGCTCGACAACAGGCAGGCGAGCGTGAGAACAGCCAGTTTTCTGTTCATCATTTTTAGTCTTCCGCACAAAGGGGTGTATAGCGTTGGAAGATCGATACAGGGGAAGGTGCGGAGCGCCTGACGAATGGCAAAAATCAACAAGCCCGGTAGTGGGCCGGGCTTGTGAGTGTCTGCCGGTTACGGTGGTCGACTCAACCGCCAGTGCGCGGTTCGGCCTTGCGTCGATCACTGCCGTCAGGGTAGCCGCTGTTGATCAGCCTTCTTTCCAGCAGAATGTTTTGCAGCGCCTGACGATCTGACGGGTCTAGCTGATGCTCTCGCTCCTTGAGTTCTAGCAGGATCGGGCTGGACCACTGGCGATAGGTGTGTTCGGCACTACGAATGGATGACATCGTTTCCTCCTTGATCAGGCTCCTGCCAATTAAGGCACCGCAGTTCGATACGAAAGACACCCTAGTCGAGGAAGCTGATTGCCGCCAATGCAGCACGTCGGCGCTTAACCCTCATGGATCCAGATACCGGTTGCTGCCGTGCGCCGGACGTAGTCGGAAAAGTCTCGCGCCGGCCGTCCCAGTACCCGCTGTACGCCATCAGTAACCGGCGTGTTGCGGCCATCGAGGACGGTGGTAAACAGATACAAGACCAGGTCGATCATCTCGACCGGCAGTTGCGCCTGCTCCAGCGCATGGCGATAGGCGTCCGGCGGCACCGCGACAAAACTTATATCGCGATGTGTCGCCCGGGCGATCTCGGCAACGGCCTCGGCAAAGGTCAGCGCCCGAGGGCCGGTGAGTTCGTAGAGTTGTCCCGCATGGCCGGGTTGGGTCAGTGCGGCGACGGCGACTTCGGCGATGTCTTCCACGTCGATAAAAGGCTCGGCGATGTTGCCGACAGGAAGCGCCAATTCGCCTTGCTGGAGCGGTTCGAGAAAGTGCGCTTCGCTGAAATTCTGGCAGAACCAGCTGGCTCGCAGGATGGTCCAGTCGGCGCCACTGTTTTGCACCACGCGTTCGGCTTGCTCTGCTTCAACCTCGCCGCGCCCCGACAGCAGCACCAGTTTGCTGACCCCGCTTTTGACGGCCAGGTCGGTGAATGCCTGGACGGTCTCCAGTGCGCCAGGCACCGCGAGGTCTGGTTGAAAGCAGATGTAGGCGGCGTGAACACCCTCAAGGGTGGCGCCCCAAGTGGATCGATCTTCCCAGTCGAAGGGCGGAGTTGCCCCACGCGAACCCAGGCGCACGGACTGGCCACCAGCTACGAGCTGTTTTGCAATTCGCCGTCCGGTCTTGCCCGTGGCGCCGAGAATCAGGATGGTCTGTTGGCGGGTGTTCATCGCGTTCATCTCCCTCGGTAATGTGAGTGATACTCACGTTTAAAAGATGATAAACCCTCATGTTCTATCGTCAACAAACTCAGATTTGAAACCGACGTATGGTCGCAGCCCTTTGGTTGCATCGCAGGGCAGTGCTAAGGTGAGTCAATGTCATGTTTATCGATGGGGAAGTGCGGCCGTGCGCAAGAAGACCAGTGAAGTGCCCGAACTGCCTGCTGTAGAGCCGGTTCGACGCAATCCCACGCAACAACGCAGCCGCGAACGTCAGGAACGCATTCTTGCTGTGGCAACGCAATTGATCGCGTCCAAGGGCAGCGATCAGTTGAAAATGAGTGAGATTGCCGAGCGTTCCGAGATTTCCATCGGCTCGCTTTATCAATATTTCCCCGATAAAAGCTCAATCATTCGCACGCTCGCCGAGCGCTACAACGCCGAAAGCCGTCGCTGTATCGATGAGGCGCTAAAGGCTGTCGAAGATGGACCTGGGCTGCAAGCGGCGTATTCGGGGTTGCTCGATCTGTATTACGAGATCGTATTGGCGACGCCGGCGATGCGCGACATCTGGTCCGGCATGCAGGCCGACAAGCACCTGCTGGCATTGGAACTGGAGGAGAGTCGCGTTGCCGGCGAGTTGTTGGCTGAGGCAATACTGCGGGTGTATCCGGACAGTGATGCGCGGCAGGTACGGGAGTCGGCATTTCTGATCTGGCATCTGGGCGAATCGACCATGCGCCTGGCCATCGATTGCGCGCCGCAAGAAGGGCGCGCACTGGTCGAGGCGTTCAAGCGCATGTCGTTGCGCGAAATCATGCAGCCAGCGATTGAGTGATTCGTTGCGCTACTTGGCTTTCCAGCTGCCACCACCGGTTTCGCAATCGATTTTGGCCTGGGCCAGGTTTTCCGCGTTGTAGTAATACGTCGAAATCTGCGCGTTGGCCGGAATGTTGAGTGCCTTGCTGTCCTTGTTCTTGCTCGTGGATTGAGGATTGGCTAATGACTCCGGCGTCACGGTGCCCAGGCATGTGGCCTGATAGTGGTCGCTGCATTGGGCGATCTTTTTCTTGGTGCTGCTGAGCATTTCCTTGCTCTCGTTGCTGCATGACCAATCGATCGCGCCCACCGGCATATTTTCGTATTCGTAGCAGCTGTGGGATTCGATCACCGGGACAGAAGGGCTCTGTGAGCGCGTGATCACATCACAGCCTTCAGCGATTGCCAGGGCGGGGCTCAGGCTGGCGATCAGAAGCAGAATTCTACCGTTCATGCCGATTTCCTCTCCTATAGCGCCCGGTGGATTGATGTTCGGGCCTACAAGGTTGGAAAAACAATCGCCTGTCTCGTTCAATCGATTTTCGGATTAAAAAGTATCAGATGGCCGCGCCGAATCCGGTCGGCCCGGCCGCCGAAGCTGTCGATTAAACGAAAGGCTGGTCGGTGAAGCCGCGGGGCAGTCTTTGCAGCCCGGGCAGGGCGGTCAGGCGTTCGGTCCAATCCTGGCGCCAGTCAGTCGCTGTAGGGGTAACGTTGGCTTTGCGAGATGTGCGCCGGGCAGCGTTACGCTGGTCTTTGCGCGCTTCTTTATACGCGTCGGTATTTCGACAGCTTCTGCATTTGACCCGGTTGAGTTCGCGGGTGGAAGTGAGGTTGTTGCCTTTGTGACCGCAGGCCAGATGCCCGCTGACTTTGAAGTGAGTAACCATCAGAACGTCTCCTCGTGACGTGTGATCGTTGGACCACCCGTGCGCGGTGACGTTCGCTGCTTTAACGGCACAAAAAAATCCCAGCGCCTGGCTGGGTTGGGGGAGGGCAAGCACAGAACTGACAGACAAGGACACACTCGGTAACGAAACTGTCGCCGATCATCTGTCTCGCGTCAGGCGGTAGAGCGCATTGCTTGCCCGGATCAAATCATCTGAACCGTGGCAGCGGTGGCTCGACAGGTTTGAGCGCAGACAAGGTATTGCGGATCAGCGGCGTGTCCTTTTCGATGTCGTTCAGACGATCGCGAATTCTAAGGGCAGTCGGATGTCCGCCTTGATGATCGACCCAATCGGCGATTTCCTTGCACGCGGCAGCCAAGCGAACCTGGCGGGAGTCAAGCAGGGTGAGCAGGGTGGTGATGGACTCTTTTTCGGACATGGGAAACACCTCCGTTGAAGACACCTGGCAGGGCAGTAAAAAGCCCGCTGGGAGCGAGCTATCTACCGATGGGACACTGATCCTTCAGCTCTCATCAGTATAGACCCGTTAAAGGCGCGTGCAGGCTCATCAGCCTTGGCGGGCCGTGACTTGTGATCTGGCATTCAACTGCCGGCAAACATGCCGTGCGTCGTCTTCAAGATCGTAGCCGTCACCGATGAAACCGTTGGTGCGAGTATCGGCGATGCGATACCAGACGGCGGCGTCAGGCGGTTGATGAGCAGATTCTCCGGCCCGGCGACCATGAATGATGATCTTGTTGCAGCGCTTCACGACGAATATGTCTTCCATGGCTTCACCGCAGCTGATTCGTGTACAGATCAACTATAGAAGTCATTTGTAATCGTGCAAAAAATAGGCAGGTCAATTCGTCGGTTCAGACGCCAGTTTCTCCAGCAACATGGCCAGGCCGACTTCTTCGGCGCGCAGGCCTTTGCGCGTTCTCGGCCTGGGTAGTTCGGCCAGTGCGCCCAGCAGAAACCCTTCGAGCACACCCGGATGGATGTAGCACTTGCGGCATACCGCGGGGGTGTTGCCCAGTTGCTTGGCGACGTTTTTCACCATCTCCACCACGTGCCGTTTGGCTTCCGACTCCGGTTGCCATTGCAACTTGCGCAACACCGCCAGCGCCAGGGCGCTGCCGGCCCAGGTGCGGTAGTCCTTGGCGGTGAAGTCGGCACCGGTCAAGGTTTGCAGGTAGGCGTTTACGTCGGCGGAGGTGATGGTGTGTCGCTCGCCGTTTTCATCGAAGTATTGAAAGAGGTTTTGCCCGGGGATTTCCTGGCAGCGTTTGATGATCCTCGCCAGTCGCCGGTCTTTCACGGTGATTTGATGTTCGATGCCGCTTTTGCCGCGAAACTGAAACAGGATCGCACTGCCGTTGATCTCCACGTGGCGGCTGCGCAAAGTGGTCAGGCCATAGGAGCGGTTGTCCCGGGCGTACTGAGTGTTGCCGACCCGGATCAACGTGGCATCGAGCAAGGTGATGACGGTTGCCATGACCTTTTCGCGGCTGAAGCCTGGCGCGGCCAACAACGCTTCCAGTTGCTTGCGCAGTTTCGGCAGGGCCAGGCCGAAATCCCGCAGGCGCGAGTACTTGTCGCTGTCACGCACTTCGCGCCAACGCGGGTGATAGCGGTATTGCTTGCGACCGCGAGCGTCACGGCCGGTGGCTTGCAAATGTCCACGCGGATCCGTACAGATCCACACGTCGGTGTAGGCCGGCGGCACGGCGAGGGCGTTGATGCGCTGGATTTCGTCCGGCTCGGTAATACGTTGACCTGCCGGATCGAAATAGCAGAATTTGCCGCGCAGTTTTTTGCGGGTGATGCCCGGCTGGGTGTCATCGACGTAGTGCAGGTCGGAAGGCAGCGCATCGGGCATGGCGATAGTCCTTGGCGTGAGATCAGGGGCCGTTACAGCCATTGACCCCACGCCGCCGCAGTCGTGCCAGCAAAGTTAGGCGAGTACGGCCACGGCTTTGATTTGCGCCCAGAGTTGTTGGCCCGGATGCACGTTCAACTGATCGCGGGAGAACCGTGTGATCCGCGCCAGCAGTGGCGTGCCCGCTGCATCCAGGCGAACCAGCACATGGGCGGCGTTGTCGGCGCCCATCTCACTGACCACGGTGACGGGCAAGCGGTTGAGGATGCTGCTGTGTTCGGCGCTATTCAGGCTCAGGCTGACATCCCGTGCCTGAATCTTGCAGCGCAACGTTTGGCCCGGCGCCATCGGCTTGTGGGTCACGCGCATGTTCAGCGCCGTATCCGGCAGTTGCAGGGTGAGCAATTGGTAGTCAGCGTCATAGGCGCTGACGCGGCCTTCGATCACTACGCCGGCGTCATCGCCCAGCGCCAGGGGCAAGTCGAGACGCGCCAGTGTCTGGCCGATCGGGCCGCTGGCCAGCGCTTTGCCCTCGCTGAGCAATACGATGTGGTCGGCCAGTTGCGCCACTTCATCCTGGGAATGGCTGACGTACAGCACCGGAATATCCAGCTCATCGTGCAGCCGTTGCAGGTAAGGCAGGATTTCGCTTTTGCGCTTGGAGTCCAGTGCCGCCAGCGGCTCGTCCATCAGCAACAGTTTGGGGCTGGTGAGCAGGGCACGAGCGATACCGACACGTTGTCGCTCTCCGCCTGAAAGATGTTGCGGATGTCGATCCAGCAGATGACCGATCCCCAGCAGTTCAGTGGCGTGGGCCATATCGACCCGGCGCTGGTTCTTCGGGATGCGCTTGAGGCCGAACTGCAGATTGGCCAGCACTGAAAGATGTTGAAACAGACTGGCTTCCTGAAACACGTAACCCAGGGCACGCTTGTGCGGCGCGACGAAAATCTTCTTGTCGCTGTCCTGCCAGACTTCATCGTTGACCTGGATAAATCCCTGATCGGCCCGCTCCAGCCCCGCGATGCAACGCAGGCACGTGGTCTTGCCCGAGCCGGAGTGACCGTACAGCGCCGTGACGCCGCGACCGGGCAACTCAAGGTCGACATCAAGGGCGAATCCCGAGTAACTCAACTTCAAACGCGCATGAATCATCGATCAGCTCCAGCCCGCTTTGGTTTTACGGCTGGAGTACAGCGCCAGCAATACTGCAAAAGAGAACACCAGCATCGCTCCGGCCAGCCAATGGGCCTGGGCGTATTCCATGGCTTCGACGTGATCGTAGATCTGCACCGAGACCACGCGGGTCTTGTCGGGAATGTTGCCGCCAATCATCAGCACCACGCCGAACTCACCGACGGTATGGGCGAAACCGAGGATGGCGGCGGTGATGAAACCGGGGCGCGCCAGCGGTAGCGTTACGCTGAAGAACGTATCCCAGGGATTGGCGCGTAAAGTCGCGGCCACTTCCAGCGGCCGAGTGCCAATGGCAGAAAAAGCGTTTTGCAGCGGCTGGACCACGAACGGCATCGAGTACAACACCGAGCCGATCACCAACCCCGCAAAACTGAAAGTGAGAGTGCCGAGCCCCAGTGATTGGGTGAACTGGCCGACGAACCCGTGAGGGCCGAGCGCCAGCAACAAATAAAAACCGATCACCGTGGGCGGCAGCACCAGGGGCAGGGCGACAATCGCCCCGACCGGACCGCGCAACCAGGATTGGGTGCGCGACAGCCATAACGCCAGCGGAGTGCCCACTATCAACAGGATGACGGTCGTCAGGGACGCCAGTTTCAGGGTCAGCCAGATGGCAGAAAAATCGGCACTCGATAGCGACATTTAGATTTGGTAACCGTAGGACTTGATGACAGCCGCTGCTTTCGGCCCCTTGAGGTAGTCAACCAGCGCCTTGGCGGCCGGATTGTCCTTGCCCTTGTTGAGGATGACCGCGTCTTGTTTGATTGGGTCGTGCAGCTCAGCCGGAACGATCCACGCTGAACCGCTGGTGATTTTGCCATCTTTGTAGATTTGCGACAGGGCAACGAAGCCCAATTCGGCGTTACCGGTGGACACGAATTGGAAGGCCTGGGTGATGTTCTGGCCTTCGACGATCTTGTCCTTGACCTTGTCGGTCAAGCCTTGTTTGGCCAGAACCTGAGTTGCCGCCAGGCCATAAGGCGCGGCTTTCGGGTTGGCGATGGACAGATGCTGATACTGGTTGTCGGCCAGCACTTTGCCCTTGGAATCGACGTAGCCTTCTTTGGCCGACCACAGCGCCAGGGTGCCGACAGCGTAAGTGAAGCGCGAGCCCTTGACGGTGTCGCCTTCTTTTTCCAGTTTTTCCGGGGTGGTGTCGTCCGCCGAGAGGAACACTTCGAACGGCGCGCCGTTCTTGATCTGGGTGTAGAACTGACCGGTCGCGCCGAACGAGGTCACCAGTTTGTGGCCGGTGTCTTTTTCGAAATCGGCGGCGATTGCCTGGATCGGCGCGGTGAAGTTGGCTGCTACCGCCACCTGGACTTCATCCGCGTGGGCTGCGCTGAAAGCCAAGGTAGCGATCAGAGCTGCCAGGCAAGTAGGGGCAAAACGTGAGGCACGAATGGTCATGTAACGGCTCCGTGGTAGGCAAGTACAGCAAGGGGGGTAAGCGCTATGTATCGAAATATATAGCGAAATGCCTGCAAACGGAATGCGGGAGTTTTGGGTTAGCGGTGAAGCAATTTTGCCAAGCCTTCCTCGGCCAGGCGCCGGGTCAGTTCTGCGGTGGTCAACTCTACCCCTAACGTAAAGGCCTGCCCGGCCCAGAGATTGCTGAAGTCGGCTTCATCCTTGGCGCGCAACGGCATCAGCGCGCCACCGGCGAGCGGGAAGGTGGGTGCCTTGGAACTCATCGGTCCGAGCTCGCGCATCACCCGATTGAGAATCCCCCGCGCCGGGCGACCGGTGAAAATGTTGGTGACGGCCGTCTCGCTTTCCTTGGCGGTACGCAATGCCTTGTGATGCGAAGCGCTGACCTTGGCCTCCGGAGTGAACAGATATGCCGTGCCCACTTGCACCGCCGAAGCTCCCAGCATGAACGCCGCCGCGACTCCCCGTGCATCGGCGATACCGCCCGCGGCAATCACCGGCACTTTCACTGCATCGACGATCTGCGGCACCAATGCGAATGTGCCGACCTGACTGCTCAGGTCATCACTGAGAAACATCCCGCGATGACCGCCCGCTTCGTAGCCCATGGCGATGATCGCGTCGCAGCCATGCTGTTCGAGCCAGATGGCTTCTTCAACCGTGGTGGCCGAGGACAACACTTTGGCCCCGGTGGCTTTTACCCGATCGAGCAGGGATTTTTCCGGCAGGCCAAAGTGGAAACTCACGACTTCCGGGCGAAACTCTTCGATCACTTCGCAACCCGCGACGTCGAACGGCGCGCGATTGGACACCGGAGTCGGCGCATCGAAGTCGACGCCCAGTTCTCGATAATAGGGTTCCAGCAGGTTTTTCCAGTCTTGCGCGCGTTGCTCGTCAACTGGCGGCGGTTGATGGCAGAAGAAATTGACGTTGATCGGCCGCTGGCACTGCTGGCGAATGGTCTTCAGTTCTTCGCGCAACTGCTCGATGCTCAGCATGGCCGCCGGCATGGAACCGAGGCCACCGGCGTTGCTCGCCGCGATGACCATCGAAGAGTTGGTGGCACCGGCCATGGGGCCCTGGATGATCGGCAGTTCGATCCCGAGCAGGTCAAGAATGCGGGTGTCTGGCCATTGACTCATTTTGGTGTTCTCCGACGTTGAAACCGGGCAGGGCGGCAGGAGCGGATTTGTAGCAGCAATGACTGACCCAAGGCCAGTCATGTTTGCCCCGATGTTGCCCGTCAGCGTCGATGCAATCCACCACCGCCACCGAACGAGCGATTCATCACCTGGGAAGAGTTGTGGTAGTTGTTGAATCGGTCATTGCCGAACGAACGCGCCGCTGATTCCCGGTCGAGATTCTGCACCTGTGCAGTATTCGCTGGATTGCTCCGATTCGCACCACCGACCATCGATTGCCAGCCGTCGTCGGTCTTCTTGTAAACGTTGCCATCGTGCCCGGCATAAACGTTGTCGCCGATTTGCGCGGCGCCACCGTCTCTGCCACGAACGCTCCTGTAGCCAGTCGTGTTACCGGTGTTCGGGTTGTAGACCGCCCCGCGATTGGCGGTGACTTGCGCGCCGCTACGCGCGTTGCCCGCTGTTACATGTTGACCGGCAATCGCCGCGCCACCGGGGCCGACCGCCACGCCACTGCGCCCGGCCGCATAGTTGCCGCTATAGACGTTATGCACGGCGCCGCGCTGGCCTGCTGCCGCAACGCCGGTGCGCGAGTTGTAGGAGGCGCCGACCTGACCGGCCCAGCGGTTGCCGGTCCAGGCGTTGTAACCGGCGCCGTAGCGGCTCACCGATGCACGATCACCCCACTGACGGTAGATGTTGCCGGTGGTGCCGGCCCAGCCGCCCGGCCCCCAGGCTACTGCGCCACCGTGATACCCGTAGGCGGCGCCACCCCAAGGCATCGGCGCGGGATAAAGACGCGGCCCCCAGGCGTAGCCCCAACCATAATTGCCCCACCACGGGTATGCGCCCCAGCCCCAGCCGATCGCTACCGTACTGCCGCCCCAACTCCAGCCGAAACCGAAGCCGAACGTCCAGCCTGTCCACGGCGTATAGCGGATCGCCACGCCGAAACCATAGGTCACTGGCGGCCCGTACCAGACGCTGCCGACCCACGGCGTGTAGGGATAACCGGTGCCGTAAACCACCACGCCGCTGTCGGGGTCCAGCGTGGAGCCCTGATACCCCGGCGTATAGCCCACAACGACCGTGTCGCCGTTAGATTCATAGACTTTGACGTAGGTGATGTAGTGCATCGGCGAACTGGGTGGAATCGAATAGATCACCGCCGGCACTGAAGTGGCGACCAGCCAGGGGCCTTGCACTGACGTGGCCACGAACCACACACCATTCTCTACCGCATACCAGTTCTGGGCGTCGACCATGATGATGGGCGTCGGGCTGTTCACCACATACTGCAATGGCGTGCTCTTGATGGCCTTGAGTTGCGGTTCGCCGTCGAATTGCGGCGCGGTCATTTTCAGTTGGCTTTTCTTGACGGCCGACGTCTGCGGAATGCTGGCCGCAATCGCCGCTTCTTTGGCTTGCGGCGTTCCCGCAACCGAAGCCTTGACGTTCTCTTTGGCGCTGTCGTCGGGAATGTTGGCAAAGTCCGCCGGCAGTTTGTCTGCCGGGGTAAACGTCCACGGGCCCTGCATGTCGCTGGCGCGGAACCAGCGGCCGGAGATCAGCACATAACTGTTCTGGTCGCCAATTTCCTTGAAGATATGTCCGGTGGTGTTGGTCACGTAGAGCAATTGGGTGCCCTGGATTGGCTGCCATTGCGCGGCGCCGTCGGTGACGATCAACTCGGTGGGTGTCGTGGCGATGTGGATCTGCGGGATCGGTGGTTTGGCCAGGGTCGGGATTTTGTCTTTCGGATCGCTCTGGCCGGTCAGCAGGTCGACCTGGCGGCTCTGGATCGCGGCTTTTTTGGCTTTTTCCAACTCCGCCGTGGGTGAGGGCAGAGGTGCATACGGCCCGATCAGTTCATTCGCTACCATCCAGCCGTCAAACACATGCAGATAGTGTTTGCCCTGGGCGTCCTTGAGCAGCAGTGGCCGCGTGTTGATGACCCGTTGCAGCGCGGTGCCATCCACTGGGCGGTACGCCGGTTCGCCATCGATGTACACCAGCAATGCCGGGACCTCAGAGCTGATGATGGTCGGCGGGGTGTTTTCTATCGGCTCGCCGCTGGATTTTTGCTCGGCGGCCATTACGCCCATCGCCGCCTCCAGTTGATCGAGGGAAATGGTTTTCTTGCGTTTCGCCGCATCCTCTTTCAGCGTGGCGATCCAGCTGTCGGCCTTGGTCGCCGTTGAAGGGAAGTCCGTTTTGGTCACGGTGTACTGATCGAGCGCGACCCAGCGCGTGGCTTTGTCGACCAGTGTGTGCGCGCTGAACTGCACGATGCCGTACGTGGATTTGCCATCGGCCCCCGTGGCCTCGACCGCTGCGCGACCCAGCAGGGTGTAACCGTCCCAGCTGTCGAGCTGCGGTTGGTAGATTGTCAGCTTCGTATCGCCGCTGGTCAGCACCTGCGGCCAGCTCGGGGTCGCAGGCGCCTGCTCGGCTGGCGTCTTTGCAGGTTGTGCCGGTGCGGCCTGGACATTGGGCAAAGCCAGCAGACAGAGCATCAGCAAAGGGGCAAATACGCGCAGGTAATACATCGTCAACTCCATCGACAGGACCGTTCTGGCGGCATTTCAGGGCCGCGAAAAAAAGCATAGCCGCAGGTCATGGAAAAACCCGGCGGATCGGCGAATTGGCTTAAAGTCGAGTACGGTAATTTTTTGCGATGTGGTATTTAATTCAAACCACAACGGGTGATCCCACCAGGAGGCAGCAATGTTCCAAGGTATTTTGATCGACAAAGACGAAAGCGGTTACCGGGCCACACTGCAACAGATCAATGAAGATCAATTGCCCGAGGGCGATGTGACGGTGCGAGTGGCGTACAGCACGTTGAACTTCAAGGATGGCCTGGCAATCACTGGCAGCAGCCCGGTGGTGCGAAAATTCCCGATGGTGCCGGGGATTGATCTGGCAGGGACTGTGGAAGTCAGCGGGCATCCGGACTACAAGGTCGGTGACAAAGTCCTGCTCAATGGTTGGGGTGTCGGTGAAGGGCATTGGGGCGGTTTGGCGCAGAAAGCCCGCCTCAATGGCGACTGGTTGATTCCATTGCCCGATGCATTCACCGCTGCGCAAGCCATGGCCATCGGCACCGCAGGTTACACAGCGATGCTGTGCATTCTGGCGCTGGAGCACAACGGCGTGACGCCCGAGCAAGGCGAAATCCTGGTCACCGGCGCCAATGGCGGCGTCGGCAGTTTTGCCATCGCGCTGTTGAGCCGGTTGGGTTACCGAGTGGTTGCGTCCACCGGCCGCACCTCGGAGCACGACTACCTCAAGCAATTGGGCGCCAGCGAAATCATCGATCGCGCCACGCTTTCCGAACCGGGCAAGCCGCTGGCGAAGGAGCGCTGGGCGGCGGTCATCGATTCGGTTGGCAGCCACACCCTGGCCAACGCCTGTGCCAGCACCAAGGCCAACGGCACTGTTGCGGCGTGCGGTCTGGCCCAGGGCATGGACTTTCCGGCGTCCGTCGCACCGTTCATTTTGCGCGGCGTGACCTTGGCGGGTATCAACAGCGTGACCCAGCCCAAAGCCAAACGCGTAGAAGCGTGGAATCGTCTGGCCCAGGACCTGGATTTCAAACTACTGCCGCTGATCAGCCACGAAATCGGTTTGAGTGAAGCGATCGAAGCCGCTCCGCGCTTGCTGGCCGGGCAATTGCGCGGGCGGGTTGTGGTGGATGTGAATCGCTAGAAAGCAAAGATCGCAGCCTGCGGCAGCTCCTACACAAGAATGCGTTCCCTGTAGGAGCTGCCGCAGGCTGCGATCTTTTGATTTACTGCGTTTCGCGCTCCAGCAACTGCCGTTTGCGCTCCACTCCCCAGCGATATCCCGAAAGATTGCCATCGCTGCGCACCACGCGATGGCAAGGGATCGCCACCGCCAGACTGTTCGCGCCGCAGGCTTGTGCCACGGCGCGAACGGCTTTCGGCGAACCGATGCGCTGGGCGATATCGGCGTAGCTGGCGGTGCTGCCCACAGGAATCTCTTTTAGCGCTTGCCAGACCCGCTCTTGAAACGCCGTGCCGCGCACATCCAGCGGCAAGTCCAGGCCGAGGGCCGGGGCTTCGATGAAGCCGACAACCTGTGCGATGAGTTGCTCAAAGTCTTGATCGGCGCCAATCAGATTCGCTCGGCGAAACTTGTCTTGAAGGTCGCAGACCAGTTGCTGCGGATCATCACCCAACAGGATCGCGCACACCCCGCGTTCGCTTTGCGCCACCAGAATCGCTCCCAGTGAGCACTGACCGACGGCGAATCGAATGTCGTTGTTCTGCCCGGCAGCACGGTAATCAGCGGGTTTCATGCCCAGCACCTGATCCGCTGCTTCGTAGAAACGACTGTTGGAGTTGAAGCCTGCATCGTACAAAGCGTCCGTCACCGAACTGCCGTCCGCCAGCCGCTCGCGCACCCGGCGTGAGCGATGGGCGGCGGCGTAGCCTTTGGGCGTCAGGCCGGTGACAGCCTTGAACACCCGATGAAAGTGAAAGCTGCTCAGGCCTGCGGTTTCGGCGAGTTCGTTAAGTGCTGGCAGCGCCTCGGCGGTTTCGATCTGGCGGCACGCGGCGGCCACGGTGGCCGCATGTTGCGCGGCGATGTCGCTTTGATCTTTTGCCGTGCGTTTGCTCGGACGATAACCCGCCGCTTGGGCAAGCTCGGCGCTGTCGAAGAATTCGACATTCTGCGGTTTCGGCAAGCGCGACAGGCTGCTGGGATTGCAGTAGACCCCGGTGGTTTTCACCGCATAGACAAACTGCCCGTCCGCCTGCGGATCGCGGGCGACGACGGCGGCCCAGCGTGGATCGTTTTCGGTGGTGATTTTTGTCGATTGGCTTGTCATGGTTTTACATCCGTTGGCCCGTTTGCCGCAGATTAACCACCGCTCAGTACTCCCACACTCCGGCGCTTGCGGTCAAACTCCAGGGCTTCATCGCGCAGTACGAAAAGTGAAGTTGATCCGCTGTTCGCCCAAGCGTGGGTGCTGGCCATCCTTGATCGGCAAGACGCCGTGATAACGCAGGCGATCCACGCCGCCCCAGACCACGATGTCGCCATGCAGCAACGGCACTCGCTGGCTTTTATCGCTACGTTCAAAGCCACCGAACAGGAACATCGCCGGCAAGCCCAGCGACACCGAAACGATCGGCGCTGCGTAGGATTTTTCGTCTTTGTCCTGATGCAAAGACATTTTCGCGCCGGGGACATAGCGGTTGATCAAGCAGGAATCCGGCACGAAATCGCTGAATCCGGCCTCTCGCGCTGCCGCTTGTGCCAAGTCGAAGAAGACGTCGGGCATTGGTGGCCAGGGCAGACCGGTCTGCGGATCGTTGCGGCTGTAGCGATAACCGCTGCGGTCGGTGGTCCAGCCCCAGGTGCCGCAACTGCTCAGGGCCACGGACATGGTGAAACCGCCGGGCGTGATCATCTGCCGAAACGGTGCAGCGGCCAGCACCGCCTCCAGGGCAGGCAGCAAGCGCTCCAGCCACGGCAGGGCAAAGCCTCGCAAAACGTAGGACTGTTCGCCAATCTGCTCGCGCCGGGGCTGCTGCTCAGGCTCTGCATCGGCAAACAGGTCGAAGGTCGTCGGATTCATGGTGCTCATGACGCGTCGTGAAAGATGATGCCAAGGGTATGCCGTTTTCCGCTGTGCAGGCGACTGACGCCGTGACGCAAGGTCACTCGATAATAACCGCGCACGCCTTTGACCGGGCGCTGGTTGACCGCGAAGATCAAACCGTCACCTTTCTTCAGGCCGATGACCTGCGGGCGCGACTGCATTCGCGGGCGTTGCTCGGTCAACACGAACTCGCCACCGGTGAAATCTTCACCCGGCGCTGACAGAAGAATCGCCACTTGCAGCGGGAATACGTGTTCGCCGTATAGATCCTGATGCAGGCAGTTGTAGTCCTGTGGGCCATATTGCAGCAGCAACGGTGTCGGGCGCTGTTGGCCGGCAGCATGGCAGCGTTCGAGGAAATCTTGATGGCTTTCAGGGAAACGGACTGGCAGGTCCATCTGCTCTTGCCAGCGATTGGCAATTGGCACCAGTCGCGGGTAGAGCGCGCTGCGCAGGCGGTCGACGAGACTCGGCAAGGGGTACTTGAAGTACTTGTACTCGCCGCGACCAAAACCGTGGCGGGCCATGATCACTTGCGATCGAAAGGGCTCTGATTGGGCATACAAGGCACTGATTTCATCGCAGGCCTTGTGGCTCAACAATGACGGGATGATCGCGCAGCCGTCCTGATCGAGTTGCTGTGCCAGGAGGGGCCAGTCCAGTCTGTGCAGATATTGCTCACTCATTGCCGGGCCTCACGTTGTCGAGGTGGCGAGTCTAGGAGGCCTTGAGGGTGCGAACACTCCGACACTTGCGGTCGAATTTTCCCTCGGAGCAGACGTCCATGTTGTCGCTCCGGACGGATGTTACAGCGCTTTGCTTACGCTGATTTCGCTGATCACGTCGTCCTGCCCATGGATGGCGTCCAGGGCAGCCTTGGCTTCTTCGGCAGTGCCGTTTTCGAGCTGGGCGAACTCGAAACGGCGTTCGCCGTTGAGTTTGTATTTGATGACGTACTTGGTCGTTTGAGCCACGGTCATACCTGTCTGTCTGCGTGTGGGGGCGTTACTCAGCTGAGTTTCGTGCTGGAGCGACGGATGATCTTGATCGAGTGAGTCAGGGTCGGCTTGCGGGTCACGCTGATTGCACGGCGGTTGACCGTGTCGATGGTGATGTTCCAGAAACCGGTGCTCGGCGCGGTAATGCGGGCCGGGAACGTGTCGAACGCGCCGCCGTGGTAAGTGTGGCGGCCGCCATTTTTGAAGCTGCGGAAGTTGGCGTCGTTCATCAAGCGGATGTTGCACATTTGCGAGCATTGAATGACGACGATGTCGTCTTCGTTGAGGTGCTCGCGCTGGTGGATAAATTTCATGGGCGCCTCCAGAAGGGCTTTTTCTACAAAATCAAAACGATAGCATGGGCGATTGGCGCAGTTTATCAGCCCGAAGGCCTTATTATCCGGCCGCTTCGACAATTAAAAACGCTTATTTCACATTTGATGAGCGATAAAGCAGTTTGTCTCGGAGAAAAATCGCAGTTGCGCTGTCCGAGGGTCTTTAATGGAGGTTTGGTATGAAGTGGGGTTTGTGGTTGTTGCCGATGGCATTGACGATCAGTGGTTGCGCGAACGTCTCGGACATCAACGAGTCCTTGCCGACGATGAACGTGATTTCTGGCAAGAAGCCCCATGAATACGCGCAATGCCTGAGCGAAAAACTGGCCGATAGCCGAGGCGCCTTGCAGATCCAGTCGCACAAGGATGGCTTGCGCGTGATCGTGCCGCTCAAGTTTTCCGTGGGGCCGTCTGCCGTGTTTGACATCGAAGAACGCTCCGGCGGCAGCAGCATCAAGCTGCACGAGAGCATGTCCAATGTCCCGGTGCGGCCAAAGGATGTGCAGAAGGCTGCCAACGAGTGCATTTCCGGCTGATAGACTATCGACCATCAGCACCGATGCCGCCAAAGCCCTGCTTTGGCGGCATCGTTATTTCTGGAGTCGAACATGAAGCGAGAGCAGGTCCGGGAGCGGCATGCAGAGGGTTTAATCTCTGCCACCCATGTGATTCAGAATCCGGCGGAGCTGGGGGAATGGATCGTGTTTTTCAAGAAAAGCGCCGGGCGCAGCTATTTCCTGGTGGATGACAATGATGAAGTCGAGTCCTTCAGCCGCCTTGATGATCTGATCGATACCGTGCGCGGGCTTGGAATCAAATTCGCCGAAATCCATATGTAGGGCGCGGCGGGTTACCTGCAGATCACCACGACGTTGCGGCTCTTGTAGTTACCGACGTCGGCGCCGAGAGTCTTTTCGCTCTCCTTGAGCGAGGGGGTACCATCGGTTCCGACAATCTTGTAGCCGGTGCCCGCGCAGGACGCATCGGCCTTTTCGTAGCACGCAGCCCAGGAGTTGGCTTCACCGGAGCAGTCAATCGATAGACCCTGCTCTCCGTTAGCCAGGTAGGTTTGTTCCGACGTTGCGCAGCCGCTCAGGGCCAATACCGTCAGCAAAGGCAAAACTTTATTCATGGCTTGATCATCGTCAGGGGGGTGGGCTAAGGCTGAGACAGCGCCGGATTCAAAAGGTTATAGCCAAAGGCCACTTCTTTTTCAGTATTCATAAAAAAGCCCTGCGCTATGCCAGGGCTTTTCGCATCGGGCGTCGATCAGCTCTTGTCCTTGCCGCGTCGCTTGGGTTCCGGGTGCTCAAGCTCC
>RCUN01000514.1_pt1 | contig 20568 bp, 20 predicted proteins | sample 2166181 | NCBI WGS metagenome assembly RCUN01 (sample SAMN09932603, study PRJNA488358) | compost metagenome | feature: garden; material: soil; isolation source: compost soil in crotononitrile-enriched culture | place: Germany: Experimental Botanical Garden Goettingen | collected 2016-01-27 | reverse complement strand
ACCTACAGCTGATTATGCAGATATGGATTTTTCAATTGCCCACCCTTATTTGGATGATATTTGTGAACATCTAAAAATAGGGGATGATGGTCGGGTTGAAAAAATAAATGCCGATACTAAAAAAGGAGAGCTAATGGAAGAGGTTTTTGGACTAAATGATACTTATTTCGTCGAGAGTAGAATGCTGAACATAAGATATTTAAGTGAGGAACTAAGTAAAACCGAAGAGAGCGAGATTGAATGTATTACCTCAATGATTCCATCTGAAGGAGTTTCTGCCATAAAATAAATAATATCTGGTTCAATTTTGTTGAGTAAGTCTCTACGATAAAACATGATGAGAGTCACTAAAAACAGGTGCATCTCATCATGTTTTTAAAGAAACTCTCTTTTTTATTATTCTGCTTTTATCATCTTCTGCTGGAGTATATGAATTCGATGATCTCGCCACTACCTAGCGCCTACTCGCTCAAGCGCAACACTTCCTAGACCGTGCCCATACCGTAACCGCACATCCCGCTCCTAAATGTAAGTATCCCTGAAAAAAGACCATCAACTTTTAGAGAGTCTCTGACACTCCAACTTCCGCTCCTGGCACGCCGCGGGCAGGCAGTATGACCATCAGGTCTGCTGTGAGCGAGAAGCGGAGGTTGACACTTTTAACCTCCCCAAAACTGACTACAGAAGGAATGGCTATTCAGTTCTCAACTAATTGTCTTGGAAACGACTCTGTTTTTCAATTCAATTTCCAATTCCGATAACTGGTCATTCACTTTTTTAGAAAGAATCCTATAGTCTTCAGTAACCTGCTCTTGGCTCTTGTTTGCAAGGAAAAATAAGGTACCTGACATCGCTTTCAGCAAGAGAATAGCGCGATCTGTATTACTGAGGTCATTGTTATTAGACCATCGGTCTATGGCTTTCTCTGTCAGACTTAACAACGGCTCACGGAATAATCCTGAACCATTGACTACTTTTAATGCTTCTCTTTGAGCTTGAATTCTATTACTAAACTCACTCATGCTTGCCACCAATTATTTTTATTTTTTCTCGCATCCAAGTCTCAATTAAGTCTAATTGGGATTTGACTTTTTTAATGTCATCAACATTCAGGATTTCACCAGTGCCTCTGGTAGAAAGCACCCTGGCCCTTTCAAGTAATTGATAGGTCAAATCACAAACTGGTATGCTGTGAATGCCCAGATTACGCGCGGAATTTCGCGAAAAGTCGGGCCTTACATCGCAATCTAAAGAAAAACATGTCGCAAAATTTCGTATCGACAGAAACACTGAAGATAGATCAAAAACCTCAGTAAGAACAGATGTTTCAATGGAATTTTTAGCGCTGATAAATATCTCCAGAAACTTTTCACAATCAGCCAAGCCTGAATTATAATTACTCGGTTTACCTAAGTTCCGTAGATAATCAACGCTATCGGGTGAATAAATGAGCATGGATTCCAAAAATAGATGCCAAGCGAATGGATTACCTTCTTTCCAGAGATCATTTATCCGTTCATACGAGTAAATTGAGTAATCTCTCGGATTAAACCTTTCATCCCGACCGCTGACAATAGCCAACATGTCAACGTCTGAAAATGAATCAACCTCCCCGCGACATATCGAACCAAAAGCGTAGATATGCATAATTATCGCCTATTGAACCGTTTAATTATTATGGACATAAAGAAACCAAACATAATTAACCTTACTAAAACAACTATTGTCAGAAACGATGCTGAATATTGAGGGAGTAACAATGTCCCCAGAAATATCTGTGGGGAAATTGCTAACGCGTCAAAATATGAGCTAACTAGTTTTGGATCACCATAGTTAAGGACGTGATGTGAGGCTATGATGCACAGAATAACAATGACAGCCCTACATAATTTAAAAGCAGACTCTCCGTTTCCCCAGATAAGATCTAGTGCCTTGAACTCAAACCACTCGCCAAACATTTTTAAGCGGTCAAATCCTTTATATTTCTTTCGGTAATAAGATTCTTTGGATTTCCATGCTTTATGAAGGTGTGCTCCTGTAGCCTGTAGTTCGATTGCTATGGCTTTGTTTGCTGATTTTGAATCACCTATTTGCTGATAATTCAAGCGTAACGAACGTGCAAACTTGAGTTTAAGGTTGTCCAGTCCAGGGCACCCATTTTCGAGAATGTCATTATCAATGTGGGATTTATCAAAAGTGGCGTAGTCAAATTTGCAGCCACTAAAGTTTGAACCCATTAAGTTGCAATTTAAAAATCTGCAACCGGTAAAGTCACAATCCTGAAAACTACAGTTTCTGATGTAAGCAGCATCGAAAATACAGTAGCTGAAGTTCACATTTTTGAATTCAATATTTAATGCAACTAATCGTTCAAATAATTTATTAACAAACTTATCCTTGGCTACTACAGAGTCAAATCTTTTGTCTGACAGCTTTTCTCTTCCGCTATCTTTTATCATTTTTTTCTCTATAAGCTAATAAACTAAACTTTATGAATTATAATGGTTTTTAAGGCTGATTTGAAGCCATGCTGACCTGCTATAGCAACTTCCGCTTTTGGCACGAAGCAGCCAGAATCTGAGGCTCGGACTGCTATGAGCGAAAAACGAACATAACTTATCCACCATCAATGCTATCGTGGAACTGTGACACTCAACAAGCTAGATACTGTCTTTAATCGCGGGGAGTAGGTCACTAGACCACATATACTTTCACTATTACTTCTCCATCTTTAGATATACGCTCCCCTTCCAAATCTGTTTTTAATCCTTGTGTATTAGTTATGTATTGATTTGGGTCATATATAACACACCACAAATTTTTGCAGTCACTATGCCGCCTGTAGTGTTCGATATCAATTATAAGCTCGTCACCAACTTTTTTTGCATGATTACGGTCACGTACGATTTTAGTTTCAAGAACAAGTTTATGTGCAGGTAAAAGGAAATCCATTCTGGTACTTGATCCAGCATAGCTAGGGGTAAATTCCTCTGGGCGTATATCTTGAATCCAAGGTCTTAATAGAGAATGAAGTAGATCTTGCACATCGTATTCACTATCAAATGATAAAGACTGGCTTCCTTTTCTTCGATGCGTGAGAGGATGCATTGCACGCTGCAAACCTTTGACTAACCTTTCCAATAATACTTCTACCTTTTCGGGCATGACGGGTTGTTGAGGAATGCTTACCGTCTCTTCATATGGAATATTATTTGTTGGTATTTCTCCCAAAGGGAGTATCCGACCGAAGCGATAATATCGCAAACCGTTATCGTGGAGGGTGGCCTCAACCCTTGCTCGTTTTTCACCCCATTCAAGATATTCAGGGCTGCCTTCCTTTGGAGGAAGATCCATAAATTCTTCAATTACTCCCCCCAAGACGGCAAGACTATCTGTTCTCGAGTCTTGCCCCGTGTAATAAAGCCAGTCCTTCCATTTAGTTGCGTGAGATCCCTGTGGAGGATCTCCAGGTGCTCCAGCGGAGAAAAATAGCGATTCCAAAGCTGTATGTGACCCTGTATTAGCGATTACGTCCCCAACAACTTTGCACAATGCTCTTGATAAACGCATTTACCCCCCTGTTAAAATGTGCAATTACGTGCCCTACATTACGCTACTTTTTCATACTTTTCAATTGTGTACAAGTGAAAGTGCTTTGTGTATTGGTAACAAATATGGATGAACCTGTTTACTAAGCTTGCTAACCTTTGTGTAAGTATTGTATGTACTTACAGTTTATTTCGGCGGTGTAAATAATGTCAGAGCTGCCTGTCAGATTGGCTCTGTGCCGTAGCCGTGTCAGGTCGCGACTAATACACCTAAATTGGCGACTGTTGGGTTACTCGTCGTCGTTGTCGAGGCTGTATTTTTTAAACCGGATGACCTCATACCAAGCCAGTCATTAACCTCCTTGATGCGCTCCAGGAGCGGTGTCAGTTCGTTGCGCACAAAGACCTTTGCCGCTTTCTCTACGTCGCCAGTTGACCCGACGTTTTCCAGCTTGCCACCCATTAATTGATAGGGGATGCGGTGGGCGTGCATCGGGTCAGCCGTGCTGACTTTCTTGATGTTAAAGAAATCGTCTTTGGTAGCCACTTCACTGAGCGGCACGATTTTAATACCGTCGGGTTTTCCGTTCGGCGCATAGAAAAGCAGGTTCTTGAAATTACCCAATCCCTTCGAGTTACTCATGGTCTCGTGCAGCGCTTCCACTTCGGTAGTATCCTTGGCCGCATAAGTGATCTATATGATGCAATCAGTATGCGCAACAGCGAGTGCGTACTCTAGGTACTGGCTTAAATGCTGTGTTTAACGTAAGTCAGTTAGCGGTTAACCGCAGCAGAGTGAAAGGTTTCAGTACCAGTGACGGCTCGCCAGTGGCCTGTGTGGCGGTGTTTTTGAACTTGTAAGTTAAATAAGCAATAAATATTAAGCATTAATGATTGCAAGTTTATTTATTTAATCAATAGCCTAGTTACATTGCACTAAATTTATTTAATTAATTGATTTTAATGAGGTTTAACCAATTACGTATGGGGGCGAGTTTTAGTGTATGGACATAATTATTAATATATAGTAATACTGATATCAATGAGTGGCCTGACAGGAGTTAGGGACATGACAACCAGGGCAGACATAGAAAAAGGCCGATTAATCTATACCGAACATCTTGGGTGGATTGATAAAGGGCATGCTAAAGGGGATGATGCCAGAGCATTATGGGGGCAGTTGCTTAGTGAGCCATACAATCCCTTGCTAAAGAATTATTTTTTGGTTAATTACTCCCAGGCCATGGGGAAAGCATTTGCTGGTGTCAGTATTCGCACTGGTGTACGGGCACAATGGAAAGTCAAGAAGGGATTGTCGATAGAAACCAAACGATCCATTGCGCTTTCCATAATGTTTTATGTTTCGCTAAAATTTGAAGGGCTGCAATCGAACGCTTTGTTTTCCCGCGTGACGGATAGTGGTTTTAGCTGTGAGGATCTGGTATCAAACCTTTTGGGATTTTACTCCGTAGTTCTTCCCCGTAACTACATGGCACTCATTAGGCCAAAACCAAAGGAGTATGCACAGAAAATATGGGACTATTATGGTCCTGTTGGGCGGTATAAAAATAATGAGTTAAAAGCGATTATTTTTCCCGACCCTGAAAGATTTCCCAATAATGCATACCCTTATAAAAAAGGGCTCCCATCTTATCTGTCGTCTATCAAGCCATTCTCCTCCTATGAGAGTGATTTAGTAATAAATACGCTTGATGCTAACGTATTCTTAGGTGTGCGCTAAATTGAAAATAATGATAGCTTTTATTATGGCGGTGTTTTTTGTTGTTTTTTATTTGGTGTGGCTATGGACTATGCCCAATGTTACTTACACCGATAAAGAATTCTTTAAATACTATCTTCTGACGTATGCGGAGATAAAAAATGCCCCTAAGCTATCAGAAGATTATTACTTTGAGTATGGACCCAGTGATGAGTCTGATCCACAGACTAGCATCATGTATACCTGTGGGCTAAGCAATGTTGATGAAAGTTATAGGGAATTACTTTCATATATTAAAAGTACGGGAAAGGATTTAAGTGCTGGATATTCATGGGATAATCCGCCTAAACATGGTGATGAGTATTTTTTTCTTAGCGAGACGAGTCTCCGAGGTGGCGAAAAATGCTTAATGTTATCCTTCTCTAAGGAAATAAATTGATGAGTGACTCCAGGTAAGGAGTGTTGCAATAATCAACTTTAAGGGGATAACTATGGCAAATCTGATTTATTTAACAGTAAAAGGGCGTACGCAGGGTTTGATTTCCGCTGATTGCTCGGCATATGCCTCGATAGGAAATAGGTATCAAGTCGGGCATGAAGATGAAATTCTTATCTTTTCATTTGATCATGATCTTACACGCGAACAGCATGTAAACCATCAGCCTATCGATTTTGTCAAAGCAATTGATAAGTCATCGCCTCTGTTTGGAATCGCAATAACCAATAATGAGTTGCTGACGCTTCGTTTTGATTTTTATCGCACAGCGGCAGATGGCACTTTAGAACTGTATTACTCCATAGAAATCACGGGTGCGACAATCGTTGGTTTTTCTAGCCATTATCCAAATTCGCTAACCCATAATGATGCTCAACCCTATGAGTCGGTGTCGGTAAAGTATCAAAGTGTTACCTGGAAGCATCATGCAGCAGGCACCTCAGGTTATAGCATCTGGGCAGACAATGTTTATTGAGAGTGCCATCTGAACCATGACTCGATCAGTTTGCGAAAGTGGCATGAGGATGACAGTGAAGCTAGTGGTACTGGCCTGCGGTGAAGGCTGAGTGATTAGCCAGACAAAGGGGGGATTGGCTACGGCTATCGTCCTCTCACTCTAACCTTCAGCCAAAGGCTAACTGTGCCACCATTAGCGTATGGTCCGCCAATGTGGATTTTTACCGTTGAGGGGCGTGTAATCGATAGCGAATAAAATGAACGCCGTCATATTCAATGTCACCATCAAACTGAAATCCCAGCCGAAATATCGCTTTAATTTTCAAACGTGTTGGGGGCAGCAGGATTGTGATTGACTTGAGCCCCATCTCATTGAAAGCATAAGCTAAAATTTTGTCATAGATTTTTTTTCCGAGCCCCCAATGGTCAGGGTGGAGCACTAAAGCCAAGTCAGCATCTCCGTTTTCGTACTGCAAGCCTCCCCAACCGACAAACTTGTCGCTTACTGTAAAAGCCCATGGCCCATATCCGTATTCATCCCATTGGGATTCTTTGCCTGTTACCCATTCCAGACATTCGGCATCGCCAAAACTCGAATCACCCAAGGGCATTTGTTGTAAAACCAATGGGTTAGTGTTTAGGGCAATAATTTCGCTTCGATCGATATCGCTAAGGCGTTTAAATACAATATCCATTACTAACTCTTTGTATATGTGGTAGAAACCATGATGTGCTGGTGGCCAACAGTAAATGGGATGATACCAATAAAGCTGCGCTATTGCGGCCAATTTGAGTACAATAAATCGCAGGATCACTAAGGAATAATATTATGGACGATATTCAGCGCTGGCGGTCCAGCGTAGGGAAAACGTGGTTACTGGGCGCGATGCTGCTGGTGGGGAGTTTTACTGCCTCGGTAAATGCAACGACCCCAGAGAACTACCATCAGGTCTCGCCAGAACTCTACCGCTCCTCTCAGCCATCCGCTGCCCAGATGCAAACGCTCGAGCAGCAGGGCATTAAAACCGTACTCAGTTTACGCCAGTGGCATGACGACGACAGCGAAGCGAGAGGCACAGGCTTGCTTCTGCGCCGGGTGGCGATCAATGCCGCCGTAATTAATGACGACATCGTGGTGACGGCGCTCAGAGAAATTCGTTTTGCCCTGAAACCGGTGTTGGTTCACTGCTGGCACGGCAGCGATCGTACCGGGCTGGTGGTGGCTATGTATCGCCTGGTGTTTGAAAATGCGGATAAGCCTGCGGTGCTGGCCGAATTGAGAAAGCCGGAGCATGGCTATCATGAAAAATATTATGCCGGGATTGCGCGCTATATTGGTGATGTCGATGTCAGCAAGATACGGCAGCGGGTTTTTGCCGATAACTTCACCAAGGGGAAGTGATTTGCTAGCAAAGGGTGGGGCATTGGCTACGGCGATCGTCCCCTCACCCTAACCCTCTCCCACAGGGAGAGGGGACTGGCCGTGCTACCAATTGGCCGCTTTACCGGTTTACAACACCGTAGCGATTTCCTTCGTGAATAAGCTGCAGATTGCTTCCTATAACTAAATACGGCACCGTATCAATTCCTCTCCCACAGGGAAGAGGGGACCTACCGCGCCACGGATTAGCTCTTGCACCCAACCTCCGCACTGGCTTAACGCACCCGTTCTGAGCTAGTCAAAATACCCCCCTCCAAACACAGCACCGTTGCAGCTCCCTCGCCCTGCGGGAGAGGGTTGGGGTGAGGGGAGTCTCGATTGCCTGACCGATAATCCGGTATCTCTCCCCGTGTGTACATTTACCTCTACCCAATCCGAATCTGCTAAATCGCTCTCTCCCTCCTAGCGTAAATCCCATTCTCGTTTAAGCTTTGTGTAAATTTTTGCGGCTTTTTGTATAGAATTTTAGTTTCAATAACGTTAACTATTGGTGTCTTGTGGCCGTTAAACCGATCTTAACGGAGCTAAGGGAATTGTTGGGTTGTGTGCCGTGCTTGGCATACTGATGGTCGTATTTTGGGGTTCTGAAGTCATCATGAAATATATCATTCTAATTTTATTGGTTTTGTGCGTTCTTTATATTCATTATCGTGGCCGTGTTCGCTATCCTTTTTGGCGTCAGCTTTCCGACCATTCCACCTTTACCGCACCGCTGAACGTGTTTATGTACTTGTTCTCACGGGTGCCGACCACGCCTTACCTGCAACCGGAGCAGTTCCCCGATCTCATTATCCTGCGTGACAACTGGCAGACCATTCGGGAAGAAGGGCAGCAACTGATGGAGATCCAGCAAATCAAGGCGTCGGATAAATTTAACGACGCCGGATTCAACTCCTTTTTCAAAACCGGCTGGAAGCGCTTTTACCTGAAGTGGTATGAGGATAACCATCCTTCGGCAATGGCGTTATGCCCACAAACCACAGCGCTGTTACGCAGCCTGCCTTCGGTGAAGGCCGCGATGTTTGCCGAATTACCCCATGGCAGCCGCTTGCCACGCCACCGTGACCCTTATGCCGGTTCGTTGCGCTATCACTTGGGGTTGATCACCCCGAATGACGACCGCTGCTTTATCGAAGTGGATGGCGAACGTTACAGCTGGCGTGACGGTGAAGGGGTAATGTTTGATGAAACCTATCTGCACTATGCCGAAAACCAGAGCGGGGAAAACCGTTTGATCCTGTTTTGCGATATCGAGCGGCCGATGCGTTACCGTTGGGCGCAGGCGGTGAATCACTGGTTGGGGCGTAATTTGATGAGTGCTGCGACAGCACCGAATGAAGAGGGCGATCGTACCGGCGGCGTCAATCGTCTGTTCAAATATATCTATGCCGTGCGTAAGGTTGGCAAGCGATTAAAAGCCTGGAACAAGACGGGGTACTACATTATCAAATGGTTGCTGTTTGGCGGGATTGCAGCACTGATTTTCTTTGCACTATAAATAGAACGGGGCGCAAATAATGCGCCCCGTTGATGTTTTGTAACCACCCGGTATCAGGCAAATATCGTCATCATATAAGCGGCAAACAGCGCCAGGTGCGCGGTGCCGTTTAACACGTTGGTTCTGCCGGTAGAGAACGAGATATGGCACAATATCAACACCGTCAGCATCACTACCATATGCGGTGCCTGCAGGCCGAAGATTAGCGTCTGGCCCGTCAGGGTGGCAATAATCGTTACCGCTGGCACCGTCAGTGAAATGGTCGCCAGCACCGAGCCGAAGAACAGGTTCATGGCGCGCTGCACCTGATTGTTCAACACCGCGCGCAGAGCACCCAGCCCTTCCGGGGACAGGATCAGTAACGCAACCAGGAAACCGGTGAACTGCGTTGGTGCGTTCAGCTTGGTGAGCAAGCCTTCAAGCGGGTTGGCGTTGAATTTGGTTACGGCAATTACCGCGACCAGATGCACGATCAACCAAGAGGCATGCCACAGGCTGCTGTGGGACGAGGGTTTACCGTGGTGTGGGTCGCCATCGTCATCTTCGTGTTCATAAACAAACAGGCTCTGGTGGGTTTTGGTCTGGATCAGCAGGAACACGCCGTACATTGCCGCTGAGATGGCCGCAACCAGCAGTGACTGGCCCACGCTGAAGTTGCCCCCAGGCAAGGCGCTTGGCAACACCAGCACGATCACCGCCAGTGGGAGGATCGCCATCAGGTACTGTTTGATACCGCCAAGGTTAACGTACTGGGTAGCAAACTTGCGCCCGCCGAGCAGCAGGGCAACCCCAACCAGTCCGGCAGTCACAATCATGATAATTGAATACAGTGTGTCACGCATCAGGGCCGGGGCCGCGTCGCCGGTTGCCATCAGTGCTGAAATCAGGCTCACTTCCAGGATCACTACCGACAGGCTGAGGATCAGCGAGCCGTAGGGTTCACCCAGGCGGTGGGCTAGCACGTCGGCATGGCGTACCACGCTGAAAGCACTGCTGAGGATACCGACCAGGGCAATAATGTTGATGGCCACAATCAGTGGGAAACTGCTGGTACCGCTCCATAAGTTGAGCACAACCAGCGCGGCGATAGGGAAAATCAGGGAATACTCTGTGTGGCGAGATTTGGATCGGCCAGGATCGTTGTGCGACTTCATTACGGTACATCTCCTTCTCAAACTGCGTGGCCCGTCATCGCTGTTCACCTGCAGATAGGGTCAGCGTATCCAGAAAGTTGTTAATAATAATAGGATACACTCTGCGCATGACGCCGAGTAATAATGTGATGTTGTGTTTAGTTTTTAGAAAGCAAAACTTTGCTTTATGCGATAAGAGTAACAAAAAAACCGCATTTGATGCGGTTTTTTTTACTTACTTTTACGTTAAACACCAGACATTGCTTGTTAAACGCCTATAAAAGGGGTTTAACCGGCATTTTCAACGGAAAATAAGGCAGATAATGGCGATCAGGAGTCAATGTTATCCATGATATCGTGCCTTTTCTGGTGGTAACCCTCCTCATTTAACCCTTCACGCCAGTAAGGCACGGCATAAAGCTGATTACGCTCACATTGGTGCTCCCGGCGCAGGTAACGACGCAGTTCGACCACCAGACGATCCTCACCTGCCAGCCAGAACTGGGTGCCGCTTTGCGGCAGTGGCAAGGCGCAGAATTGCGTGATGAGATCGGCCGTTTTCTCCGTGCCGCCAATGATCCAGCTTAGTTCAACACCGGCAGGTTTTTGCAGATTGATAACGTCCGCAGGGGTATCGACACGGATAAAAGCGTGGCCTTCGCTACGTGCTGGCAAGTTTTCCAGCAGTGCGGCGATGGCCGGTAACGATGAAGGATCGCCTGCCAGGCAGTAAAAGTCGGCTTCTGGCAACATTGGCTTGGGGCCGCCAGGGTTGCTGATACCAATTTTATCCCCCGGCTTGGCCTGACGTGCAAAGTTCACCGCTGGCCCGCTGTGGTCGTGCAGGGCAAACTCAATATCAATCTCACCCTGTTGCGGGCGAACGGCTCGAATAGAGTAGGTGCGAATTAGCGGGCGTACGGCATCGGCGGCCCATACCGGGCCCTTCTCGGTGAGCGTGGGCAGGTCTGGTTGCGTTTGGCCTGCGAGCGGCAAGAACACTTTGATATGCGCTGCGGCGGCTTCTGCCGGGTAATAATGCAGGTCTGGCGCGCTGAAGGTGATACGGCGCAGGTGCGGCGTGATGTCGCGTAAACGGGTAACTTCGATCAAATAGGGTGCGCGGCTGCGTGGGGTTTCGGTTGTCACAGGACTCTCCTTTATCATTCTGCGGCCAGTATATCACGCCATTTGATAATGAGAATTGTTTGCTGATTGGCATGGCACATCAGGCCAAGCGGCGTGATCCGCCCGGATTGTATTTTTTTGCGGTTAAAACGCTGAGCTCTGTTAACAAAACGCAGGGGAAGAGTAAAGTTTTACGTCTATAATTATTATTGCTTCTGGGTACAAATACTTTTTCACATTAAATATGCCTGGAAACTTGATTGAGAGGTCAGAAAAGAATATGGTCATTTATACCCGTCGTCTTTCAAGTTGCAGCGTTGTTATCTGCACTTACCCACCCCAGTCACTTACCCAAAAGTAAGCTCCTGAGGATGAGTAAGCTTGTTGCCTAGCTGCAACTTGAAATCCATAGGGTATATATTTTTTGCTGGGCGGTGGAAATAAACACGCCTCGCATCCCAAAAAAGAAATTGCATACACAGTGGCGAAGGGTTTAGGGCAATCCTATTCCCAGGAGGTTGTATTAGGTGTTAACTCGAGATTTTCTGCAAAAAGCAGACTGCAAAACGGCATTCGGCACGATCGAAGAGTCGCTGTTGCTGACACCGGAACAGCGCTCGGCCTCACTGACATGTACACTCTCCAGACGGCCGGATAATAGCCCGGTATGGGTTTTTGGCTATGGTTCACTGATGTGGAACCCGGTATTTGAATCCGAAGAGGTGCGCCCGGCGACGCTGCAAGGCTGGCATCGGGCATTTTGCCTGCGTTTGACCGCCGGACGGGGCACGCTGCATCAACCCGGGCGCATGCTGGCTCTGCAGGAAGGGGGGCAAACCACCGGTCTGGCCTTCCGCCTGCCGGAAGATAAACTGCGTGAAGAGCTGGAACTACTGTGGAAGCGTGAGATGATCACCGGTTGCTATCTGCCAACCTGGTGTGACCTGACGCTGGACGACGGCAGCGTCGTTACCGCCTTGGTGTTTGTGATGAACCCGCAGCATCCGCTATTTGAAGCGGATACCAGCCATCAGGTGATCGCTCCGTTGATCGCCAGCGCCAGCGGCCCGTTGGGCACCAATGCGCAGTATCTGTTTGCCTTGGACAACGAGCTGAAAAGTCACGGTATGAAGGATGACTGCATTGGCGATCTGGTCGGCTATGTCCGTCAGTGGCTGCAACAAAACACCTCAGGGCCAATAGGTGGCGAAGCCACGGCCTAACCCTCAGTTACCTTCGGGGCGTCGTATTGCGCGCCCCAAATGTCTAAACAACCCTCGCGTTGATATATCTTATCCCTCTAGGTAATAACTTTTTCTGCATAGCTTGTTTAACCATAATATTCTGATGGTTATTTATCTCATTAATTTTAAAGCTATTTGTAATTTTAAGAAAAGCGGTGGTGAATTTTTAATGCATAAAAAATGCACTTAGCATTAAAAGCTATAAGTAAAGATTATTCCTTATTTGTTCTGTCTGCGCAGACTCCGTATCAATATTGTTAACGATTTTGGGGAGAGAAGGGGACGGAATGAATTTTCAGCAATTAAAAATCATTCGTGAGTCAGCGCGTTGCAACTACAACCTGACTGACGTCGCGAATGCGTTATTTACCTCACAGTCTGGGGTTAGCCGTCATATTCGCGAGCTGGAAGAAGAGCTGGGGATTGAGATATTTATCCGCCGTGGCAAACGGTTATTAGGCATGACCGAACCGGGCAAAGAGCTGTTGGTGGTCGCGGAGCGTATCCTCAATGATGCCAATAATATCCGCCGTCTGGCCGATGTGTTCAGCAGTAAAGACGCGGGCCAACTGCATATTGCCACCACCCATACCCAGGCTCGCTACAGCCTACCGGGGGTGATTAAGGAGTTTCGGGCGCTGTATCCGCAGGTGCGCGTGGTGCTTAATCAGGGGAGCCCGGAGGAGATTGCCGCCATGCTGGCCTGCGGTGAAGCGGATATCGGTATCGCCAGTGAACGCCTGATGAGCGAAGAGTCGTTGGCTGCTTTTCCCTATTACCGCTGGAACCATGCGATCCTGGTTCCGGAAGGCCACGAGTTGACACGCCAACCGCTGGTCACGTTGGAAATGCTCAGTACGCTGCCGTTGATTACCTACCGCCAGGGTATCACCGGGCGCTCACGGCTGGATGCGGCATTTAAAGCTGCGGGGCTGACGCCGGATATCGCGCTAAGTGCCCAGGATTCTGACGTCATCAAAACCTATGTTGAATTGGGGTTGGGTGTGGGCATTCTGGCGGATATGTCGTTTGAAAAAGAGCGCGATCGTGGGCTGGTCAGTCTCAATGCCGAACATTTGTTTGAGCCTAATACCGTCTGGTTGGGCCTGAAACGCGGTCAGTTACAACGTAACTATACCTGGCAGTTTATCCAGCTATGTAATCCCACCTTGTCACTCACGGAAATTAAAGAGAAAGTGTTCTCCGATCAGTTGGAACAGGTTATCGATTATCAGATCTGAGGCGGTAATGCGCTGGCATGGTGCAAAGTGCGCCATATCACTGTGCAATAGTGAGGGGTGGATTACAGTTTGCACGGCAATAACCTTCTAAAATCTGTGGCTTGGCAAACTGGCATGCAAGCTGCTTACTTTAAAGGCGGAAACGTTGAGTATCCGCGATGAATTTCAACAGGCGTCCGTGCAGCACGTTTGCCCCAATGGTGGAATGTGCTGTTCGGACGTCTTTTTTATCGCTGGTTATACCCCCTTGGCTTAAATCCCCGATTACAGGTTTTTCCGATGGCTTCTTTTTGCCGATCGCTTACCCTATGGCTTCAGGTTGCATTATGCTGTGCGGCAGGTTTTTTCTACCGGCCGGAACGGTAGTGTCAACGAGGTGGGTTTGCCATGCGGCAAGGAAGGCGAAGGGCAAACGTGGTTATGAGCAAGGTTATTCAGCAAAAGATGTCACAGTTGTTATCCAGCACGCGCTTACTCGGGTTATTAGCACTACCGGTGATAATGTTTAACGCCCAGGCGGAAGCTCCCCCGGCAGTGGTTGGCGTGCCTGACGCCCAGGCTGAGGCACCTGTTGTAGCGAAAAGCGTAGCTGAGGCCACGGAGGAAACTCCTTCGGTTGGGACGAGCGTGATTGACGATCTGGCTAAAGCGCCCCCGACAGCAACAGCAGAAACACAGCCGGTACCACCGGCGGCAGTTGCAGAAGCTCAGACAGTGGCACCACCAACCCCCGTAGAGCCCCAGGCCATTGCCCCACCGGCGGTGGCAAATGCGGCTGATATCGCGGCTAAAGTGCCTGCGGCCGTGACCCCGATAGAAAAGCCAGCGGCAGTGGTCAGTGAGGTCAAGGCGCAGGCATCTCCGGCGCAAGAGCTGCCGGAACTGGGCAGCGCTGGCGTCAACGATGCCGAAAAAGAAAAAGAGTGGGCTACGCGGGCGAAAAAGCTGGCAGAGCAGAATCTTAACCAGATATCCAGCGAGCGGGCGCGCGCCGATACCAAAGATTACCTGACCAACCAGGCCAGCTCGGTCCTTCAGCAGGAGACCGAAGAGTTACTTTCACCACTTGGCACCGCTAAACTGTCGCTTGCGGTAACACCTGAAGGGGATTTTACCGGCAGCAGCGGTCAGTTGTTCAGCCCGCTCTATGACGTGGATGGCTTGTTGACCTACAGCCAGGTGGGTTATCTGCAAAAGGCTAACGGTTCACAGGGTAATTTTGGCCTGGGGCAGCGCTGGGTGGTGGGGGATTGGCTGCTGGGCTACAACTCCGTGCTCGACAGTGATTTCCAGAATCAACGCAACCGTGGCAGCATTGGTGCCGAAGCCTGGGGTGACTATCTACGCCTGTCGGCCAACTATTACCACCCGCTATCGTCATTTTCTCCACAGGCAAATAATGCCGTCTTTCTCGGCCGTCCGGCGCGTGGCTACGACATTACCACCCAAGGTTATCTGCCGTTTTATCACCAGCTTGGCGCCTCGCTCAGCTTTGAACAGTATCGCGGCGCCAGTGTCGATCTGTTAGGCAATGGCAACAAACAAACCGATCCTAGCGCTATGCAGGTGGGGCTCAACTATACACCGGTCCCGTTGGTCACGGTCAAAGCCTTGCACAAACTGGATAATGTGGGCGAAACCCAGGACAAGGTCGAGCTGGCCATGACCTACCGCCTTGGGGTACCGCTGCTCAAACAGATTTCTCCGTACTATGTGGAACAGGCCAAATCTTTGCGCGGTAGCCGCTATGACAGCATTGAACGTAATAATGTCCCGGTGCTGGAGTTCCGTGAAAGCAAAACGTTGCAGGTGTTTCTGGCCACGCCGTCATGGAGCCTGAATCCAGGGGAAACGCTACCGCTGGTGCTGGAAATCAAAGCGGCCAATAAGATCACTGCGGTCAACTGGCAAGGGGACACTCAGGCAGTCAGCCTGACGCCGCCGGCGAATATCAACGATCCGCAAGGGTGGACCTTGACGGTGCCCGCGTGGGATGAGACGCCAGGGGCCAGCAATCACTACCAACTGTCCGTCACCCTTGAGGATGAAAAGCAGCAGAAAGCCACCTCCAACTGGATCACGCTACAGGTTACCGCTCCCCTGAGCTTGTCTATTGAAGGGGAGCCTGGGTTACCGCCGCCGCAAACCCTGCAGCCACCGGCCATCCCGGCGGTTACCGGGCCGTTGCACCCAGAGGGTAACTAATCTTTCTTATTACCCAACACCCAAACGGCGGCTTCGACGCGGGATTTCAGTTTCATCTTCTTCAGCAGGTGTTTCACGTGCACCTTGACGGTACTCTCGGTGATCGTCAGTTTACGGGCGATCAGCTTGTTTGGCAGCCCCTGCGCGATCAGCTTGAGGATGTCGCGCTCGCGCGGGGTTAACTGCTGGATGTCGCGTTCTACCGCCGGGCGGTTTTCCCTCAGGCTGGCCGCCAGCACTGGCGTCAATGCTTCGCTCAGTACCATTTGCCCTGCTGCCGCCTGATGCAGTGCCTTGAGCAGTTCTTCTGGCTCCATATCTTTCAACAGATAACCATCGGCACCGCGTTTTAGTGCGCTCACCACATCGTCTTCATGGTTGGAGACGCTGAATACCACCACGCGGCCGGAAAGGGCGGTTTGGCGCAGGCGATCCAGCGTTGCCAGACCGTTCATTCCGGGCATATTCAGATCCAACAGGATCAGGTCGGGATCGTGTAGTTCCGCCAGTTCCACCCCTTGTTCGCCATTGCTGGCTTCGGCGATGACTTGTAGCCGCGGATCCATGCTAATCAACTGCTTGACGCCGTTACGCAACATGGGGTGATCGTCAATCAGCAGTATGGTGGCAGCTTCTTCGGTCGTCATGATATTTCCTTATTCGATAGCAGAGTTATCCGGGCGGAACGTCACCCGTACTTCGGTGCCGCCGCTGCACGGCAAGATTTCGCACTGGCCGTGCAGGCTTTTGGCGCGATCGCGCATGATGATCAGGCCGTAGTGATCGGGCCGTTCGCTGATATCTGGCAGGCCACGGCCATTATCGCTGACGCTCAGGGTGACTTTGCCCTGTAGGTTTGTTACCCGAATCGCGACCTGGCTGGCCTGCGCGTGTTGGTGAATGTTACTCAAGGCCTCTCGCGCGATTTGCAGCAGATGGATCGCCTGATAGGCCGGTATGCTTCGTGGGCCTAACTGATAATCCAGTTCGATGGTGATCCCCAGCCGCTGATTGAATTCTTGCACCGTAGACTGTAGTGCGGCCAGCAGGCCAGGCTCGGTCAGGCGCAGGCGGAAGGTGGTTAACAGCTCGCGTAACTGGCGATAGGCGGTACTGATCTCTTCACGCATCTGTTGCACCAGCGCCAGACTGGCCGGAGGGAGCTCGCCCCCCTGCATTTGCAGGCAGCTGGTCTGCATTTTCAAGCAGGTGAGGGATTGAGCGATGGAGTCATGTAACTCGCGGGCGATCGCGGCCCGCTCTTCCATCAACATCAACTGTTGCTGGTGGTCAACCTGGCGCTCTATCGCCAATACGCTGGTCAACTGCTCTATCAGGGTATTCATCAACTGGCATTGCTCATCGCTTAGCCGTTGTTCTGGCGCATGTTGAGCGACGACGATGCCATAATTGCCCAGTTGGTCACTCAGGCTCCAGCTAAGAGAAGGGTGGCCTTGACTATGCGGCTGATGTTCGCTTAAGCAGGCGCTACAGACCGGATTATGGCAATACTCCGGCCTCAACGGTTGGTTACCGCTTAATTGCAGAAACTGTTCCTGACTGTTGTTTTCATACAGCCGTACCTGGATGCTGTGTAGCGGCGTCAGCGTTTGCAACTGATTGAGGATCGGCGTCAGGCGGCTACAGATCGGCTCGCTGGTGTGTAACTGGCGGCTGGTGTGATACAGAAAGCCCAGCACCTGGTTTTTCTGTTGCAGGTCGGCGGTTTTTTCTGCGACACGTTGCTCCAGCCTGGCATAGATGGTGGCAAGCTCGTCGGACATGGTGTTGAGCGCAGCGCCGAGGGAAGACATCTCGTCCTGATGCCCACGTTGGGCAAAGCGGTGGCTGAAATCACCGCGACCAACCGCCATTGCCAGTGCCACCAACTGACGCCAAGGGTGCAGCAAACGGCGGCGTAGATAACAGATGGTGCCGACCAGCAGCAACAGCGTCAGGGCGATAAATCCCCCCTGAACCAGCGTCACCATCAACAAGCGCCGTTCGGTCTGATGATCGATATCAGAAACCAGCTTGTCCAACAGGCTGACAAAATGGGCCACTTGGGGAGCCGCATCGGCTGGGTGTTGTGCTTGGCGCAGTCGTGGTTGCAGCTGGTTTAGCCAATAGTCACGCAGCGTCAGCAACTGCGGGGTTAGCCCTTCGCGCTCCAGCGCCAGTTGCAAATCGCGGCTGGTTTCATCCTGATCCAATCCCTGCATCAGTATGTCACTTTGGGCATCCAGAGGGACCTGAGACAGCAGACGGTAACTCTGCATCCGTAGGGAACCCGCTTTGTTGATGGCATGAGCATTGCCCTGGATGCTTTGCGACATCCAGGCGGAAATACTCATTCCGGCGATACCCAGCACCCCCAGCAGTAGCATTAACAGGGCAACCTGGTTAACGATGGAAAGCGGAGCCAGCAAGCGTTTCATCGAATACGCGTCCCCTATAGAGCGGCAGAAACCAGAGAGTGGATACCAGCAACTCCGGCCGCCAAATTACGTCAATAGCAGCCATTTTTCCTTATCCCCCGGCGTAACCCCATACCCCTAACGAAGTACCCCTTAGTTTCCGGCTACCTGACCCATTGCCAAACCTTTAGCACTACTGTGCTATAACCTGCTGAATACCAATGGATTAGCTGGCCTTAATGAGCTACTCACTAAGGGATGTATGAGGTTTTTGCGCCATGAGTTACCTGCTTGCTCATTGATTTGCGTCAACTTTACCGCTTGAGGGGATCAACTAGGGTGTGCGCAGTTATCACCGTGTTTCTGAGGTTATTATGTCGCAATCTGCAATGCCTTTAGCAAAAAAAACGGGTGCGGTTATTCAGGACTGGCAACCTGAGAACAGCGAATTCTGGCAGCAGAGTGGGCACCGCATCGCCCGCCGCAACCTGTGGATCTCCATACCCTGCCTGTTGCTCGCCTTCTGCGTATGGATGCTGTTCAGCGCCGTGGCGGTTAATCTGAACAAGGTGGGTTTTAACTTCACCACCGATCAGCTGTTTCTGTTGACCGCATTACCTTCGGTTTCCGGCGCGATCCTGCGCGTGCCGTATTCCTTCGTGATCCCGATGTTTGGTGGCCGCCGTTGGACGGCCATCAGCACCTGTTTCCTGCTGGTACCTTGCCTGTGGTTGGGCTATGCGGTGCAGGATCCGAGCACCTCATTCAACGTATTTATCATTATTGCGCTGTTGTGTGGTTTTGCCGGGGCCAACTTTGCCTCCAGCATGGCGAACATCAGCTTCTTCTTCCCGAAGGCGAAGCAGGGTGGCGCGCTGGGGTTGAATGGCGGTCTGGGAAATCTGGGGGTCAGCGTGATGCAACTGGTGGCTCCGTTAGCCATCTCGCTCGCCATGTTTGGCTTCCTGGGCGGTACGGGGCAGACACAGCCAGACGGCAGCCAACTGTGGCTGGAAAACGCCGCCTGGATTTGGGTGCCTTTCCTGCTGGTGGCAACGCTGGCTGCCTGGTTCGGTATGAACGATTTGGCCGCCTCCAAGGCTTCTTTGCGCCAACAACTGCCGGTACTCAAACGGGGGCATCTGTGGGTTTTGAGCCTGCTGTATCTGGCAACCTTTGGTTCCTTCATTGGCTTCTCTGCCGGTTTTGCCATGCTGGCGAAAACCCAGTTTCCTGACGTGGTGATCCTGCATTATGCCTTCTTCGGGCCGTTCCTTGGGGCGCTTGCTCGTCCCGTGGGTGGGGCGCTTTCCGATCGCTTTGGCGGCATTCGTGTGACGCTGCTGAACTTTATAGTCATGGCTATTTTCGCTGCCTTGCTGTTCCTGACCTTGCCGGGTAGCGATCATCAGGGCTCGTTTATGGCCTTCTATGGCGTGTTTATGGTGCTGTTCCTCACCGCCGGATTGGGCAGCGGTTCGACCTTCCAGATGATCGCCGTGATATTCCGTAAAATCACCGTGGACAGAGTGAAAGCCGAAGGAGGAAGCGATGAGTTGGCACAGCGGGAGGCGGTAACCGATTCGGCTGCGGCGTTGGGCTTTATCTCGGCGATTGGTGCGGCAGGGGGGTTCTTTATTCCCAAGGCGTTTGGGACTTCGCTGGCGTTGACAGGCTCACCGGCTGGGGCGATGAAGATCTTCCTGGTGTTTTATATTCTGTGTGTCGTGGTCACCTGGGGCGTTTACGGCCGTAAAAAGGTTTCACGCTAGTTGAGTTAAGCGGGCGCAGCATGCGGCGCCCCTTCGGTCGAATATGTGCGACGACCCATTCAGCAACATTGCCTGTCAGTCATCTGACACTCCCCGTTCGCCGGGGAGTGTCTTCCTTCTCAATTCCCACACGTTGTTTCACTGATAGCCAATCGGTGAATTCACCGCTACTTTGGTCAAAACTTCGTTGTGTCATGTAACCGACGCCTGGCGGTTTTATAGGTATATATTAACATCGCTTTTCTTTTGTTGATTGAGGATAAGATGAT
>RCUN01000509.1_pt1 | contig 20841 bp, 23 predicted proteins | sample 2166181 | NCBI WGS metagenome assembly RCUN01 (sample SAMN09932603, study PRJNA488358) | compost metagenome | feature: garden; material: soil; isolation source: compost soil in crotononitrile-enriched culture | place: Germany: Experimental Botanical Garden Goettingen | collected 2016-01-27 | reverse complement strand
GAGATTGACCTAGCGAACCCATAGTTTTGGGGGCAGATTTGGGGGCATGGCCGTTCGGTCATCTCGCATGCCCCCAAAATGGTGTTCCATGGCCCTGAAAGTCACGCCCCTGAGCGATTCCGCTCTCAAAGCAGCCAAGCCGAAGGACAAGCCTTACAAGCTTGCCGATGGCGAAGGCTTGTATCTCGAAATCATGCCGACCGGTTCAAAGCTCTGGCGCCTCAAATACCGTCACCTCGGCAAAGAAAATCGATTGGCCTTTGGCTCATACCCGGAAGTGACGTTGGTGCAAGCTCGCAAAAAGCGAACTGAGGCACGGCAACTGATATCCGAAGGTAAGGACCCTTCACATGAACGCAAGTCCACCAGACGGGCACAGAAGGTAGAAGGGCTGACATTTGAAACACTTGCACGGGAGTGGTTTACCTATAACGCACCCCGCTGGGCAGAAAGCACCACCTGCAAGGCGAAGCTGTACCTAGAGAATGATTTGATCCCAGGTATTGGTTCACATCCGCTGAAAAGCGTCACTCGACCCGATTTAGTGGAACTGGTGCGCAAAATCGAGGCCCGGGGGGCACTAAACGCAGCCGGAAAAATCCGCCAGTGGCTGCACCAGATATTCCGCTACGGGTTGGCCAAGGGTGTCGTGGAGTCCAACCCTGCCACCGATCTGAACGTGGTGGCAGCTCCCTCGAAAGCACCCCGCCATCATCCTCACGTCACCATGTCAGAGCTGCCCGAACTGCTGGCCAAGTGCGAGAGCGCCAATATCAACAAGCTGACTCGCTGCGCCATTCGCCTTTTGGTGCTCACTGCCGTTCGCCCCGGGGAATTGCGAACCGCACCCTGGACCGAGTTCGACTTGGACGCTGCGACCTGGACAATCCCCAAGGAACGCATGAAGGCCCGCCGCCCGCACGCTGTTCCCCTGCCGAAACAAGCCATCGAGATACTGCGCCAGCTTCAGCCGATTACCGGGAAGTACCCGCTGGTGTTCGCTGGTCAGCAAAACCCCGAACGCCCCATGAGCGAGAACACGATCAACAAGGCATTGCGCGTGTTGGGTTATGGGAACCGCCAGACCGGTCACGGCTTCCGTCATTTGCTATCCACTGAGCTGAACGGTCGCGGATACAACAAGGATTGGATCGAGCGCCAACTTGCTCACGGTGATTCCGACGGCATCCGTGACACATACAACCATGCCAACTACCTGGAGCAACGCCGGGAAATGATGCAGGCGTGGGCAGACTCTATAGACGTGATGTGCACTGGCGGCAGTGTGGTGAATTTCCGGCAAGCGTAAGAGCTTAAAGCTGCCTGTGCAGCTCTCCACCTGCGAGGTGGTCGCGGAATTAGGAATAGAACAACTATGAGAATGAATGACGATGATTAAAATTGAGCGCGTGGAAGACTTGCCTGACTGGTTCAGGCTAGAAAAGTATAACAACTCTGAAAACTTCAAAGCTATTGACTGGTTACGAAGCCTAGCCATCAGGGCTGAAATTTTACACATTATGAATTATGAGTTTGACGATGAAGCTGAAGATGACACCCTGCCAGACATAATATTACGTGTAGCTGAAGAAGCTATATTTATTTTGAGGCAATCACCACTAGAAAGAACAATGCCAGCAAAATCAAATTACTGGCAGTATATAAGCAATGACAATTTCCTTGTGGGTGACAAATCAGTGCGCCCTCTAAAGTTTGGAGATCTCATTGAGGAATGTAATTTTAATAGATCTTTTGGGTCTGCCGCCGCTCTAGAAAAGTGGGAAGTTCTGACTGACACTGATACGCACCGACTGATAAAAAGAAAAGATATCGCAGACACTGCTGTAGTGCTCACTGGTGATGGTCCTCCCCATCATCTGGTGGCTGTTGCGGTAGATCTAAACTCCCCTGACGCGATCATCGAAGCCACATTCATGAGGTGGCTGGAAAGCGAGCGAGTTAAGGCTAAGACCACGATTAACAGATACCGAAAGCCAACCCATGACCGCTGGACACGTTATGGAGTGCTGCCATATCTGGACCTAATGATCTGGGCGCAAGAGATGGACGCTATCATTCCAGACCGTGTCATGGCTGCCGCAATCACGCCCCTGACAGATATTGGCGATGATAGATTGAGAAAAACCGTTGCCCCACTGGCGAATAGCCTAATAGCTGATCTTTCGGACTTGCGAGCCTTGGCCATATTAGAGAGTCATACACAGTCAGCTACCTGGTAATTTAATTAAAGCAAAAGATTCCGGAGCTATTTGTCCTGCAAAAGATTCCGGATTCTTTTAGCAACTAAATACTTCCGGAAGTTTCCTAAATTAAAACTCGACGTGCAACTTCACTTTTTATTGTATTGAATAGCTATCGTCCTTACCCACACCACCCGAGAGTACACAGACGATGGCAGATGTTACCAACTCCACCCCACCAATCCGCCGCTTCATCAAACGCCAAGAAGTGGAAACGATTACTGGCCTATCATGTACCGAAATTTACCGCCGTATCGCTGCGGGCACTTTCCCCAAGCAGGTTACGCTCGGTCCCAAATGTGTTGTCTGGATCGAATCTGAGGTCATGGCGTGGATCAATGAATGCATCGCCGAAAGCCGAGGAGAGGTGGCGTAATGACTCTTCTTGGTTGCCACCACTTCGCCAGTCGTGCCCTTTTTATGCAGTCGTGCCCATGCCTAAGGCTGGGCACAACTGAGGGCACGAGGGCACGACTGGAGAATTTTCCTGTTGCCAGTGCAAGCTTTCGCGGTTATCGTTTGTCCGTCGCAGTCAATCCTGTGACCGAGCTTGGCCGCTCGTGGAACGTTAGGCGCAACAGCGCCCCCATTACGATTGCAGGCGCTTTTTTTGTGCCCGCATTCCTGTGTTATGGCGGGTTGCGTGGGGACACCTACGGGTGTGCCGGGTTCCTAACGTCCCGGTCGGCCAACCCCGCGCAACCTGTCACCCTATCTCGCTTGGCCGCGAAAGGTGGCAGTTCCTCAACGTTAGGAGCTGTACCCATGCTTAACCGTCTTTTCAGCCTTACTCCGTCCGAAATTCAGAACAAAGCCAAGCGTCATCGCGCTCGTGCCATCGCTCAGCTTTCAAAAAAATCCAGCCTCAAAGTTCGCCATGAGCGTTACAACGCCGAAATGACCCGCGCCCGCTTCTTTGAAGCAATGCTCGCGGGGGGTGTGCAATGATGCGGTCAGTGCAGCAGCCTAAATTGCGCCCGTGCGCTTTCGGTACCGTTTACGCAAATTTGTTCAAAGTCCATGAAGACGGTGACCTCATGGAAGCCATGCAGCTAGCCGCCGACTTGGCCGAAGGCATCTCTCAGCTTTGTGGCCGCCTGGACGAGTCGATTAATAACGACGGTATCGCGCTTTGCGCCGAAGTGCGCACGCTTGGGTTTCTTGGCAATGTTGTCGAAACCTTGGTTCGTTCTTCTGTGTACGGGATTAAGGCGTCATTCGAAGCAGGGGGTGAGTAATGATTGATTTGAAAACCCCACTCTCTAGCCTCGAAGATGAAGCCAGTGCAATGGGCGAGGCTGATGATGTTGATAAATCTATTATTGACCTGAACATCGATCAATGTCGCACGCTTATCGATCTTCTTGACGTCGAGCGCAAACACGCTTCCCGCTGGTGGACGATGCTTAACGAAATGCGCTGTCGTGGCGAGTTGCCTAGCTGGGTGAAAGAACAGGCTATCGGAACTACTCCGGATCATGATCGTTGGTTAAATGATTGCGCCTACACCAACAATGCTTTGTTCGGTCGCCTCTTTGTACGCGGCGAAGCAAGCCAGCAGATGTTTCGCTGCCACCCTGAACTGAGGGGCTAACTCATGATGAACAATCAACAGCGCCAAGTAGCGCTGACAGGATCGGCTTGCCTGGATAAAGTTCTTAGTTGCCTAGAAAAAGTTAAGTCTACTGGCGCTAACAAGTGGAAGGCCTGCTGCCCGGCTCATGATGACAAACATCCAAGTTTGGCAATTAGTGAAACTTCAGAGGGTGTTGTTTTACTCAAATGTTGGGCGGGCTGCACCACGCAAAACATTGTTTCTACTATTGGAATGGAATTGCGCGATCTGTTCCCGGGCAATACACAACCACGACGCGGGCCGAGTAAATCAGCCATTGAGCATGAACGCATGGTTTACCGGATCGGCAAGTCATTGCTCGAACAAGGCAAGCTGGAGGGGAGTGATATCGAGCGCTTCCACTTGGCAAAACAGCGTCTGGGGGTCAAATGACGACCGATCGTTTTGCAGACCAGTGGGCCGAGGCGGATGCCTGCGTCTGGAAGGTCAAAACCACCAGCGCTGCGTCAATCAAACCTGTCGCCATCCGCTGGTTATGGCCAGGTTGGTTGGCCAAGGGCAAGTTGCATATTTTGGCGGGCGCGGGCGGTACTGGCAAAACCACGCTGTTACTAGGCCTGATCGCCACCATTACTACGGGCGGACTTTGGCCGGACGGGAGCCGTTGCACCGAGCCAGGTAATGCCCTGATCTGGTCGAGCGAGGATGATCCCGCCGATACGCTGGTGCCACGACTGGCAGCGGCGGGGGCTGATCTGACTCGGGTGCACATCATTCAGGGGCGCATCAATGCTCAAGGCGACGCTGACCCGTTCGACCCGGCCAATGACATCGCTTTGTTGAGGGCCACCGCGCACGAAATTGGCGGCGTCTCTCTGTTGATGCTTGATCCGATCGTCAGTGCCGTGAAGGGTGATATGCATAAGGCCAACGACGTGCGGCGCGCGCTACAGGGTGTGGTGGACTTCGCCGAGCAGAACCTCTGCGCGGTTGTGGGCATTTCGCATTTCGCCAAGGGAGGGGCGGGATCGTCACCGGCTGATCGGGTAATCGGTTCGCAGGCATTCTCGGCGCTGGCGCGTACGGTGCTGGTGGCCGCCAAGCAGGAAGACTCCGACCAGCGAGTGCTGGCGCGGGCGAAATCGAACATCGGCACCGATGAAGGTGGCGTCTCCTACACCATCGAGCCTTGCGACATTGGTGGCGGGATTGAGGCCACGCGTGTGCTGTGGGGCGGTGTTATCGAGGGAAGCGCCCGCGAAATCTTGGGGGACGTTGAAGCAACTGACGAGGAACGCCTGGATGACAGCGACGACCCGGCAGAGGCCTTGCGACGTATCCTAAGCGCTGGGCCACTGACGGGAAAAGACGCCAAGCAGTTGATGACTGGCAATGGTTACACGCAGAAGCAGATCCGCAACGCCCGTGAACGCCTTTCGATAGTGACGGCCCGCTCTGGTTTCGGGAGCGACACGGTCGTCAGTTGGTCCCTGCCTCAGGCACAGGGTGACTTTGCACTTTTTCGGCCTGCGAAGTCGACGGAAACACTGCATGCCCGCGAAGAAACCGAGGCCGGGGCGGATGAGGTGGTCATATGAATACCGCCATTGATTACCTCATCAGGTTCGTCGTATCGCCCCGGTCACTGGTCACCGATGACTTGCAAAAGTACATCCGCGCTCACCGTCTGGAGTTACTGGCCGAGTTGACTGCGAATGACGGCATCGCGCGCAAAACTCATTGGCAGGTCACGATTTCAGGTTGCCGGTCTTTCACGATGGTCGGCGAGCCCTGCACCCATAAGGAAGCCCAAAGTGTCATCCATTCCATTTGGCCAGAAGCAGAGGTGACGCCTTGACCAGCGGTCAGTTACTGCACGGCATATGACCACCCAACCTGATGATGTTCTTTCCTCTCCGCAGCGCACTTGTCCATGTAATTGCATATGAGCTGACCAGGTATTTGCATTAGTCGTGACCGACCAGATATCAAGAGTGAGAGGCTCATAACGACCCATTGCAGACATTCATGGCAAGCAATTATTAGCCGACTGCGTGCGTGTACTACTGCCGACCTGGCCAAAGTGACAAGGTCAAGCGGGCTACGTCGATTCCCCACTCAGCGTGAAAGGTGAAGTTCCAAGGGGCCTCTAGATCGGCAGCAACCTGGTGTCCAGACTGAGCAGGACATCAACGAGGAGCCTTCATCTCATGAACCTGTCTCGACTCTGGCCCCTGCTGCTGGGCAGCGGTATCACGCTCGGCCTCGGTACTCCTATCGCGAAGGTAGCGGCGCACCACGGCGTGGGTGCACTTTCTTTCGCACTATGGCCCACGCTGGCAGCCGGCCTGCTGCTCGGTGCGATCGGGCTGTTTCGGCAAGGACGTCCTGCCGACCTGCCGCGCCTGGTGCGCTTCGGCAGCGTCGCCGGCCTGTTCGGCCACGCGTTGCCGATGTCCGCAGTGTTCTGGTTGTCTTCGCACGCCGGCGCCGGTTTCGCATCTTTTTCGCTGGCGTTGCCACCGGTATTCACGCTGCTGTTGACCTTGCTGCTGGGGCTCGAGCGGTTTGCGCTACGCCGCGGGGTCGCCGTCGGGCTCGGCCTGTCCGGGGCACTGCTGATGCTCGCCGGCCGCGGTGGTTCCTTCGAGGCCACGCCCGCGCTGCTGGCCATGGCGCTGGCCATTCCCGTCACAATCGGCGCAACTAATATCTACCGCGCGCGTCACATGCCGTCCGACGTCAGCGGCGAGTGGTTGTCGTCGATGACGCTGCTGGCTTCGTCGTCGATGCTTGCAATCGCAGCCCTTGCCCTGGACTCCATCGTGCCACCGCTGACAATCCCGGCCCTCGCCTGGCTGGCGCTGCAGACCGCTGTGCTCATTGTTGGCTACCTTTTCTACTTCGCGCTGCAACGGCGGGCCGAACCGGTGACCTTCAGCTTCATCGGCTACGTGATGATGCTGCCTGGGGTGACGATCGGAACCTTTGCCTTCGGCGAGCGACTGCCGTGGACGGTGTGGCCCGCGGCCGCACTGGTGCTCGCTGCGCTGCTTCTGCTGCAGCGGCCGGCACGCGCCATGCCAATTGCGGTCCACCGTGACCAGGGGGCGTCGGTATGAATCTCTTCGAGATCCGCCGCAGCGCAGAGCGCGGCACGATGCGCACCGACTGGCTCGACGCGCGCTTCAGCTTCAGCTTCGACAACTATGTCGATCCGCATCGCATGCGCTTCGGCCCGCTGTTGGCGCTCAACGACGACCGCGTGCAGCCGGGCACCGGCTTCCCGATGCACCCGCACCACGACCTCGAAATCGTCATGCTGCCGCGCAGCGGCGCCGTCGAGCATCGCGACAACCAGGGCCGCGAGATGTTGGTACATCCCGGCGAATTGCAGTGGATGCGCGCTGGAAGCGGCATCCGCCATCGGCAGTGGAACATCTCATCGCACGAGGTCGACCACCATTTCCAGCTCTGGTTCGCGCCGTCTACCACTGGTCTTGAGCCAGCCGTCGAACGGCTCGCGTACCAGACGCCCACACCCGGCGCCTGGCGCATCCTCGTGTCGCCGCAGCCGCAGGACGGTGCGCTGGACATTGGCGTCGACGTGGTGCTCGCCCTTGGCCACGCCGAACCGGGCCAGACGCTCGAGATACCGGCACGAATCACGGGCGGTCTCTACCTGCACTTGATGCAGGGGCGCATCGAAGTGCACGGCACCGGCCTCGGCCGCGTCGTCCTCCAGGACGGCGACGCAATCGTGTTCTTCAACGGCGCGCCTCAGTTGCAGCTGCAGACGTCGGCGTCGGCCGAACTCCTGCGTTTCGACACGGCAGCGGTCGACCCGCGAACCGGCCTGATCGTCTCCCCAACCCTCCACTCGAACGATTGAAGGAGTCCAGGTCATGCCCCGCATCGTCGTCCTCTACTGGTCCTGGCGGCACGCTCACGGCTCAACAGCGCTCGCGGGCGCGCAATTGCAAGGTCACTACATGGTGCTGCCAGCCCTCGACTACACTTTCATCATCGTGTTGATGCACTGGCAAGGCATGGGGTGGCGGGGCACTTACCGCGAGAGATTCATGGACAGACACTTGGCTCTGCAATGCTTCTGTCGCGTTGTCGAGACGGGCGGGTTCGCCGCGGCGGCACGCGATCTCGACTACTCGCCATCGATGGTGAACAAGTACATCGTGCATCTCGAGGAGTGGACAGGCAGCCGCTTGCTCGCTCGTACCACGCGACGCATGCAGCTTACCGAGGCTGGTGAGCAATTCTACGCGTACTGCCGACGCGTGCTGGACGACACCGAATCTACGCTGGGTGAGATCCGCGCGGCCCGCGGCGAGCTTTCCGGCCGGTTGGTGCTGGCGGTGCCGGTGTCGCTCACCCTGGCCTTCCTCAACGACCATCTGCACGCCTTTCAGGCGGCGTATCCGGGCATCGAGCTCGAGCTGAGGCTGTCGGACCGGCCAGTCGATCTGGTGCGCGACGGCATCGACGTAGCGCTGCGCGGCCAGGCGCAGCTCGATGATTCCTCGCTGATCGCGGTGCCGCTGATGGTGATAGAGCGTGCCGTGGCTGCAGCACCGGACTACTGGCGCCAATATGGCAAACCCGAACATCCGTCGGGACTGGCGTGCCACAACTGCCTGCCTTATTTGCTCGGTAGCGACGCCACACGCTGGCATTTCGACGGGCCTGGCGGTTCACAGATTGTGGAGATTCGCGGCAACTTCCGCGCGGACAATAGCCTGATGCTGATCGACGCGATGCTGCGAGGCGTGGGCGTGGGATTGGTTCCCCGCGTGATGATGCGTACCGAAATCACCGAGGGTCGGCTGGAGGTCGCGCTGGAGGATTGGCGTGCCGAACCGCGCCAGATGTTCGCCATCTACCCGAGTCGTGAGCACCTGCCGGAACGGGTGCGTACGCTCTTGAACTTCCTGAAAGAGCGGCTCGACGCGGCGGGCGGTTGAGCGCGCCTCTCACTGCAACCGGCCCAGCGCCAACTCGCGTGTCACCACAACCATCGACGCTCTCTTTTGGTTACCGGGAACCCATACCGGTTCTCTGCATAGGCGCCAGATGAAAAATCCACCTGCCTGAGTATTTCCCACGTGGTTTCAGGCGCCACTTCACCCCTATAGGAGTTTTGATATGTACTCGAAGATGCTCGTCGCCGTCGCGTCCGCTGTGCTAGCCACCGCAACCTTCGCTGCCGATGTGAAGTCTGTATCGCGGCTCGCATTCGGCCCCGAAAACATTCTATTTGTTGCCGACTGGAAAGGCGCCCAAGTGCATGCGCTAGCGTTGTCTGCGCCTGTGCTCAGAAAGGGCGAAGGGACCTTCAACATCGTGGACTTGGAGACGTTGTTGTCCAAGTCACTTGGCGCCGGCAAGGTCAAGGTTGAAGACATGGCAGCGCGCCCGGGCTCGGGCGAGGTTTACCTGGCAGTGAGTGTCGGGGCGAACAAGACGCCGGCGCTTGTCGCGGTCACTGCCGACCAGAAGGTTCGCAAGCTCAACCTTGCGAGCATGAAGTCGACGACGGTGACGCTGAAGAACCCAAACAACTCCAAGGTTGAGTTCTGGAAGGAAACACCGGAGCGCAGCTTCACCGTCACAGACATGAAGTGGAACAACGGCGAGTTGTTCGTTGCGGGCCTGTCAAACCAGGACTTTGCGTCGACACTGCGCCGCATTCCGTATCCGTTCACCGACAAGCAAACGATGACGTCGGTGGAGATCTACCACACCACGCACAATCAGATTGAAACGCGAGCACCCATTCGCGCGCTATCGTTCGCAACACTCGACGGAAAGGCTTACGTCGTCGCCGCCTATGTTTGCACGCCGCTCGTGACTATCCCGCTCGAGGACCTGAAGGACGGTGCGCACATCAAGGGTAAAGCGATCGCAGAACTGGGCTACGGCAATACGCCAGCGGACATGATCTCGTACAGCGCCAAGGATGCGAACGGCAAGCCGCAAGACATGCTGATGCTGCTGAACTACCACCGTTCGGGCAACATCATCCCGGTCAAGGAGATCGAAGCTGCGAATGAGAAGCCCGGAATCGACAAGCCTGTTCCTGCCGGTGAAATCATTGGTGTGCAGGAGACGCCGGCACCGTTGGTGGGGGCCACCCGTATCGACAACCTCGACGACCAGTTCTTCATCGTCGTGCGCCGTGCGCTGGAGACTGATGCCCTGCAGTTGGTGTCGTTCGACAAGGCCATGTTGTTCCGGCTAACCGATTTCGTTTCCGAGTACGACTTTCCACAATACCGCTACAACAACGTCGAGTTCCAGCTCAAGTACTTCAAGCCTGCCCATGACATCCTGATGAAGCAGGAAGGGTTCCCCGAACTCATCGGCACGCATGAGTGAGGTCGGTATGACGAATGCGTTGCGCACTTTGTGCGCGTTGGCCCTGTGGACTGCGGTCGGTGCTCAGGCGGTCGCGGCTCAACTAGTGCCTGTTACCGTTCAACCGTCCGGACCGGAGGTGCCAGCGAACCTGCTGCGCATCTCCCTGGTGTTCGCGCAGCCGGTTGGCGAGCAGGTCCTGCCTCGGTTGGAACTGCGCCAGGCCAACGGTAATGTTATCGACAAGCCATTCTTCGAGCAGGAGCTTTGGTCCCCCAGCGGCAAGATCTTGACCGTGCTTCTGCATCCTGGGCGGGTGAAGAGCGGGCTTATCGCCCATGACACCGTCGGACCTGTGCTCCACGCCGACGGAGTGGTTGTGTTGATGTTGGACGGTCAGGAAATCAAGCGCTGGAAGGTGGGTTCGGACGACTACGATGGTCCGCGCCCGTCTGGCTGGAACGTCGGAAGCGTGCATGCAGGCACACGCGAGCCGCTGGTGGTGGAGTTGGACGCGCCCATCGACGGTCGAGATGTCGACTACCTTGCAGTTGCGAGCTCTAGTAATCGCCGAATCCAGGGGCGTGCTCGGCTGGAAGTCGGCGAGAAAAAATGGACCTTTACGCCCGATACTCTCTGGGTTGATTCGCAGTACACGCTGGCGGTCTTCGGCAACCTTGAGGATCCTTCCGGCAACCGATTGAACGGACACTTCGAGTCGCCCGGGGCAGCGCCTGAGCCGGCTGCTGCCGATGTCTACATCCCTTTTGCGATTAATCGAGCGCTGGAGACGCGCAACCGGCGCCCTTAGCGGGCGGTCAGAGCAGTTGCTACACATTGCGCGAAACGACCAATTATTTTTTACACTGCTCTAAAAGCAGAACCCCCGCAGGACGATTGAGCGCGCCGGCGGCGCGCGTTACGGCCTGAGCGTCAGATCAGATTCTGCAGAATCCGCAAGGAAAAGCGGGGCTACTTCCAGTAGTGGCGTCCCGTGGCTGTGGTTGTAAAGGCCTGAAATGGCATCGACGCCATCAGGAACCGTTGAGGACATGACACTTATGCAACAACTCATGATTTCGGACGTCGGCGGCTGCGAAAACCTGACCGTAGTGAATGTGCTGATGCTTGCTGCCATCTGCCACGACCTTCGGATTCGTCTAACGGCGATCCTTAAATCGTGTAACGCCTCACTGTCTGTCTCTGCTTCCAGACGACTACGTGCATGGAACAGAACGACCTCAAGGCCGAGAATTTCTTTTATGTAGGTGTTGATGAATGCCATCAGATTCGCCTGTGTCCACCTTCGTAATCAGTACAGAGCGTAGATCTTTATTGGTTGTCGGTGATGCAGATTGTTACTGCCATATTGCGGTAATGAGTCAGAGTGTATCCATGACAATTTTTTGAATGTATTTGTTGTTCGATTTTACGATGGGCCACAAGATTTCTCTGGTACGAGGCTCACAATGCACATCGCCATCCTTACCTTCGAAGGTTTCAACGAACTCGATTCGCTCATCTCGTTCGGCATCCTCAACCGGGTTCAACAATCTGGTTGGCGAGTGTCTATCGCCAGCCCCACGGACAAGGTGCTGTCGATGAACGGCCTGATGATCGAGGCGCAGATGTCGTTGGAGGACGCATGCGGTGCGGACGCGGTGCTGGTGGGTAGTGGGAAAATGACCCGGGACGTCGTCGCGAATGCCGCGCTGATGGCTCGCCTGAAGCTTGATCCTGCGCGCCAACTCCTGGGTGCCCAGTGCTCGGGCGCACTCATACTTGCAAAGCTGGGCCTGCTGGACGACGTACCGGCCTGCACGGATCTGATCACCAAACCATGGGTTGAGGAGGCCGGCGTGGCGGTGCTCAATCAACCGTTCGTGGCCAAGGGCAATCTCGCAACCGCTGGCGGGTGCTTGTCGTCGCCGTATCTGGCTGCTTGGTTCATCTCGCGTCTTGCAGGTGAGGAGGCCGCACGCAGTGCGCTTCATTACGTTGCCCCAGTGGGGGAGAAGGACATTTACATAACGCGTGCGATGGCGAACATTGCGCAGTTTCTTTAAGGCGAGCAATGGCCGCTAATGGCCGATTTCTGCCTGCCACGACCGGCTGAAACCGTTACTGGGTTCGCAACTTCGGGTGTGTTTTTGCGTAGCTCCGTCTCGGGTTTCGTCATGATCCACTCTTAGGTTTTCTTTATACGGATCTAACTCTTGCTGCCGCCATTCGTCCACATCGAGTATTTCGGCTTGATCTGGGGCGGCATGGTGAAGTCGACCTACGAGATTAGTACATGATCTCACGTCAGTTTGAGGCGCTAGCTATCTCCTTATGGTAGGTGTCATTCGGGTATCCTTTAATTGAATAACTGAGGTATCGACTTTCTTGAGTGGGCCGGGGAGGGCTGGGTTCTCCAGGACGATGGACTGCAGTCGAAGAGCCGGCTGAACCAGCGGGAGAAGGCGCTCAGTTCGGAAAAACCCAGTACACCAGCAATCTCGCTCAAGGGATGATGGGGGTTGGCCAGGTAACGCGTCGCCAGTTCCCTGCGTACCTGATCCAGTAGCGAAGAAAACGTCTCACCCTCCCGCGTCAGCTGCCGATGCAGCGTCCGTCTGTCACGTCCCAGCTGGGCCGCCACTTGCTCCACTGAGCAGCGTCCAGTGGGCAGCAGCGTCCAGATCATCTGTTGCACTTGTGCCAGCAGGGCTTCCCTGGAATCCTCGCGAATGCTTTTCAGATACTGATTCACGTAGCGGGCCATTTCCGGGTCGGCACTGGGCAGGGCTCTGTCGAGATCGCTGCTGCGGCAGATAATGCCGTCCATCAAACAGTTGAACTGTACCGCGGTACCGAACACACGCTGATGTCGGCTATCGTCCAGCGCAGCGCAGTGTCGGAAGCAGACTGCTGAAGGATGCCAGTGGTTGCCCAGCAAGGTCTTCAGCAGTCGGTGGGTAACCGCTACCGCCAACTCTACAGACTGGCGCACAAACAAGTGGCTGACCGTCACCAGCTCAAGCCGTAGTACCGCGATGCCGCCGCTTTCTTCGATATCCAGCACTAAACCCTGATTATGCAGACAGAGAAATTCCTGCAACGCCTTTAAGGCTGAGCGAAGGGTTGGTTCACGCCACAACAGCGCCAGGGGCCCGAGATTGGAGACTTTGCGACTTTCTGCCATGCGCAGGCCGAAATCTTCCACGCCGGCCTCACGCGCCGAGCTGTTCAGCAACCGCGCCACCGCTTCGATGGAAATTTTCAGGTCCGGCTGCAACAAGCAGCACGGATCAAGACCAACAAGACGCAATTGCTGTATGGGCTCGACGTTCAACGAGCGAGCAATTTCCGCGTAGTTGGTGAGACTGGCACTTCGAACAAGACCTTTCATTGAGGATTTACCCCTGCGTTGCATGTGTCCCGAGATGTCATGCCTGTGCCCCCTGGAGTCAATACAGGTGGCATTGGAATGCTTAGAGTTGATAGCAACCACTCAACCTTGAGGAACTGCAGATGAATGAAGACCAGACCCAAACCGGCACCCCTACCTGCGATGCCATGCGTGATGCCGGCAACTGGAATCCCGCCTGGGACTCCCTGGCCGAGCTGGATGCGCAATGGGTGGAGAAATTTCTCGGCATGGCCACACACCCGATCCGCAAGGGGATTCTGGACCCCAAGACCTTCGAATTGATCGCCATCGCCGTCGATGCCTCCTGCACCCATATGTATGCCCCGGGCGTGCGTCGCCACATCCGCAAGGCACTGGAGCTGGGCGTCACCGTCGAGGAAATCCTGGCGGTGCTGCAGCTGACCTCGATACTGGGCATTCACAGCATGGCGCTCGGCGCTCCGATCCTCGTTGAGGAAGCAAAAAGACTGGTCGACGACGGGCCGATACAAGGCACCTTCTGAATTCATCACGACACCTTTCGCTCTGATGCGAAGGCCGGATTGGCCTTCGCCTATCCACGCTTTACAGCCCCCAATGCAGCAACAGCAGCACCAGTGCAACCAGAAACACCGTTTCCCCCACCATCAGCAGAATCGGCTTGATGCCGATCGTGGCGAGTTCCTTGAGCTGAGTCTTCATGCCCAAGGCGCTGATGGAGATCACCAGGCACCAGCGCGACAGCTCGTTGACGAAGCCTTGCACCGCCGGTGCGATCCAGCCGGTGCTGTTGATACAGGCCAGGGCCAGAAAACCGACGGCGAACATGGGAAGAAGCGGAGGGCGCTTGCCAGTGGCGTCCGCCCCCTGTGCACGAGTGATCAGCGTGGCGCAGAGGATGACCGGCAGAAGCATGGCCACGCGCATCAACTTGACCACGGTGGCGGTGTCGCCAGTCTCGGTGGACATGCTGTAACCGGCACCCACCACTTGGGCGACATCATGGATGGTCGCGCCCAGAAACACGCCGGCGTCCTGCGGCGACAAGGCAAGCCCGTTCGCGATCATCGGGTAGAGGATCATTGCCACAGTGGACAGCGCCGACACGCCAATCACGGTGAACAGAGTGGCGCGCTCCTTTTGCGGATGGTTGGGCAGGGCGGCAGCCAGGGCCAGTGCTGCTGAGGCACCGCAGATAGCCGTTGCACCACCGGTGAGCATGCCGAAGATGCGTTTGAAGCCCAAGACCTTGGCCGCCACCACCGAAACCGCAATGGTCGCGACCACAACGATCACCACCAATGCCACGGGCTTCCAGCCCAGCGTCGCAATCTGCTCCAGCGTGATGCGCATCCCCAGCAGGGCTACACCGAGGCGCAGGACAGTGCGCGCGGTGAACTCGATACCGGCCTTGCACTTGCCATCACCGGCCAGAAAATTCATCGCAATACCGAGCAGCAACGCGAATAACATCACCGGTGCGCCATAGTGCTCGGAGAGGAAAGTCGCCGCTATGGCAACGATTACGCTGACGAAAAAACCTGGCGCAAGGTCGAGTGCACGGGTGTGAATATTGACGAGAGCGACTGGGCTCATTGAGTGATGTCCTCGCAGGCGATGCCATGGGTGGGCAGGTGCCAGTGCGGCACATGATTTACTCTAAGGAGATGGTCGCTGGAAAACTTCTCATTTGATGCCAACGACCTTTCAATTGATGCCAAATTCCCGCTGTCACCCGCGTTACCGGGCGATAGGTGGCGAATGGGGGGGCAAACTCGGTGAGGGCGGCCGCCTCAACCCGGTATCCGCTGGAGGCGAATTCGCCCACGGGATTGCCGGGTTGAGCAGGGCGCTACGGACTTGGCGTAGAGTCGTTCAACTGACCAGGGTCGTTTCAGTCGAACAGCCCGCAGTCGCGAGTACGCGCAAGTCCCTACGCAATATCTTGCCCACTGTGGACTTGGGCAGCGCCGTCAGGAACCGCACCTGTCGGGGTACTTTGTAGGCCGCAAGGTGTGCGCGGCAGTGCTCGATCAGCATGGCTTCATCGAGCGCGGCATTCGCGGCCTTGACGACATACAGGTAGACGGATTCACCACTGCGCTCATCCGGCATACCGATAACGGCGCATTCGCTGACACCTGTGCAATTGGCAACAACTACCTCCACCTCGTTGGGGTAAACGTTGAAGCCCGAGACAATGATCAAATCCTTTTTGCGATCGACGATCTTGAGTAAACCGTCGGCGGCAAAAATGCCGATGTCGCCGGTGCGAAAGTAACCATCGGCGGTAAACGCCTTGGCATTGGCAGAGGGTTTTTGCCAGTAACCGGACATTATCTGGGGACCCTTGGCGCAAATTTCTCCTGCCTCGCCGAGCGTGGCAGGTTGATCATCGTCCTTGAGCAACACGATGTCGGTCGAAGGCAAAGGCAAACCCACTGCCGCCGAGAAATTGCTCTGCCCCATGACGTTCAGGCACAAAATGGCCGACGTCTCGGAGAGGCCGTAGCCTTCGAGGATTTCCTGCCCGGTGATGGTCTTCCACTGTGTGGAGGTGGCCGGCAGAACCGCCGCGCCGCCGCCAATGGCCAGGCGCAGGCGCGAGAAATCCACTTCACCAATGCGCGGGTGGCGGACCAGCGCGCCATACAGCGTATTGACCCCCGTCAACAGCGTCGGCCGGGCTCCGATCAGCGTGTCGACCAGATCATCGCTATTGCGCGCATCGGGGATCAGCCAGTTCTCGGCCCCAGCCGAAAAGCAGATCAGCAGATTGATCGTCAGGGCGAAAACGTGGAACAGCGGTAGCGCCGTGACCACGACGTTGTCACCGTTCGTGTCGAACATATCAGGCAGAAAAGCGCGCGCCTGCATGATGTTGGCGACCAGATTGCGGTGAGACAGGGCGGCACCTTTTGAGGGACCCGTTGTACCACCGGTGTACTGCAGAAAGAGCAAGTCGTCGCCGGTCAGCTCGACCGGTGTCAACTGCATCGTGCCGCCCTCGCGCAGGGCATCGACGAAACGCGTCAACGGAAATCCCGGCGATGACTTGATATCGGTCTCACTAGTCGCCACTAGCCCGTCCAGGGTGTCGCCAGGGTGTACCACGATGACTTTTCTGATTGTTGTGCTGACCAGTATCGACTCCAGCGTAGGGAGGGCACTGGCGATGATGACAATGGTCTGGACCCCGGCGTCATTGAGCTGGTGCAAGAGCTCCTGCGGGGTGTACATCGGGTTGACATTAACCTGGGCTGCACCGGCCCGGAGGATGCCGAACATGGCGACAGGAAATGCCGGAATATTGGGCAGCATGACTGCGATACGATCCCCGCGTTGCACGCCGAGGTGCTGCAGGTAGGCGGCAAATGCGCATGACTGCTTGTCTACATCGGCATAACTGAGTGAACGATTGAAGCAGCGGAATGCTGTATGGCTGGCATAACGCTGCATTGCCGCTTCTGCCATGGCGACGACCGTAGGACAGGCATCGGGGTTGATATCGGTGGGTACGCGGGCGTCGTAACTCTGTTGCCAATGACGAGGGGGAGTGAAGGGTGTGGTCATGATCAACCTGCTATTGAAGTTATAGGTGGCTGGTGATGGGGGTGGGCAGAGTGATACGAATGCGGTCCTCGACGACCTCTACCGGATAGGCACGCACGTTCATGCCACCACCGCGCATGCAGCCATTGGCAAGGTCGAAGCTCAGCCCATGGGCGGGGCATCGCACGAAGCGACCGTCGAGTTTGCCGAACAACAGCGAGGCGCCGTTGTGGGGGCAACTGTCGTCGATGGCGTAAATCTGACCATCGATGTTGAACAACGCGATATCGACGCCATCGGATTGCACGCGAGCGCGTTTCCCTGTGCCCAGATCAACAGAGCCGGGCACATCCAGGGTATGCGTCATGATTTTGCCTCCAGATTTTGGCACGGCTTGGTCGGCGACTTGCGCTTGCCATGCCGCCGGATCAGGAACAAGGTTGAGGGCATATGCGCTGAAGATCAGAGCGATAGTTGCGAACACCCACCATCAGCACCAACGCGGCAGCAACGCCCGCCAATGGCAGTATTTGCAGCGCCGAGGCCAGACCAATGCGATCGGCGAGCAAGCCGGTGACGAAGGGACCGGGGGCCATGCCCAGTAGATTGTTTGCAATGGCCAGCGTGGCCATTGCGGTGCTGTGAAGGGCAGGTGGCGTCAGGTCGGCGACCATGGTGCCGGAGGGGCCGACGATGCCGCCGCCAACGAACATCGCCAGGCCGATCATGACCAACTGCGCCATGCCTACAGGCAGCTGAAAGGCCACGGTCAACAGCGCGCTGCACAGCAGGCAGTAGCCCATGGTCAGCCTGATCTTGCGCGTTGGTGAGCCGTTGCAAAGCCGGTCGGCGATGGCGCCGCACAATGGCATGCCGACCGCCGTGCAGAGCATGAAGATGGCGGCGACGGCACCGGCGTTCGTCAGCGGCATGTCGTAGACGCGATTCAAATAGCTGGGCAACCACGTCAGCAAGGCGCCGATCGTGAACAGCTGTAGGCCGCTGCCGATATAGATGCTCAGCACCGAAGACGTCGAAAACAGGCTGCTGAGCGGAGGATGAGCCTTGGTCAGACTCGAGCCTGCGCTCGGGCGAGGCGATTCGATGCGTCCAGGGCGCACAACCAGCGCGTACACCGCCGTCAGTGCAATGCCATAGATGGCCATGCCAACGAAAGACGCACGCCAGCCAAAATGGGTCGCCAGGACTCCGCCCAGGCCAATGCCGAGCACGGAACCCACCATGCTCCCGGCCAGGAAGGCACCCGTGACCGTGGACCGCTGCTGCGGTGGAAAGATGCTCAGCACCACCGCAAGACCGACGCTGCCATAGGCCGCTTCACCGAGGCCGATGAAGAAGCGCGCCACGAACATTTCCTGATAGTTGGAGGCAAAACCGCACATCAGGGTCGCCAGGCTCCAGACCGCCGCCATGAGAATCAGACTGCGGATGCGTCCCAGGCGATCGGCGACCAACGACAACGGAAAGGCCAGCACACCGACGGCAATGGCGACGACGCTGGAAAGCGCGCCAAGCTCGGAATCGGAGAGGCCCCACTCGGCCTTGAGCTGCGGAAAAACCACCGTCAGCACCTGCCGCGACATGAAGTCAGACAGCAGCAGTCCGAAGGTCAGGGCGAAGACCACCCAGGCGTAGGGCCTTGCGACACGTCGCCAGGTGTCACTGCGTACTTCCATTGGAGCATGCAAAGTCACGGTGTCTTTCCTCTTGTTACGGCCGCGTTCAATTCGCAGCTCTTGAAATGACGTGTAGCGGGGCTTTGCGGGGCGCACGCCGGTACTGCAAGCGTGCGCCCCGCAAGGTTCGACTCAGCCGAATTGGGTGAAGCCTTTCTGACCGGCCTTGCGGTTCGGCGCGAAGCCGTTCTCGGCCAGCGTCTGATCGGCGTCCTTGTAGAACGTGCCGATCTTGTAGATCTCGCGGGCCTCCTTGCCATTGGCCACTTCGCGACCCATTTCCCTGGAAATGCGCACCAGTTGCTCGATCTGCTCGACATTGCTCATCTTGCGATCGCGGCCTTGGGTCCAGAGGTTGTCCTCGGTGCCGCAACGCACATGCATCCCCATGGCAATCGCCATCACGTTCAGCGGCAAGACATTGAGCATGGCGGTTTCCAGGGTCAGCACGGCGCCGTCCGGGCAGGCCCGCACGAAGTTCGCCAGGTTGTAGAGGTTGGGCGCGTCGGAGCCACCACCAATCGCCACCCAGGTCAGGACCAACGGAACATTGCAGACGCCGCGGCGCATCATGCGCTCGACCGTTTCGAACGACGGGATGTTGCCGAGCTGGAATTGCGTTTGAATGCCACTGGCCGAGAGTCGCTTGATGTGCTCCTCGACCCATTCCGGGCCGGCCGGAATCGTCATTTCGCGGTAGGCGCGATAGATCTCTGGCGTGGCAATGCTGGTGCCGGCAAGATCGGCTTCGCACATCTGTTCGACGATGTTCATCTGGTTGCTGTTGATGGCAATCGTCACCTGGTCGGGCTTGGGCGAGAGTTCGGCAAGCATGTGGCGGGTGTCATCGGAGAGCCATTTGGCGACGTCGCTATCACCCTCCGGGGCGAAGGAAATCGAGCCACCGACCTGAATGATCATGTCCGGTACCGCTTCACGTACGCCGGCGATCAGTTCATTGAACTTGGACAGTCTCTTGGAGCCTTTGCCATCGAGCTCACGGACATGCAGGTGAAGCACAGTGGCGCCGGCGTTATAGCAATCAACCGCCATCTGCACCTGCTCTGCCATGGTGACAGGGATGTCTTCCGGGAAGTCCGAAGGCATCCACTCCGGAGCGTAGGGAGCAACGGTGATGACGAGCTTTTGTTGATTTTCCGGGTGCAGGGATCCGTCGAGAAAGTTCATGCGTGACTCCAATCTGTTGTTGTTTTTGTGCTTTCAAAAACACTGATGTTGTTTGGTGCATGGCTTTACTTTGAGGTAGCTGGCAGGTGAAAACTTCTCATCACGTGCCAAAAACCTTTCATTTCGTGCCAGGAACAGTGGTGTCATCAATCGCTGCCATATAATCGATTGCAGGCATAGCCGATTGCGGTCGGCCACTAAGAGGAGATGAGATGGGAGCGTTCGTAAGAGCTGCAACGCTCAAGCACTACATGGAGGTGGCGCAGACGCTTGGCCTGAATCCGGACGAAATGCTGCGTGGCGTCGGCCTGACGCCAAACATGCTCAGCGACCCGGAATCCCTACTGCCGCTGGAGGCGGCGCTCAAGCTGCTGGAGAGTTCTGCGGATCATTCATCGTGCCCGACCTTTGGCCTGCGCATGGCAGAAGCCCGGCGCATGTCGGATATCGGAGTCGTCAGTTTGCTGCTCAGTCATCAGCGCACGCTGCGGGATATGTTGCTGACCAGTATCGAGTATCGCCACCTGCTTAATCGGACGCTGGCCATGAACCTGGAAACGGTGGGCAAGATGGTGCTGATCCGGGAGGAGGTCATGGCAGAGGCGGGCGTGCCCAAGCGACAAGCCACCGAATTGGCCATTGGAATTCTGCACCGTACGTGCAAATCGGTCATGGGCAGCCAGTGGAATCCGCAGAGTGTCCATTTCTGCCATGAAGCGCCGGCAAGCCAGCATGAACACACGCGGTTCTTTCGTTGCCGGGTGGTGTTCGACGCCGAGTTCGATGGCATCGTCTGCAGTA
>RCUN01000504.1_pt1 | contig 21022 bp, 20 predicted proteins | sample 2166181 | NCBI WGS metagenome assembly RCUN01 (sample SAMN09932603, study PRJNA488358) | compost metagenome | feature: garden; material: soil; isolation source: compost soil in crotononitrile-enriched culture | place: Germany: Experimental Botanical Garden Goettingen | collected 2016-01-27 | reverse complement strand
CATCGGTTTAAACACAGGGTGTTTTTCCAATGTCCACTATAAGGGGTGCACTTCAAGCATGGGGGGACTTTTAGTTTATGACACTGCATGTTTCTTTAATGACATAAAAAAACCTTTGTAACGTTTTATTCCGTTACAAAGGTCGTTATTCGCAGCCCAAATCGCGTGTTTTCGGGTTGTGTTGTTCTATATAAGGCTCTGGACTGCTTCTATTACAGAATAATCCATAACTGCTCTATACCTCTAATTAGCACTGCTCCGGTGCAGGCTGTCCCGCATCGTCACGGGTACGGAAGCTTGAACCGCAGCCGCAGGTGGCGACAGCGTTCGGGTTGTGGATCGAGAATCCACCCGACATGCCGGATGCTTCATAATCGATTTCCAGTCCATTTAAATACTTCAGACTTTCCTTCTCTACAACGACCTTAAGTCCTCCTACTTCCATAAAGACGTCCTCTTCAGATTCCTCATCATCAAAGCCCATTCCATATGAGAATCCACTGCATCCTCCTGGCTGTACACCAAGACGAAGGAACATATTAGGTGTCTCCTGCTCGGAGAGCATTTCTTTTATTTGAGCAACTGCTGCATCAGTGATATTAATCATTGTGTGAATCCCTCCTTATCCTTACCTCTCCCATTATACTCCACATTGTACCTCCCCTCAAGGGATGTTCTCCAGCAGCTATTATCGACTATACTTATTGCCCGAATAGGGAGTGAGGTTTATAATGGTATGGGTGCATTCGTTTGTCACAATTTTGACAACAACACTGGGGCTTTATTATCCCGTAACCTGTTCTAAATTTCACAATGATAGTTTCCCGCTGTAACTCAGCAAAGCGTCTGGATTAAGACGTTATTTTATAGCCATCAGGCATAAGGTATACACAAGAATCACCGACCCTAGATTGGAGGAACTTCCTATGTTAGTAACTGCAACTCCTCACACAGACCAAAGAATGGCTCAAATTATTGAAAAGGTACACCGCGGTGAGCGGCTAACCCTTGAAGATGGGGTATATTTATATGAAAGCGACGATCTGCTTACGATCGGTCAGCTTGCTAATGAAGTTAACCTCAAGAAGAACGGCAAGAAGGTTTATTTTATCGAGAATATGAGCCTTTATTTCACTAATGTGTGTGAATCCTATTGTGCCTTCTGCAACTTCCGTAAAGATCAGGGAGAAGAAGGCTCTTACACTCTATCCGGTCCCGAAATGGTTCAATATGTGGAACAGCATATTCATCCTGGAATTCGTGAATTTCATATTGTGGGCGGGCATAATAACCATGTTCCTTTTCAATATTATGTGGATTCACTTAAAGCTTTGCACGAGCGCTTCCCGGAGGTTGCACTTAAAGCCTATACCGCGGCAGAGATCGACTTCTTCACCCGGATTAGCGGCCTGAGTATCACTGAAGTTCTTCAGGAACTTCAAAAAGCCGGATTGCAATCCTTAACCGGTGGGGGCGCTGAAATTCTATCCGATCAGTATCGGGAGAAAATGAAGGTCGATAAAGCGAATGTAGACCGCTATCTGGAAGTACACCGCACCGCACACAAGCTCGGTATCAGAACGGGTACAACCATGCTGTACGGATCGATTGAAAGCCATGAGGACCGGATTCGCCACATGATTCAGATTCGTGATCTTCAGGATGAAACGAACGGATTTATGGTATTTATCCCACTCTCCATGCAGCCGAAGAGCAAGAATGCCAGCATTATGCGCCGTAATTCGGCTTATGAAGACCTTAAGACCATTGCCATCAGCCGTTTGATGCTGGACAATATTCAGCATATTAAAGCTTACTTTATCAATATTGGTACCCAGCTGACTCAGGTCTCTCTGAGCTTCGGGGCCTCCGATGTCCACGGCACAATTCTCAAGGAAAAGATCAGCCACGCCGCTGGAGCGAATACGCCTGAAGGCTTGACCCGCAAGGAGCTGATCTGGCTCGTTAAGGGCGCAGGGCGAATTCCTGTCGAGAGAGATACTTTCTACAATGAGATTGAAGTTTTCGAATAGAACAGAGTATAACGAGCTGGATAAGAAAGGAACCGATAAAACATGAAACATTTTGTTATCCTGGGTGGAGGTTATGGCGGTGTCACAGTAGCCAATACGCTGCTAAAGGGAAATATGCCAAGCGATATTCGCCTTACTATGATCGACCGGATGCCTTATCAAACGATGAAGACGGAATACTATGCACTCGCGGCTGGTACAGCCTCGGATGTAGAACTGCGCGTTCCCTTCCCCGTCCATCAGAATTTAAATATGAAATACGGGGAAGTCTCTTCTGTTGACCTCCAGAACAAAAAAGTGATCATGGAGAACGATGATCCGGTTTATTATGATCAGCTCGTTATTGCTCTTGGGTGTACAGACCGCTTCCACGGAATTCCCGGAGCTGAAGAATATGCCTGCACGATCCAGTCTATGAGCGCTGTTCGTCAGACGTACCGTATACTTGGTGACACCAAACCTTATGGCCGTGTAAATATCGTTGGTGGAGGTCTAAGTGGTGTTGAGATTGCAGCGGAACTCAGAGAGAGCCGGCCTGACCTGAACATCGCTCTTATTGACCGGGGCTCGCGTGTACTCTCGGCCTTCCCGCCGAAGATGTCTGCCTATGTTGAGAAGTGGTTCCACGAGCATGATGTGGAGACTCTGTCCCATATCTCGATCTCTTCCCTCGAACCTGGTGTTATCCACACTACCGGAGATGATATTCTTTCGGATGCAACGGTCTGGACAGCGGGTATTCAGCCTGTTGAAATTGTACAAAATCTGGATGTTCCCAAAGACCACCAGGGACGTGTTCTGCTTAACGAGTATTATCAGATTCCTGAGCATCCGGAAGTATATGTATGCGGGGATTGTGCGAGCCTTCCTTTTGCCCCTAGCGGTCAAGCTGCCGAAGGTCAAGGTGAGCAAATTGCTCACATCGCTCTTGCTTTATGGCGCGGGGAGGTTCCGCGTCTGTCACCGATCAAGCTGAAAGGCACTCTCGGTTCTCTTGGCAAAAAGGCGGGATTCGGCCTAATGGGCAAACGCCAGGTAATGGGCCGGGTGCCGCGAATCCTTAAGAGCGGCGTGCTTTGGATGTCCAAACATCATTTTGGCTGATTACTACTGAGAAAGAACGGGGAATTGTGCTGTAATCCTATTATGGACTGTTCTTAAAAAAGTTGGCTGCAAAATTATGCAGCTTTGAGATGACTTCTGAATTTATCAGGAGTCATCTTTTTTAATGTCCAAGTGGAAGTGGAAGCGCCAAGATGACAAATCCATATTCTTAACAGACATTCATGCATCTGAACAACACAAATAAAAGTATTCTAGCGTGAATGCCGCTGTCTGAATCGTATTGGTGAAACGCCATAGCGTTCAGCGAAGCGGCGCGAAAAGTACGGAGCAGTCTCAAAACCTACCTGCTGCGCTACAACCGAAATGGGCTGCTCAGTGCGGAGCAACAGTAACCGGGCTTGCTCCAACCGGCAATCCGCTAAGTATTCCATCGGTGTCAATCCATACACCCGCTTCATGCAGCGGGTCAGATAATTATAGTGAAAATGAAGTGCTTCCGACAACAAGGGGCTCGTCAGCGGCTCCATATAATGAGCACGAATATAACTCTCCGTCCGTTCGGCAACCAGCGCCGCGGGGCTGCCAGACGGATCACGCTTCTGTAAATCAAGTGTGCGCAGCAGCTCTTCGAAGATTCGTTGTCTTTCCCACACGGCGCTTAACCGAGGCCGCTCCTCCAGCTGAAGCAACCGCTCGCCTTCCCCTCCTCCCCGTGGCGAAACGGGAAACGTACCGAATTGGGGTAACCGGATTGTTACAGGCAGCGTGCCAAAACGGGAGATGTGCTGGTCACGATCCGTAAAGACGGGTTCGCCTTCTGCAGCGGTCCATTCGCCAATCGTCCGGAAATGAATCCACAGAAACTGTGTCTCTTCTTCGCAGGGCTTGACTGAATAATGAAATCGGTCTGGAAGCAGCAGTATTGTCTCTCCCGCACTTACCTCCCACCGCTTCTCCTCTTCACCAATGAATAGTTTACCCGTCTCTACTAGAATTAAATCGAATACTGTCATACCCCTGCGGTTAGGATGGCTATCGCCCGGCGCGTAGACTGTTCTACCGCATTCCATGAAATAGGGAAACGGCGGTGCGGCCAGATGTATATATGTCTGATCTGTCTCCATGCTTAACGTCTCCTCCTCTTAACTCTAGTATACGTACCTGATCACCGCTGTCAGTAATCATGAATTAAGATGTACCACGGCCCCAAATTGGGTGTGAAATCGGACAAGAAAGCGGGAGATTCTGTAGCTAACCCCCTTCTATTCTACAAACTATAATGAGATTGTACCAGGATGAAATTACGCACTTTTGCCGGATTCTCCGGCTGTAAATGACAATCCATCAACTCGAAGGGAAGCGAACCTAATGAATCCATTCTCTAGCAACAATCCGAGAATTGAACTTGCCTCTATACCAGGCACCGTAAAACTGCGTGACGAATTCTGGTCGCGCTATATAGACCTCGCCAATGATGTTATCATTCCTTATCAGTATGACGCACTACATGACCGGGCCGCGGATGCTGAACCGAGCGGGGCTGTCCGCAACTTTGAGATCGCCGCCGGCCGAGCGGAAGGCGAGTTCCACGGTTGGGTTTTTCAAGACAGCGACCTGGCGAAGTGGCTTGAAGCGGTTGGTTATTCACTCCAAATCCGCCGCGATCCCGACCTGGAGCGCCGGGCTGACGAGCTCATCGATCTAATCGCCGAAGCACAGCAACCTGACGGCTACCTCAACACATATTTTACGATAAAGGAACCTGGCAAACGTTGGACCGACCTGACTGATTGCCATGAACTGTATTGCGCTGGCCATATGATTGAAGCAGCCGTTTCTTATTATCAAGCGACAGGAAAGAACAAGCTGCTCGGGGTCATACGCCGGATGGTTGACCATATCGATTCGGTTTTTGGACCTGGCGAAAACCAACTGCGTGGCTACGACGGACATCAAGAAATCGAACTGGCACTAGTCAAACTGTACAATTTGACTCGGGAAGAGAAATATCTAAAGCTCGCTGCCTTCTTTATCAACGAACGTGGCACCGAACCGAACTTTTTACGCACTGAATGGGAAGGACGCGGTCGGCGAGGGTTTTTCAATCCGCTACCTGCCGACAGGATCGACCTTTCGTACTATCAAGCTCATAAGCCAGTTCGTGAACAAACCGAAGCTGTCGGACACGCCGTCCGTGCGGTTTATATGTATACGGCAATGGCTGATCTTGCTGGACTGACCGGGGACGATGAATTACTCAAAGCTTGCCGCAGGCTGTGGCGCAATATCGTGCAGAAGCAGATGTATGTAACCGGAGGGATCGGCTCCACGCATCACGGAGAAGCATTCACCTTCGATTATGATCTTCCGAACGATACGGTATATGCAGAGACCTGCGCTTCGATCGGCCTTATCTTCTTTGCACAGCGCATGCTCATGCTTGAACCTGACGCTGAATACGCTGACGTAATGGAACGCGCGCTATACAACAATGTAATCGGTTCCATGGCTCAGGACGGACGCCACTATTTCTATGTTAATCCGCTTGAAGTTTGGCCAAAGGCCTGCTCGCATAATCCAGGACGGGCACATGTCAAAGATGAACGTCAAGCCTGGTTCGGCTGCGCATGCTGCCCACCGAACGTTGTTCGCCTGCTAATGTCGCTCAACCGTTACGTCTATACACAGCGAGCCGATACCCTGTATGTCAATCTATACATTGGCAGTGAACTGACGACTGAACTGGGTGGTACATCCGTCAACATTAGTCAACAATCAGACGTACCGCGTGGAGGAAAAATCCGCTTTGAATTGGAACCCAAACGTCAAGCGCAATTTGCGCTAGCGCTGCGGCAGCCGGGCTGGTGCTCAGAGATGAAGATATTGATCAATGGCATATCGACGGAGTTCTCCGGGCTGCGCAGCGGTTATGTCATGATCGATCAGGTTTGGAATCCTGGAGACGTTGTCGAAGTTGAACTAAGTGTCGAGACACGGTTGGTCTATGCCGATCCGCGGGTGCGCGCCGATGCGCACAAAGCCGTCATCCAGCGTGGGCCGCTTGTCTACTGCGTCGAAAGTGCAGACAACGGCGATCTGATTGCCTCGCTTCGATTGAACCGCGAGGCAGGCTTTACGGAACGTCCGTTGGAAGGTCTCCCTAGCGGAGGCATCGCCGTGGAAACGGATGGCTTCCGAATTTCGGTCGACGATTGGGACGGTTCGGTGCTTTACCGTACAGAACCCCCGCATAGCGAATCTGTCCGCATTACAGCAATTCCGTATTACCTTTGGGGCAATCGCGGACGCGGCGAAATGAGTGTATGGCTCCCGGTATCGGAGGGGTAATCCGCGTCCTCACATATCTTTCAATATTTTGATAAGAAGACAAAAACCCACAAGAAAGTCACTTTAGAAAAGTGTCTTCTTGTGGGTTACAGTTCAATGGTTCCCCATTCTTTCTCAACCCAAATCAAGCTCGGACCAGGCATCTATTTCTTTAATTTTGTCCATAATACGTTCGTACAGCTGCTCAGCGCTTTCAGCTTCTACGAATTCCCCGTTCACCAGGGCAAATGGAGCCAGAAAGCATTCTCCGCAGTGGGTCAGGCATCCGTATTCCAGGACATCATAATCGGGATTCTGCTCGAGCTTCTCCATGACTTCGTCGGTGCCAAAATGCATATTGTTAACACAAAATTCTATAATCGGTCTCATTCGGATCTGCCTCGCTTTACTAATGCCATTTAAATTTTATATCTTTTGTAATATAATATATAAGAAAGGAGTTGAGAAATATGAGCCAAAATGCACAAGATACTTTGTATGATGAAGTTCTGGAAGTGCTTGATAAACTTCGCCCTTTCCTGCAGCGCGACGGCGGTGACGTCGAACTCGTTGACGTGGAGGATGGCATCGTCAAACTTAAGTTAGTGGGTGCTTGCGGCAGCTGCCCAAGTTCTACAATCACGCTTAAAGCAGGGATTGAACGCGCTTTGTTTGAAGAAGTCGAAGGCGTTCAAGAAGTTGTACAAGTATTTTAATTTATACACACAAGCTATACCTTCAAAGCAGCCAGCCTCCGGGCTGGCACTTTCAGTAAGAGTCTTGGCCCTCCGGCTTGCCGGTTAGCCAGGACTCTTTTTCTTTTCTTTGCAGGAATGCTGAATAGTATATGATTAAGACGATGGTTTGATCCAGGGGCGGATCGGATCAAGTCCCCCTGAAATATCCATGATATTTCCTGTGATGAAGTCCGACTCCGGCTGGCACAGGAAAGAAATCACACGAGAGATGTCCTCCCCGCTGCCCGGTCTACCCCGGGGGGTCTCCCCATCAGCCTCTCCGATTACCTCGGCGATCGACTTCTCCTTATTCACGCCCCGGATATCTCCCGGACAGATCATATTGACCGTGATCCCGTAAGGAGCTTCCTCCACCGCAAGAGTCTTGGTGAAAGACACAAGTCCTGTCTTCGCAGCGGCATAAGCAGCCCGATGCGGCCAAGCGCGGGATTCAGCAGCATGACCGAATCCAAAGTGGATAATCCGTCCCCAGTTGTTTCTCCGCATTCCGGCAAGCACCATATGATCCAGCAGCATCGGTCCAACCAGATTTCCTTCAATTAAAGATAAAATTTCTTCTCTGCTGTATTCCGCAAATAATCGCCGTTCCCGAATAAATGGCCCAGCATTATTAACCAGAATATCTATTGTACCCAGCTGGCTCTCTACCTCCGATACCAGTCTGGCTATGTCCTGTGAACTCGCTACATCCGCCTGAACTGCAATACAGCGGACACCTTTATCGCTGATAACTCCTTGAAGCTCGAACGCTTCAGCTTCGCTGTGTACGTAATTCAGAGCGATGTGACAACCTTGATCCGCCAAGTCGAGCGCCGTCTTTTTCCCTAATCCTTTGGCACTCCCTGTTATCAGAGCAATTTTACCTTTCAAAGCGGATTCTCCTCCCAACAAGGCGTCAACCTTATCTCAGACTGATCTTCACTTCAAGTATAAAAGATTTACTCATTCCCCACAACATGATGAGTGAACGTGAGCCCATGCACTCAGAGTATAGAGTGGCAGCCGTGTGAAATGTTCTTACGATCGCTGTTGCTCCCAGAATTCTTAATTGAATTTATAAAAGGTTGAAGTCCGGTCACAAAGCTTATGCTTCCGATGTAGCTTTCTTTCAGAAAGCTTGTAGGCGAACGCTTCGCTTCTACAGAATCATTTCACACTCTTGCCTATGAGTAACTCTTAAGTTCATCTTATATAGCAGCACAAAAAGAGCAGTTCCTCAAAAGAAGGAACTGCTCTTGGATACGCACAATTTCACTGCTTAAAACGCTGGAACAATTGCTCCTTGATACTTGTCTTCAATAAACTTCTTCACATCAGCGGATGTGAGGGCTTTAGCAAGCTTCTGGATAGCTTCAGAATCCTTGTTGTCAGGACGGGCAACCAGAATGTTGGTGTACGGTGATTCTTTATCTTCGATAAAGAGAGCATCTTTGGTTGGAACCAGCTTCGCTTCAAGCGCATAGTTCGTGTTGATTAAAGCCAGATCCACTTCGTCAAGCACACGCGGCAGCATAGCAGCTTCAAGCTCTTTGAACTCGAGGTTCTTCGGGTTGGTGGCAATATCTTTCACTGTTGCATTGATTCCCACGCCATCTTTCAGCGTGATCAGGCCATTCTTAGCAAGAAGCAGAAGTGCACGTCCGCCGTTGGTAGCATCGTTAGGAATAGCTACTTTTGCGCCGTTTGGAATTTCATCTTTAGTCTTGTACTTTTTGGAGTAAGCTCCAAATGGCTCAACGTGTACGCCAACTACACTTACAAGGTTAAAGTTATTCTTTTTGTTCTGATCGTCAAGGTATGGTTGATGTTGGAAGAAGTTCGCATCCAATTGTTTCTCGAACAACTGAGTATTTGGAAGAACGTAATCCGTGAACTCTTTAACTTCCAGATCCACGCCTTCTTCTTTCAACTTTGGTTTGATGAAGTTAAGGATTTCAGCATGAGGAACTGCAGTTGCCCCTACGACAAGCTTAACCGGTTCTTTTGTAGTTTCTGTTGTTGCAGAACCTTTGCTGCTTGTATCCGAAGATCCCTGGCTAGTCTCTTGTGGTTTGCTGCCGCAAGCTGCAAGTACCAGTACAAGTGTGAGTAGTAGAAAAGCTGTTGACCATTTTTTCATTTCCAGACCTCCAATTTGTTTTTGAATAAGGATTATGATTTGTATATATATAGACTTTCCTTATTTCCTTGTAAAATGAGCCACCAGACGGTCGCCAATCATCTGAAGCAGCTGAACAAGTATGATCATCAGAACAACCGCTGCGATCATAACTTCCTTCTCATACCGCTGATATCCATAGCGGATAGCCAAGTCCCCAAGACCCCCGCCGCCGACCATACCTGCCATCGCGGTATAAGAGACCAGCGTAACAACCGTGATGGTCATTCCGGCAATCAGACCCGGCATAGACTCAGGCAGCAGGACTTTGCGGATAATCTGAAACGTAGACGCTCCCATTGAGGTAGCTGCCTCGATCACACCGCGGTCCACTTCACGCAGTGCTGTCTCAACAAGCCTCGCGAAGAAAGGAGCTGCCCCAATCACCAGCGGCGGAATGGTTCCCTCTACCCCAATGGATACTCCAAAGATAGAGCGGGTAATTGGAATCAACGCCACGATAAGAATGACGAAAGGTACAGAGCGTAGAATATTAACGATAAACGATAGAATTCTATATATGAATCTGAGCAGAGCAGAATTGGATCGCGCTGTGATGAACAGAAGTACACCAAGCGGAAGGCCGATAATAAAAGTTAATAGTGCTGATGCGCCGAGCATCTTGAGTGTATCTATTGCAGCTTGACTCATCTCTTCCCAGTCAACCATTGAGAAATCAAGTCCCCACATTAGTTCATCACCTCCACATCTAGATTCCGTTCTTTCAGCAAGGTGATTGTCCGGTGGATATTTGAAACGTCGCCTTCAAAGGAAACCAGAAGCTGTCCATATGGCATATCCTTAATCGTGGATATAGTTCCCTGAAGGATGGCAAAATTCACGCCTGTCTCACGCACAATTTGCGAGAGCAGAGAATCATAGGTCTGAGCCCCAAGGAAGGTGATCTTCACCTGTTTGGAGGATCCTGAGTTGGTAGTGGACAGCGCCAGCTTAAGCGCATCCGCTCCAGTCGACTCCCGGTTGATGAATTCCCGGGTCACCTGATGCTTCGGCTTCAGGAATACCTCGGTTACTGGTCCTTCTTCCACAATTCCGCCCGCATGAATGACCGCAACCCGGTCACATACACTCTGAATTACGTGCATTTCGTGGGTAATCAGCATAATCGTAAGATTAAACTTGCGGTTAATATCCAATAACAATCTAAGAATGGAATCTGTTGTCTGCGGATCCAGCGCTGAAGTGGCTTCATCACAAAGCAGTACATCCGGGTCACTGGCCAAGGCTCTTGCGATCCCTACCCGCTGCTTCTGTCCGCCTGACAGCTGAGCTGGGTACTTGTTCTTATGGTCCTCTAGTCCGACCAAGGCGAGAAGCTCGCCCACCTTCTTCTTGATGGCCGCCTTAGGCGTGTTCGTCAACGTCAACGGAAACGCGATATTGTCATATACGGTTGCTGATGACAGGAGATTAAAGTGCTGAAAGATCATCCCGATTTTGCGGCGATGCTTCTGAAGATCACCTTTGCCCAGTGCGGTCAGGTTAACTCCATTCACCCATACTTCACCTGAAGTAGGGCGTTCCAGCAGGTTAATACAGCGGATCAGCGTACTCTTCCCTGCGCCCGAATGACCGATTACGCCGAAGATTTCACCCTTTTGAACCTCGAGGTTCAACCCCGATAGCGCCGTCGTGGATTTCTTCTTCGTTCCGTATGTCTTAGTCAATTGTTTTAGCTCAATCAAAACTTCGATCCCCCTCTATATCACAAACGAAAAGAGCCCTCAGCAGAATTGTAGGGCTCTCGTAATTGAGACTTTGCCTTCTCATCTGCCAGAATCGTAACGAAATACGTTTCTGAAGGATTTAGCACCATGTCATTTTAGCTCAATTCATTGGGTTCTACCAGAACTTAATTGAATTGTGCACAAATCGGTTGCCGGGCTTCATCGGGCCTGTCCCTCCGCCACTCTTGATAAGAAATATGAAATTTTTCATTCATAAATTGAAATCTTTTCTGAAACTGATTCTCAGTATAGTGGCTTTTATACTGTTTGTCAAAGACAATTTATTCATTTTTGCATATTATTCCGATTTGATTGGTTGCTTATATAAAAATTGGTAAATTCAAAGGCTGTGTGAAGCGATTCCAGCACTACCTGGTAGCTTTGTGTAAGGTCTGCCAGGTACTCATCCAGGTTCTCCAATTCAAGCCTGCCCTGCATCGCTTGATGCTTGTGCCACAGATCATCCTGCATCTCCGCATTCATGTAGTGAATCTCCGTATTCCGTCTCCGCCGTAGGCGCGAGACATAATCCTTGCGTCCTTCATAAATGGACATTAGCTTATTCCCAAGGTCACTATGTACATTGAGATAATGGAATTGGCGAAGTACCGTAAAATAAGAATAATGCGGCTTAACTTTGGCGGTGTTCAGCTCATACAGCTCGTTAAGGAGGGTCCCCAGCTTATCCAGCAGGGAGAAGACCCGTATGAACCCATCTTTGTAGAAATACACATAGCGGGCATAGTCCCCCTTCTCATCAGGGCCCATGTCGTTCATAAACCGGGTATGCACCGCCCTGCGGAAGAATGCCGCCGCATACGTGCACTGCTCCAATTCATCTATCGACGAAATCAGTCCGTAAGTCCACACTTGAAGCTTGAAATAATCCTGCTTCTGTTCAAGATTCATGTCCATTTTCTTCTGGAACAGCTGTGCCGTACGTCCCATGGCTTCCAGCGTGTCCGCGAACAGTCCCTCATTCTTACGAGGTGGTTCCCCTAGCAGGCTGCGCAGCATAGGCTCCCTCCTTTCTTTTTATGCAAAATAACTCTTCCAGCGCTGATCCACCAGCTTCACAATATCCTCACGAGGGAACAGCTCATCCGGATAGCCTGGCTTCATTCGGGCATCAATCACGATAGGAAGACTGTATGCTAGGTGATGCTGACGCACTTCTGCATCCGCATAGATATCCGAAGCAGGATTGAAACGGGTGAAGACAGTCCAGGTGAACGCATTAGAGCTCTGCGCCACTTCCCGGGCGTGATCTACCAGAACAACCAGTGGCCAAGCCGTTCCCTTCTCCCTGAGCCGAGCAAGCAGCCGGACCGGAAGCTCCGGTTCCTGTTCATACGCAGCACCGGACACCACAAGACATCCATCGTGGAATGCGGCAATTTCATCGATTTCGGCTATTTCGCCTTCTGTGTATTCCCGCGGCAGCTCCCGAACGGGATCGCCTACACCGATGAGAATCGCTTTGCTGCCGTGATTAAGCTTAAGTCCCGTATAATCAAGTGTATCATTGGAGGTTTTATTAAATATGAATAAATCCGTCTGCGGATTGAAACGTTCTAAGATGGTCTTAAGCGTGATTTTGATATCCGCCAAATCAACAGAGACATTCGTAAGCATTAAGAATTTAGTTAAAGACAGCTGACCTTCACCGAGAATTCGGAAGCCGGCAACTAAAGCTTCCCGTGAGTAGCTCTCCCGGACGACTGCGGAGGCCAGGGCATGGAAGCCGCTCTCGGAATAGGTCCAGAGCGACCGGACACTTGGCATAACCACTGGAAATGCCGGCGACAGAAGCTTTTGCAGAAAGTCACCGATATAATAATCTTCCTGGCGCGGCTTACCCACAATGGTTGCCGGATAGATCGCATCCTTACGGTGCCACATATGGCTGACCTTAAGCACCGGGAACTCATGCTGAAGAGAATAATAACCGAAATGGTCACCGAACGGCCCTTCAAGACGCCGCTCATGTGGAGGGACGAAGCCTTGAATCGCAAATTCGGCTTCTGCCGGAATCCGGTGGCCTCCCATCGGATTAACGGCCATAGGCAGCTTTTCCCCTAGAATGAAGGAGGTCACAAGCAGCTCCGACACATGCTCCGGTACGGGTGCAATGGCACCGGCTATCAGGGCTGGAGGACCGCCGAGGAATACAGATACCGGAAGTGCCTCCCCGCGCTTTTCTGCTTCATGATAGTGGAACCCGCCGCCTTTCTGGATCTGCCAGTGAACCCCCGTAGTCTGGTCATCGTACACCTGAATCCGGTACATGCCCAGATTATTGTCCTTAGTTTGAACGGGATTCTCAGTATATACCAGCGGCAAGGTCACAAACGGACCTCCGTCTTCCTGCCAGCTTGTCACTCTGGGCAGATCCGCAAGCGGACGATCCGTCCGGCATACCTGCAGAATCGGCGCCTCTCCCTTGGGTACCGTTTTCATACCTACCTTTAACACTTCCCGAATTAGTCCGCGCTCATTCCACAGCGCTTTGGGAGTTGGTGGCAGCAAGGTGGTCATAGCCCCAACCAGACGATTCGCCAGCTCCTCCGGTCTCGGTCCGAAAGCCATTTCGACACGACGCGGAGTACCAAACAGGTTGGTAACGACCGGGAAGGGCGTTCCTTTTACATTGGTGAACAGCAGGGCCGGTCCTCCCTCTTCAATAACCCGGCGGTGAATCTCGGCAAGCTCCAGATAAGGATCAACCGGTACATCCACAACAGCCAGCTGCTTGTCCTTGCGAAGAGCCTCAATCCACTGCCTTAAGTTCCTGTAACCCATAGACCATACCTCCTCTAATAATTAAAACGATTCTCCTGCTCCTAAACTTATGTAAAGCTCCGCAGCAATGCGGAGCTTTGGGTCGATGCATATTACTTTATTTACTCTACTGTAGATTACGCAGATCCGCCATTCCTTTGTGTATCCGTTATGCCTTTGTGTATCCGTTATTCCTTCGTTCTGCTAAGCAGCCAGGTTCTGACGCTCATATAACTAAGTACGCCGAATAAGCAGGCCAGAACGAAGATGTGTGACAAGGACGCGAAGATATACATACGCGGATTCGTAAGGTTCAATACGAGAAAAGCGCCTGTGAAAATTTGAACGATTACAAGCACAGTTGCTGCAATCCCCAGTGATCTGATCTCCTTGTTACCCGGATGCTTCCGATAGGCAAAGTGACCAAGAATTCCGATAACTATGAACAGGGTCATTGCTCCCAGACGGTGAATGAATGCGATAGCCACACCGCCAGTAAGCTCGGGAATCACTTCCCCGTTACAGAGCGGCCAACCACTGCAGCCTCCCGCTGAATTCGTATGACTGACATAAGCTCCTAAATACACAACGATATAAGTATAACATGTGGCGAACCACACCAAGTTACGAAATGTCTTGCTTACGCGGCTAGTTGGAAGCTTTGGCATGTTGGCCTCTTCCCGTTCTTGCTCACGCATTCCGAGGGCAAGCATCAATGAGCTGGCAAAAGCAATCAGCGAGAATCCGAAATGAAGAGCCATAACGGCAGAAGATTGAGAGAACACGACCGCAAAAGCCCCCATGATGGCTTGGACCACAACGAAGATCAGTGCGAACAGGGCATACAGCTTCAAGTCACGCCGTTCCTTGCGATAGAGCATAAAGGCAACAAATGCAGCCAGAGCAAAGAGCCCCGCAGCCCCACTAACTGCTCTATGTGACCATTCAATCAGCGACGACAGGGTATGAGCGGGTACGAACTTCCCGTTACACAGCGGCCATTCACGGCCGCAGCCAAGGCCCGCATCCAGCTTGGTTACTGCGGTTCCGCCCAAGGTAGCCATCAGCATCACAAAACTGGAGGCATAACTGAGCCATTTTAGACGTTTGGTATTCAAGATTTCCTCACCTGCTATATAAATTTAATTTAAGCAATTTGGAATTGCTCTTTCATTATAACCGATGAGTATGTACATATCATAAGTCACTTGTGACAAAATGTTCAAATCATAAGGACGGCGCCACCCCTTTTAAGGATGACGCCTGTGACATTGATTATTGCTTTTAATTCTCCTTGCGTTCCGCTGTATCGTGGAGAGTTCGGTATACATCCAGGGCTTTGTTCAGGAAGTCTTCAATCTCTTCGCGTGATTTACGCGCTTTATTGACGAATCTGACCAGTTCGCGTCCATCGGTATAGGCAACGAAGCTCGGAATGCCTAGAATGTTCTGCTCTTGACTCACGTCTCCAACCTTGTCTACATCCACTTGAAGGAACGTAATACGATCCCCATATTTCTCCTCAACTTCAGGCATGAATGGATCGATGAACTTGCAATCTCCGCACCAATCGGCTTTGAAGACGGCGACGACCAAATTACTGGACTGCGTTTCAACCGTAAACGCACCTGCAGATGTCACTTCTTTCATGAGCTTCATTCCTTTCCATAGTTATCTCTCTTAGTCAATCAAACTGAAGAGTGGAAGTCAAACTTTTAGGCCATAATGTGACTAAAATCTTCTTTTTGATGAAAGAGAGGAATCATGATGAGCGAGCCTCTTGGGCAGGATAACCCCAAATCCCCCGGCCTTGCTGCCGTATTAAAAGAAATGTTGTTCACTTTCCCTACCATGGTCAGTGAGGTCGTGAAGAGCAAAACAGCGGGAATTGCAGCTTCATCACGTCTTCGGGAGGAGCGGGTTAGCCTGGATTGGAATGAGGCTTCGGCCCGGACCGTCTATACAGAAATTGAGGACCTGCTCCGCCGAAGCGGTCAGGGCAGAAAAATAGACGAACACCTTGCTGTATCCCAACTTCCTGACGGACTGACCTCGGCAGACAAGGACATTATTCTCGAAATTGAGGAATCTGTCAGCCGCGGTAATGTCAGCAATCTGACCCGGACTGAAGCCTATCTTAGATGTTACCAGGCTTACCCCGAGCTTCACTGGTCCTTCCTGGCTCATATGGTATCCCGCAATGCGGGCTGGAATATGAGTGATCTGCGCGGCGGCCAAATGTACCCTCTGCTCAGCGAAACAAGTAAGGAGTCGACATACCGCTTTCTGGAAAGGTGCAATGCACTTATATTCCAGGACGCTTATCCGCAGCTTCTTCTGTATATGAAGAGCCGGGAGATCGGCTCAAGCCTTTTTTACCTGCTTCCACATTTTCACGTATCCCGCTTCATGCAGCCTTTCTGGGAACGTTTCTGGCTGGAACGGGGCAGTGCCCTGCTTGCTGTGGGGCTGATCATCAATGAACAGAATTATATTGAGAAAAGGGTCGTCAGGCACCCGTACTTCCAGAATCGGGTAACCGATAAAGTCAATTTTCATCTCCACAGCTGGGCAGGACTTAATCAGATTGTCTTCCCTCTGCTCGAGGAGGAGGAGAAGGATGATCTGAGTAAATCTGGCGGGGAACAATCCGGCTCTGAATCGTTATGTCCAGATGGCCATATTCCCCGGCTTGCCGGAAGGATTCTTGGCGATTTCTCAAGTCTCACCGCTCGTATTACATTCGGAAAAAGCCTGTATGCCCTGCTCTTCGGCTTGACCTCCTTGCGTAAAGGAAGTGAAGCCTTTGCTTCGCGTATTCCCCATACGGGTTCAAGGGCAGATTATTGGCCGGGTCTCTTCACCCCAAACAAAGAAGAAGCCCTGACCACCGGTTTAGAGGGGGCAGAGCTTCTTGAACAAGGGAGTCTTCCCCCAGGCAAGCGCCTATTTGCGCCAAAGCTGCTTGATGCCTGGGGTGATACGAGCTACGAGCCGATCTCCCGTGAGGACTGGATGCAGGACCACAGCGCTCTGGATGGGCTGAGCAAGCCGCAGCAGCCTTATTTATGTGATATCAGCTTTGAGCATCGGCTGGGTATCATTAAAACGGCCTTCGCTCATGATGCAGCGGGCACGACCCATTAATGAGCCGAAGTGCTTGAACCTCGCTGAAGTCTCATCAGCGGCCGAAGTACCTTTTGCAATACTCGTGGATAACTGCCCAGCTCATCTCTGCGAACGACACGCAGCACCACCAGCATCACAGGGTATAGAATCAGAATAGCCACACCTACCAGGCAGCAGGCCAGGAAGAAACCGACTCTTGGAGGCAGGAATGAAGTTGTCAGATCACCCAGATAATTCAGTCCGTAACCAGCGCCAAACAGAATGACTACGGTCAGCAGGAAGCCCGTCCAGCGTCCGCGCATAATTTCAAATGAGACCATTTGTTTCATGGAGCGCAGATTAAGAAGGGTGATGACAAGGAAACAGAGCCCGGTAGCCCCGATGATGCCGTAGATTCCGAATATAGCTGCCAGTGCGAAGCTGGCGATCAGCTTAATTACAATTCCAACAATGACGTGACCCATCGACAAATTCACCTTGCCCATACCGATAAGGATCGAACTTGTGATGGACATCGTGATCTGAAAGATGGTTCCCAAAGTCAGCAGACCAATAATCCCGCTGCCTTCCAGGCTGCTGAACAGCAGACCATTCACGGAGTAAGCCGCTGAACACAGAATGATCACAATGGGCATACCGGTAAGGATAGATACGCGCATAGCCAGTGTGATCTGACGCTCCAGATGCGGACGGTCCCCGCGGGCAAAGGCGGCTGCGATAACCGGCAGGAGCGATGCGCTGAGAGCTATGGACAGGATCGGCGGTATCCCTGCGATACTCTGAGCCCGGCTTCCAAGGATACCCAGCGTATTTGTTGCGGCCAGGTTGCCCATTTGATCGATCAGAAGCGGCTTGACAAGGGTTCCGTCAATAAAGTTAATAGCTGGCACAGCCAGAGATGAGAGAACAATAGGAATAGAGAGCTTGAAGATATCGCGGTAGATACGCATCAGCGGGATCTGCTCAGACCCTGCGGACAGATCTTCCAGCTGCAGCTTCCGGTCATCTCTGCGCATCTTGATGGAATACCAGAGCATAATTCCAAAGGCAGAAATACTCCCGAGCACCCCGCCGAAGGATGCCCCTGCTGCTACCCACTCATCTGAATAGTTAGCATGAAGCAGGAAGAAGGCAAGTCCAATCCCGGTAATAACTCGTAACACCTGCTCCATAATCTGAGATATCCCATTTGCGGCCATATTGCCTCTACCCTGGAAATATCCTCGCATCATCGCGATGGTCGGGAACAGCAAGAGAGCTGGAGCCAGTGCCCGAATGGCAGGTGTGGCCTCAGGCTGCTTTGTGTAGTATGCATAGACGGGTGCCAGTACATAGAGCAGTAACGTCATGACTACTCCGATAAATACGGCGAAGATCAGTGCTGCTTTATATACCCTGTTCGCCTCTCCCGGGCGCTTTAGGGCATAGCGTTCCGAGACCATTTTGCTAAGAGTGCTCGGGATTCCTGCGGTTGCAACTGTCAGCAGCATTAGATATACATTGTTCGCCACGGTGTAAGACGCGTTGCCGACCGCTCCGAAAATATGCTCAAGCGGAACCCGCTGCACTAGGCCGAGGACCCTTGCCACCAATGCAGCAGCGGCCAGGATCAGCGTACCTTTGATAAAAGACTCTTTCTTAGACAAACCCTTTTCCCTTCTTTCTCATGATCCAAGTCACAGCATTTCCTAGAAAATCCAAATAAAGAACAGGATAATCATAACGATCTCAAGGAGGATCTTAACGACCATGCTGCTGAATAGACCTACAACAGAGCCGAACCCGACCTTAAGTGATTTTTGAAAAGAGGAGCCCGAGAGCAGTTCCCCTGCCACTGCGCCCACAAATGGTCCTATAATCAGCCCGAACGCGGGAATCACAAAAGGTCCTATGATCGCACCTATGGTACTTAGCCATACGGACGCTTTGCTTCCGCCAAACCGCTTAACGCCCCATGCGCCAACCGCATAGTCTGCAGCCAGTAGAACAATGACGATAAGCGTCTGAATCGTCCAAAATCCCCACCCAAAATGCTCGAAGGTGAAGAACCATCCATACACCAGAAAAGCGGCGTAGACAGCAATAACACCAGGCAGGACGGGAATTACCGCTCCCGCGAGCCCAACGATGAACAGACCGATAACCAGAATCCAGCCTAGGATGTCCATCCGGGAATCACTCCTCCGTCAAAATAAACTTCTGGATGACCTCTGCAATCCCATCATCATTGTTGGATGCCGTAACGTAATCCGCATTCTCCTGAACGGCAATCTGCGCATTCCCCATGGCTACGCCAAGGCCAGCGGCCTGAATTGCCGCCAGATCATTCAAGCTGTCACCCACAGCGATCACCTGGGACATATCTAGTCCAAGAAGGTCACATACGATCTTGATGCCCGTTGCCTTATTCACGCCCTGCGGATTAATCTCGTAATTGTACGGTGATGAGTTCGTGATCTCAAGGCCCCCCATGTCCTGAAGCCTCATCAGAATCTTGTGACGCAGATCCGCGTCTTCGGTATGATAACCAAACTTAATCCACTGGTTCGTATCCAGCAGCGCAGGGTCCCAATTCTTCTCATTATAAGAACCTTCAACGGCGTACGCCCAGAACCAGACACCATATTCTGCAGCAATGGCATGCATCCTGGCAATGAGTTCTTTATCAAACAGCTCTCTGCGATATAATTCGTGAGGCGTCTTCCATACCTCACTTCCGTTGACAGTCACCATTGGCGTCTGCAGTCCAAGCTGATCTCCAAAGGGAACGGCCTCATCAAAAGATCGTCCTGTAGACAAACAGACATGAACACCTGCAGCTGTCGCCTTGCCGATCCATTCCGCTGTCTTTGGTGAAATCTCGTGGTTGTCAGTCAGTAAAGTCCCATCCATATCGAGTGCAAGCAGTCGGTATCTCATCCGTTCATCCTCCATCTTTAATCTATATAAGCTGCACCTTGAAATTTTAACATTTGAACGGTTGTAACTACAGGGAATGCTTGGACTTTCGGCCGCTGTTATCCCCGGATTTCTTGATTTATACCGCTCTTAGCGGTGGAAATCCGGAGACAAAGGCGGTCGCTGGCGCTCCTGCAGTTCCAAGCTTCCCCTCCGTCACGCCCTCCTGTATGTTATTTTTAAAAGTGCACTATATATAGTTCTCTGTATTTTCTCTTATACATATCTTAGTCATTCTACCACAGGTCCAACTGACCAACAAAGAACTCCATCCAAACCAAATAACCGCGCTTCGGCCCAGAAGGCTGAAACCCGGTTAATTGGGATCAAGGTCTATTCTGTTCGAACTCCAGCTCATCCTGCCAGCACAATGAACGCCAGAACACCAAGAGTGATTTTAGCTCGCTGCAGCGGGCTCTTCTTCACTTTAATCTCCATGGGTTATCCTCCTCAGTAAATAGCAAATGTAACGCCGCAAGGAATTCTTGCTCTAAGTAAATAATGTTTCCTTAATACAAATTTTATGCAAAATAAGGATAAAAAGCAAGGGGAATTCTCCCCCTGCTTCGTAAATACCCAGCCCAATTTGGGTCGGCCGCCTGCTTGTATGCTTCTACAGCCTTCGTCAATTTCGCTTGGAAGCTTCACCGAGGCCATATACGGCATCATAAGCATCAAAGATTCTGCGGGCTACAGGTGCCGCACTTTGGGCGCCAAATCCACCTTCGGGAATAACCACCGCCACCGCAAGCTTTGGCTTATCCCGGGGAGCAAATGCGATAAACACTCCGTTATCGATTTTCTGGCGTCCCACCTGCTGAGTGGACGTTCCTGTTTTACGGGCGAAATCATATTTGAAGCCGTCAAAGGAGCTCACCTTGGTAGCCATACCCTTAAGAATCACATTCCAGTAGGCTGAACTGAACTTAGCCTCATTCAGTACCTTCGGTTCATATTTCTTCACGATGTTTCCCTTTGCATCCTTAATCATGTTAACCACATGGGGTTCCATTCTACGGCCTTTCGAAGCCAGCATAGCTGTGTACTGAGCAAGCTGCATAGTTG
>RCUN01000502.1_pt1 | contig 21028 bp, 20 predicted proteins | sample 2166181 | NCBI WGS metagenome assembly RCUN01 (sample SAMN09932603, study PRJNA488358) | compost metagenome | feature: garden; material: soil; isolation source: compost soil in crotononitrile-enriched culture | place: Germany: Experimental Botanical Garden Goettingen | collected 2016-01-27 | reverse complement strand
GATTCAGAAAGGCTTGAGCCGCAACGCACCGCCGGGCGTGGTGCTGCGGGAAGTGTCGTGGATTTCCCTCACCAGACCGCTGTGGGCGGCATGGCACCGGATCAATCTGCGGCCGTTGGTGGAGACGTTCAGGAAGGTGCTGACGGAGCCGGGTGCGGCTGACTAATGTTGTAGGAGCTGCCGCAGGCTGCGATCTTTTGATCTTGCTTTTTAAAGTCCAGATCAAAAGATCGCAGCCTGCGGCAGCTCCTACATTAGCGTTGGTTCAACGCAACGCCTGCCCCCGCGTCTCCGGCATCCGCAGATAAACCACCAGGCTGATCGCACTGATCACCGCCAGGTAAATCCAGAACAACCCGCCATAGCCCCAACCCGCCATCGACGCCATCAGGTACGGCGCAGTACCGCCGAACAGGGTCACCGACAAGGCGTACGGCAAGGCGATGCCCGTCACGCGCACTTCAGCCGGGAATTGCTCGGCCATGGTCACCGCCGACGCCGCGCCGAAACCGGTCATGATCACCATCGACACGGTCTGGATCAGGGTCACTTCCAGCAGGCTGATGCCGGTATGCAACAGCCCGAAACTCGGCCAGGCCCAGAGAATCGAGGCGATGGCGAAAGCGATCAACACTGGACGGCGCCCTACCCGATCCGCCAGTTTGCCGGCGAACGGCAGCAACACCAGCGATACGCCGACGGAAATCACCCCGGCCAGCAACGTATCGCGGATCGACATGCCGGTGATCAAGTGCACCTGATTCGGATAGCTGACCATCCACACGTAGTTGAGCAGGTTGCCAGCCATGGCGATGCCGATCACGCGCATGGCGTCGCGGCGATGGCTGAACAGCAGTTCGCGGATCGGGCGTTTTTTCGCCTGGCTGGCGATCTTCGATTTGAAGATCTCGGTTTCGCGTACCGACAAGCGAATCCACAAGGTAATCAGGCCCATCAACGCGGCAATCACAAACGCCACGCGCCAGCCCCAATCGTAGAGCGCGGTGTCGCTGCCCATCGACGCGAGCGCAAAGCCGAGCAGGAACGACACCAGCGTTCCGGCGTTGATGGCGAACCATTGCCATGACCCGGCGAATGCCCGGCGATGCGCAGGCGCCGACTCGATCAAGAACGCCGAAGCAGACCCGAATTCACCGCCCGCAGAGAAGCCCTGCACCAGTCGCGCAATCACCAGAATGATCGGCGCGGCGATGCCGATGCTTTCATAGTTGGGGCAGATGCCGATCACCAGCGAAGCCACCGACATCAGCAGGATCGACAGCGTCAGGCCTTTTTTACGGCCGTAGCGGTCCGCCAGTTGACCCAGCACCGCGCCGCCGATGGGGCGCATGATGAAGCCGACCGCAAACACCGCCAGTACCGAGAGCAAAGCGGTTACGCCGTCACCGGCGGGAAAAAACTGCTTGGCAAGAATCGAAGAGAACGTCGCGTAGATCACCCAGTCGGTGTATTCGACGATGGTGCCGAGGGTGGCGGCGACAATCGCTTTTTTCTCGGCACTGTTGAGTTGGCGACCCTCGGATTGCAGGCTCGCCGTGGCAGTGGATGACGGCGACAGTACGCCGTCCACAGTGTTGTGGTTGCTCATTTTCAAGACTCCCGTGGGCGCTATTATTGTTGACCTTGGACGCGGCCTCAGCGTTGTTACGGGAGAAATATCCGGCGTTGCCAGCTTTTCGTGTAGCGAGTTTTCCGGACGGTTCGATTGACTAAATATCAATCCATTGCCTTGAGGTTTTCTCAAGCCACGGGGCTTTAAAACTCGGTTGAAGGGTGAGCGGTGAGCAGCGGTAATGGCAGGCAATCATGGGGCTGCCCACGACCGTCCCCATGCCGTGCATCGATACGACTGCTTCGATAAAAAGAACTCTGTGAGGAGAACCGGCAATGTTTGATAGAACCAACAGCTTCATCGGCGGGCGCATTTCCCCGCCGCTGAACGGTGAATATGTCGACAAGATCGACCCGCGCACCGGCGAAAAACTCAACGAAGTGGCCAGCAGCGGCCCCGCCGACGTGGCCATCGCCATCGACTCCGCCGCCGCAGCATTGCAAGCCTGGCGCGACATGCGCCCGGCCGAGCGCGGGCGCATCCTCAACGATTTCGGGCGTTTGATCCGCGCCAGCGAAAGCACCCTCGGCGCCCTTGAGCGTGCCGAAACCGGCAAGCCTGGCCGGGAAATGGCGCAACTGATGGACCTGACCGCGCAGTACTTCGAGTTCTACGGCGGCATCGTCAATGTCATGGACGGCGAAGTGATCAACCAGGGCCCGAACTACCACGTCTACACCCGCCGCGATCCGTTCGGGGTAATCGGCGTGATCCTGCCGTGGAACGCCCCGCTGCATCAGGCCGCCCGCGCCATCGCCCCGGCCCTGGCCACCGGCAACACCGTGGTGGCCAAGCCGTCCGAGCACACCTCGGCATCGCTGGTGGAACTGGCGCGCATGGCAATCGAGGCCGGGGTGCCGCCGGGCGTGTTCAACGTGATCGTCGGCAAGGGCAGCGTGATCGGCCCGGCCATGGCGCACAACCCGCACATCCGTAAAATCTCCTTCACCGGCGGCATTCGCGCCGGCCAGGAACTGGGGCACATCGCCGCCGACCGCATACTGCCGCTGACCCTGGAACTGGGCGGTAAATCCGCCAACATCGTCTTCGACGACGCCGACCTCGACGCCGCCGCCAAAGGCTCGACCCTGGCCTTCACCTGGAACAGCGGCCAATGGTGCGCCGCCGGTACACGCTTGCTGGTGCAGGAATCGATCTACGACCGCTTCGTCGACAAACTGGTGGCCGAAGTCGGCAACCTGCGCGTCGGCCCGCAGGATGACGCCACCTCAGGCCCCATCACCACCCACGCGCAATTCGAGAAAATCCAGAGCTACTTCGCCATCGCCGAACGCGAAGGCCTGACCCCGGCCATCGGCGGCAAAGTCGCGAGCCACAAAGGCTTCGAAAACGGCTGGTACATCGAACCGACCGTCTACACCGGCGTGACCAACGACATGACCCTGGCCCGCGAAGAAATCTTCGGCCCGATCGTCTGCGTGATCCCGTTCAAGGACGAAGCCGATGCGCTGCGTATCGCCAACGACAGCGAGTTTGGTTTGGGCGCCGGGATCTGGAGCCAGAACATCGGCCGCGTGCATCGGGTTGCCGCGCAGCTTGAAGCTGGGCGGATTGTGGTCAACGAATACAGCGGCGGCTTCGTGCAAACGCCGTGTGGCGGGTTCAAGCAGAGTGGTTATGGACGTGAGCAAGGGGTGGATGCGTTGTCGCATTACACGCAGTTGAAGTCGGTGATTATTCGGCTTTGACGTAATTTTCCGATCAGCCAAGGGCGCAGCGATTGCCGCGCCCTTTTTGCATCAAAAAATCCCCTGTAGGAGCGAGCTTGCTCGCGATGGAGTGTCAGCTACATAAATGTCGACTGATACACCATCGCGAGCAGGCTCGCTCCTACAGGGGATTTGCCGTAACGACCGACGCAGCGCAAAACTATCAGTTCTGATAGTACCCAACATAGGCATAGCTATGGATACTTGAGCCTCCGAGCCCTTGAAAGCCAAGAGCCACCAAATGCCTTCCCATCAGAAAACCCTGCTTTGCCAGTATCGCTACGACCCTCTTGATCGCCTGGTCTATCAGAGCAAACAGGACTCGCCCGCGCATCAGCGCTTTTACTGCAAAAACCGTTTGGCTAGCGAGATACAGGGCGCAATGCGGTATTCGATCATTCAGCACAATGACCTGTTACTGGCACAGCTTCAGCACCAAGGTGAAGCATTTGAATCCATGTTGCTCGCCAGCGACGTGCAGCGCTCTGTTTTGCAGATACTCAAAGCTAACCATCAACGACAATCTTTTGCCTATTCACCCTATGGCCATCATCCTGCCGAAAATGGCCTGACCAGTTTGCTGGGCTTTAATGGCGAACGGCCCGATCCTGTGACCGGGCATTACTTGTTAGGGATTGGTTATAGGGCGTTTAATCCAGTGTTGATGCGATTTCACAGCCCGGACAATTTGAGTCCATTTGGGCAGGGAGGGTTGAATCCATACGCATATTGTCTGGGGGATCCGGTGAATCAAAGAGACCCGACAGGGCGGGCCATTTCAATCCACTGGGCAATTTTGAGGGATAACCTTAAACACATCGTCAGCCAGCCCCGACCAATCCCTCGGACAGGGACGAACGGAACGATGCTGCTAGGCGCTGCCCCACCTTCTAGCCGTCCCACGGCGAGGGTCAAGCCCATGCAAGCTCCCTCTCCAGCACCACGCGAACCCGCATCTGCGAACGTAGTGTCCTCCCATCAGCGAGCCCCAAACACACGTGGCAATGAATATTCACGCATTATCCAGGCTACGCCTCATTCGTCGGATGCACTTGCGCAAATGAATCCTGCAATGAGAGTTGCAATGCGCAACGCTGTCGAGTCGCCACGCACCGCAGTTGTTCTTCCGACACCGATTGAAGATGCCGCTCGTTTAACGGAGATAAATGATTACACCAATATGAGGGGCATAGGGATCACAAGTTTTCCAAGAGCAACTCAACTGGCTGATCAAAATAGACGTGCCTTCGATATTCGAAGACGTAACGACCAGCGCATGGAGGCAAATCCGTTGCGAGGAAACGAGGCTTACCACAGCCCCAACGAGTAACTGACAATCAACCGATTCTCATCAATATCACTGGAAAAGTTGCTCCGCGCACTGGCGTTTTTCCACTTCAGCCCAAGGTTCTTCAACGGCCCGCTCTGGATCACATAACCCAGCTCTGAATCCCGCTCCCATTCCTTCCCGGCATCTGCGCGGCTGCGCACCGTGACGTCATCCCCCGACAGATAACGGGTCATGAACGTCAAACCGGGAACACCCAGCGCCGCAAAATTGTAGTCATACCGCGCCTGCCACGAACGCTCGTCCTGGTTACCGAAATCGTTGATCTGCACCAGATTCACCAGATAGCCGTCGGTGCCGTTGATGTTGGCGAAACCGGTGTCGCCGCTCATGCGTTGATAGCCCAATCCAAGCCCATGACCGTTGGCGCTGTAGGTGAACATTGCACCGATGGCCGAGTTGTCGACGTTGCTGCCGCCGTCGTCGAGGCTGCGCGACCAGCGCAGATCGGAACTCAATGTCTGCCCTTCGCTGATCGTCCATTTATGGTTGAGGGTCAGGAAGTGCTGGCGGTAGATGCCCTCCAGTTCGCCATAGTGATAGGCCGTGCTCAGTGATGGCGACCAGCGCCACGTCGCGCCGCCGAAGTCGAAGCGGTCGCTGGTGGCGTGACGGCCGAGGCGGATGTTGCGCGCCACGCCGTTGTAGACGCTCATGTCTTCGTTGTCGGATGAGTTGCGCAGTTTGGTCTGGTCCAGCCGACCGAGGTCCAGGGACAGGTTGTCGATATCGGCACTGTTGAGCCACGCGCCGCGAAAGGTTTGCGGCAGCAGGCGTGAATCGTTGTACATCACCACCGGCATTTTCGGCAGCAAGGTGCCGACCTTGAGCGTGCTTTTGGCCATGCGCAGTTTGCCAGTGACGCCGAGTGCGCCGTAATCGTTCTCGGCCCGCCCACCCGGCCCGCGCGCGGTATTGAGCAGGCCGGTGCCGCTGCGGTCCGGCGAGGAGTCGAGCTTGATGCCCACCAGTCCGATGGCGTCGAAACCGACGCCGATCAGCCCCTCGGTGTAGCCCGATTCGACCCGCAGGATCAAACCTTGCGCCCACTCCTCGGCCTTGCTTTGAGCCACGCCGGACTGGCGAAAATCGCGATTGAAGTAGTAGTTGCGCAGCTCCAGGCTGGCTTTGCTGTCCTGAAAGATGTCGGCGCAAGCCGGGGTAAGTATGGTGCTGGCCGCGATGCAGACAGCAAGACGCGAAGCCACTGGGAAGGCGTAGTTCATGGACGTATTTCTCTTATTGTTGTCAGGTTCGAACACGCCCTCGATAGACGCGCGAAAGTCGATCCTGAAAGCCGCGCCTGCGCCCGACAATCGAGAAAAACACCCCGCTGCCTTGAGTTTTATTCAAGTGGGTTTAGGCTCAGCGTTAAGTACACTGCGCGCCGCTCCTCCCATAAGAACAAGAGTTTGCCCACTATGGATCGTCTGCCTCCCCTCAATGCCATTCGCGCATTCGAGTCCGTCGCCCGGCATTTGAGCGTCACCCTGGCCGCCGACGAGTTGAACGTCACGCCCGGTGCGGTCAGTCGGCAGATCCGCACGCTGGAAGAATTTCTCAAGCTCGATTTGTTCGTGCGTGGTCACCGTCAGATCACCCTGACCGCCGCCGGCGAGGAATACTTTCGCGCCGTGGCCCGGGTGGTTGAAGACCTGCGCGGGGCAACGAAAAAACTCATGTCACCGCCCCGCCGTCGCCAGCTCAAGGTGCGCGCCTACACCACGTTCGCCATGCAGTGGTTGATTCCGCGACTCGCAAGTTTTCATGCGCAGAATCCGAAGATCGAAGTGCTGCTGACCGCCTCGCTGGAACCGGTGGATTTCTACAAGGAAGACATCGACGCGGCGATTCGCCTCGGTTCCGGCGAATGGCCCAACTGCAATTGTTATGTGCTCAGCGATAACCAACTGGCCCCGGTGTGCAGTCCGTCGTTGCTGCAACACGGGCCGGGTTTGCAGACGCCCGCCGACATCGCCGGCTACACCATGCTGCATTCGATTGCCCGGCTCGAAGACTGGCGCTATTGGCTGGAAGCCAGCGGTGTCAGTCGCGAAGTCGATGCTCACGCCGGCATGACCTATCAGAGTTCGTCGATGGTTTACGCGGCGGCGGTCGGCGGCCAGGGCATAGCCATGGCGCAGCTGTTTCTGGTGAGCAAGGAGTTGCAGGACGGCAGCCTGATCCGGCCGTTCGAGCAGGTGGTGGACATGGGTGTGTACACCTATTACCTGCTCACACCCAAGCACCGCGAAGAGAGCGATGACCTGCGAATCTTCCGCGAATGGATGCTGGAGCAAGCGCGCATTACTCGCGTTCAGGCTTGAGATTTACTCAACGGATAGCGGCATAAAACTGCTTTGTCGGCGCTTCGCCCGCTTGTCTAGCATGGGTCTCCAATGACAAAAAAGAGACCCTGCCATGACTGCTCTCGATACGCCTTCAATCGGTTTCATCGGCCTCGGTGCCATGGGCCAGAAAATGGCCCGCCATCTGTTGGAAAACGGTTTTGAACTGAGCCTGTTCGATCCCAATCCCGTTGCCTTGGCGCCGCTGCTGGAACGTGGTGCGCGCAGCTTCGCCACGCCTCGGGAAGTGGCCGACCATGCGCAAATCGTACTGGTCTGCGTGCCCACGCCAGACATTGTCGAACGGGTGATTTTGGGTGCGGACGGTGTGATCCACGGCCAGCAGGTCAACATCGTGGTGGACCATTCCACCACCGGCCCGAGCCTGGCCCGACGGCTGCACGCCGAGTTGGCCGAACGTGGTATCGATGCCCTCGATGCACCGTTGGCTGGCGGTGTGGCCGGGGCGCAGAACGGCACGTTGTCGGTGATGGTCGGTGGTGAACGTGGCGCCTATGAGCGCTGCGTGCCGGTGTTCGCGGCGTTCGGTAAAAAGGTCGAGCACATCGGCACCGAGCCGGGGTTGGGGCAGACATTGAAACTGGTCAACAACATGATCGTCGCGGCAACCCTGGTGGCTACCAGCGAAGCGATGTTGTTCGGGGTGAAGGCCGGGCTCGATGCGCGGCAAATGGTCGAGATGCTCAACGCCAGCACGGCGCGCAGTTTCACCAGCGAACAGATCCTCGCCGGCACGGTGATGCGGCGGGAGTTCGATTTCGGCTTTCGTCTGGATTTGATGCGCAAGGATGTGCGGCTGTTTCTGGCTGAGGCAGAAAATGCCGGTGCGCCTGCCTTTACCAGCTCTGTTGTGAAGCAGTTCTTTGACCAGGCGTTGACCGAGGGCGATCCGGCGCGGGACATGACGCAAGTGGTTCAGGTGCTTGAGCGCTTGGCCGGAGTCACACTGCAAGGTTGACAGGCCAACTGCATAAAAATCCAAAGATCGCAGCCTTCGGCAGCTCCTGCATTGATCCCTGTAGCTGCCGAAGGCTGCGATCTTTTGATCTTGCTGTTAATTAATGGCTTGATTTTTTCTCAACCCACCCCGGTTTTTATATCGTTTGTCGGCCCACCCGCCCTGTCCGACCATGACCTCCAGCGCTCGCTCGCGAGCCCATAACAACAGGAGGTCATCATGAGTTCTTCCACGCCCGTCTGGGCTGCCACCACGCCGCCGAGCCTGCGCGCTTCGCGCCATCGCCGCAGCGGTGAAATCTTCTTTCCTGCCGTGATTGCCGAGTCGCCCCTGAGTGCCGAATTCGACGACGCCGCCCTAAACACCGAAGGCCAGGTCTACAGCTTCACCATCATGTACCCGAGCCCGAAAAGCGGCCTGCCACCGTTCGTGCTCGCCTACGTCGACCTGCCCGGCCCGGTGCGTTTGTTCGGTCGTTTGATCGACAGCCCTGCGCGCCCCGCCATCGGCGAAAAATGCCGGGTGATCGCCGACGACACCTACGGCTTCCTGTTCCAATCCCTGGAGACACGTCCATGACTCAGATGCATGTAATGGGCGGCGCGATGACCGTCTTCGGCCGTCACCCTGGCGTGATGGCACCGGAACTGGCGCAACGGGCGATTCTCGATGCGGTGGCCGACGCCGGTCTGCAATTGGCGGATATTCAGGCCGTGTACTGTGCCAACGTACTGGGCGGGATGATCCTTGGCCAGGTGATCCTGCGCGATCTGGGCCTCAAAGGCATTCCGGTCTACAACATTGAAAACGCCTGCGCCAGCGGCGCCACGGCGGTGCATCTGGCGCGTCATGCCTTGCTGGCCGGCCAGTACGAACGCGTGCTGGTGTTCGGCATCGAGCAACTGACTGCGCTGGGCGGCGGCATGATCCCGATGCAGCGTAACGACCGCATGACCGATCTGTACGCCACGGCCGGCATGGTCTTGCCTGCGGTCTACGCCATGCGCGGCACGCGTTTCCTCCACGAGCGTGACGCCAAACCCGCCGACCTCGCCGCCGTGGCAGTGAAGAACCGTCGTCACGGTTCGCTCAACCCTTACGCCCAGCAACGCACCGAAGTGACGCTGGAAGAAGTGCTCGCCTCGCGCATGATCGCCGATCCGCTGACCCTGCTTCAGTGCTGCCCGTCGCAAGTGGACGGCGCCGCTGCGCTGGTGCTGAGCAGCAAACCCGGGCCACACAAAAAAGACGTGAAAGTGCTGGGTTCGATCATCGTTTCCGGCCTGCGCGAGAGCGGTGACGAAGACATTCTCGACGCTGAAATCACCGCCCGTGCCGCACGCCTCGCCTACGAGCAGGCCGGTGTCGCGCCGAGCGATATCGGCGTGGTCGAGTTGCACGACGCCTTCACCATCGCCGAGCTGCTGTATTACGAAGCCCTGGGTCTGGCCGCGCCGGGTGAAGCCGTCGCGCTGCTGCAATCCGGCGCCACATCGCTGGGTGGCCGAGTGCCGGTCAACCCGAGCGGCGGCCTGCTCGCCAAGGGGCATCCGTTGGGCGCCACAGGCGTAGCGCAAATGGTCGAGTTGTTCTGGCAGTTGCAAGGTCGCGCCGGTGACCGCCAGGCCGGCACCCCGCGCCTGGGCCTGGCGCAATGCACCGGCGGCGGCATCGCCGGGGTCGACCATGCGGCGTCCGCCGTGCACATTCTTGGAGTCTGAAGCCATGAACAACTTTTCTATCGGCCAAGTCGCAGTCGTGACCGGCGCAGCCCGCGGCATCGGGCTCACTATTGCACAACGTCTGGCGCAGCAAGGTGTGTTCGTCTACCTGCTGGACCGCGACGAACAGGCGCTGAACAGCAGCGTCGATGCACTCCAATCGCAAGGTTTACAAGTCGCCGGAATCGCTCTGGACCTGACCGAAGGCGAAGCCGTCAACGCCGCTTTCGTGCAGATACGCGAGGCCCACAATCGCCTGGATTTCCTGGTGAACAACGCCGGCGTGGTGCGCGACAAGCGCTTCCTCAACATGACCGAGCAAGACTGGGACCTGGTGGTCGACACCAACCTGCGTGCGCAATTTCTCTGCTGCAAAGCGGCACTGCCGCTGATGCTGGAAAACAACTTCGGGCGCATCATCAACATGTCGTCCCGGGCCTGGCTCGGCGGTTTCGGCCAGGCCAATTATTCGGCGGCCAAGGGCGGCGTGGTCAGCCTGACCCGCAGCCTGGCCATCGAATTCGCCGCCAAGGGCATCACCGTCAACGCCATCGCACCGGGCATCGTCGACACACCGCTGTTCCAGAGTTTCGCTCCCGAGGTGCAAGCCAAACTCAAGGACACCGTGCCGGTAAAACGCATCGGTACGCCGGATGACATCGCCAACGCCGTGGAGTTTTTCCTCGCCCCGGCCAGCAGCTACGTCACCGGGCAAACCCTGTACGTGTGCGGCGGACGCAGCCTGTCCTCGGCCAGTGTGTGAGGTGAACGCCATGTCAGTCACTTTCGAAACACACGGCGCCGTGGCGCTGATCACCCTCAACCGGCCGCAAGCGCTCAATGCTTTGGACCTGGATTCGCTGCAAGCCCTGCGCGGTCATCTGCTGCAAGTGCGTGACCGTCGTGACCTGCGCGCGGCGGTGATCACCGGCAGCGGCGAACGGGCGTTCTGCGTCGGTGCGGACCTGAAGAGCACGCGAGCGTCATCGGCCTCCTACGCCGAGGCATTGTTCCTGGCTGACGATGCAGCGGCCGACGCCGGGTTGTACATCCGCTTGATGGACCTGACCGATCTCGACCTGCACAAGCCACTGATTGCCGCCGTCAACGGCCATTGCCTCGGCGGCGGTCTTGAACTGGCGCTGCAATGCGACCTGCGCATCGCCAGCGACAGCGCCACGTTCGGTTTGCCGGAGGCAGTGGTCGGCTCGATTCCGGCAGTCAGCGGCCTGCATCGGTTGATGCGCGCCGTGCCCCCGGCCCACGCGCTGCAAATGGCCCTGACCGGGGCGCGCATCGACGCGGCGCGTGCCGAGAACATCGGTTTGATTTCCGAACGGCTGGCCACTCGCGAAGCCCTGCTCGACCGAGCGCTGGAGCTGGCGCAATTGATCGCCCGACAAGCGCCGCTGGCGATCCAGGCCTTGCAAACTCTGGCGCGCAGCACCGCGCACCTGAGCGACCGCGAGGCGCAACGCCTGACCGAACTGTATTGGGGTGTGCTGCGCGACACCGAAGACCGCATCGAAGGTCGCCGGGCATTCGCCGAAAAGCGCGCCCCGAACTACACGGGCCGCTGAACGGCCCGAGGAGGCGAACATGTTACGCAAGGCATTGGACGGCTTGACCGTCCTCGATTTCACCCAGATCGCCGCAGGCCCCACCGCGACCATGTTGATGGCCGACATGGGCGCGCGCGTGATCAAGGTCGAACCCCATGAAGGCGAACTGGGCCGTACCCTCGGCCCGGCCTGGATCGGTGAAGACAGCGCGCTGTTTCACGGTTTCAATCGCGGCAAACTGGGCCTGAGCCTGGACCTCAAACACCCGGACAGCGCGGCGGTGATCAAACGCCTGGTGTTGCAAGCCGACGTACTGATCGAGAGCATGCGCCCCGGCGTCATGGCCCGGCTCGGTTTGGGTTATGAAGCCATGGCCGCGCTGAAACCGGACCTGATTTACTGCTCGATTTCCGCCTATGGCCAGCAAGGTCCGTACGCCGACCGCGCTGGCGTCGACGGCATACTGCAAGCCGACTCCGGGCTGATGAGCCTGATCGGCACGCCCGGCTCCGCGCCTTCCAAGGTGCAGGCGCCGGTGGTCGATGTGGTCACCGGTTACATGGCCTGCATGGCGGTGTTGGCCAAGTTGCACGCCCGGGACAACGACGGCCTCGGCGGCCACCTCGACGTCAGCCTGATGAACTCGGCACTGGCGCTGCAACAGGCGTCGCTGTCCAGTTTCCTCTGCGACGGCAAACTGCCGACCCGCATCGGCAGCGCCGCGCCCTACTCCGCGCCCAACGAAGCGTTTGAAGCGGCGGACGGCTGGCTGATGGTCGCTGCGTACAACGGCAACCGCTGGCCGGCGTTGTGTGGAGTGCTCGGGCATCCGGAGTGGATCGACGACCCGCGTTTCGCCAGCTCGGCGCAGCGGGTGGTGCACCGCGAGGCCATGTGCGCGGCGCTGACCGACGTGTTCCGCACCCGCTCCGTCGCGCATTGGCTGGAGGTACTGCGCGACGCCGACATTCTTTGCTCCAAGGTCAACGACTACCTCGACGTGCTGACCCATCCGCAGATCGCCAGCAATGGCATGCTGGTGGACTTGCATCACCCGCAGCACGGCGCCGTGCGGGTGCCGGGGTTTCCGATCAATAGCCTTGAGGCGGCGCAAACGCCATATGCGCCGGCGCCGGAGAATGGCGAGCATTCGTGTGAAGTGTTGCGGGCTTTTGAGTTTTCCGAGGAAGAGATCGAGGCGTTGTTGGTTTCCAATGCCCTGCGTTGCCCGGAAATGGCGTTGTCCTGAGCCGTTCACTTATCCCCTGTAGGAGCGAGCCTGCTCGCGATGAGGGCGTGTCAGTACACGATGATGTGCCTGATCCACCGCTATCGCGAGCAGGCTCACTCCTACAGTTGAGCGATGTCGTACGCAGAATTCGCGTCTGTTTAAGGCGCGTGTTTAACGGCTGTCAGCGAAACTTGATGAAAGCTACAACGTCTTGCGTCATTGCCTACGGTTACGCCAGAATCCGCCGGCTTACGCGCCTTGGGTCCTGGCTTTATCGTTAGCCGGTCGCTGAAAAACAGCGATCGGGTTTGGTAGCCCGGAGTACTGCGCGTAGCGCCACTTCAAGCAATTGCTGCTTTTATGGTTGCCATGCGCAGGGCCTCTTCGGAGGCGCCGGTTCCAGTACTCCGGTCTACCAACCTGCGCATGGCCACCACCATTCGTTTGGTAGCGAAAGTGATGGCTCCAATATTTCTAGTACTGGAGTTCTATCGATGATCAAACCAACCCCCAACCCGCCAGAATCAGATCCGGCCTCCCCCTACGAAAGCCCCGATTCCAAGCAATTTCATGAAGCCGCCGAGCGCACCCTCAATCATCACCTCAACCCCGCCGCCAACATCATGGCCACACCGCGCAAGCCCTCGACGATGTTCACCATCAACCCCGACCTCGACACCGAAACCCTGCTGGCCCACGCCTGCGAATCACTGGCCTCGGCCAACGTCATGACCAACGATCTGGCAGGTTTCCTGGAAGGCGCACATCGCAACACCCTGCTGGGCATCGCGCAAGTCATCATGCTGGGGGAGTTGGCGGTGAATCGGGCGCTGGATCGTCTCGATCCGCCTGAATAAAACGCCGACCCTGTAGGAGCGAGCCTGCTCGCGATGGCGGCAGCACATCAAATATTTTTGTGACTGACACACCGCTATCGCGAGCAGGCTCACTCCTACAGGTCGCGCGTCGTTCTCCGGCAATGATTCCGCATTTCCACACGGACTTACCTATCAGTTCTGATAGTTCCCACCGCCTGCAATACCGCCGATACTGAACGCCAGCACTTCGGTCCTTCGGAGCACTCGCTCATGCCACTGCCAGAAAAAATCGTCCTCTGCGAGTATCACTACGACCCACTGAGTCGACTGGTTAACCCGAGCCGGCGGGATATGCCTGTGCAACAACGCTTTTACTGCAAAAGTCGTTTGGCTAATGAAGTTCACGGAGCAATACATCATTCGATCATGCAGCACGGCGAGCAACTGCTAGCGCAGCAACGGTGCCAGGACGGCGTAACCGCTACCACCCTACTGGCCACAGACATACAGCGCTCGGTTTTGCAGATGTTAAAAATCAATCAGCGAACACCTATTGCTTATTCGCCTTACGGTCACCGCCCACCTGCCAGCGGATTACTCTGATGGGCTTCAACGGTGAACGGCCAGATCCGGTGATCTGGGAATTTTTTATTGGGAAATGGCTACCGGGCATTTAGTCCGGTGCTGATGAAATTCAATAGCCCGGATACTTTGAGTCCATTTGATAAAGGCGGACTCAATGCCTATGCCTATTGCCTGGGAGATCCGATTAATAGAGCGGATCCTAACGGGCACCTATCAATTTAGCGTTATTTTAAACTACCCGGAAAACCCACACACGACGGCAACCTCAAAAAAACACCTTCAAACTCACACGTAACGATGAAACCAGAACAAAAAATAGGGCAACTCCAAAACAAAATAACAATCGCAAAAAAGAAACAACAACTCTGGCGCGATATTGGAATCGCATCGGATGCCCGCTTGCACAGCTCTTTGCTGGGGAACAGCCCATCCAACAAACCCGAGCTTTTTAAAACGATAATGCTAAGAAAGGTATATTCAGAATCAGGAGAGTTTACGTACGCTAATCTCAAGAGTATATCCAAGCACAAGCCAGACTCTTCATATATAAGCGAGTTCACGGATTACTTTAATAAGATAGCCGGAGAAAACTCAATACCGAGCATAGAAGCCAACGAGGTAGTCACTCGCATTAACAAATACTACTTGGCCGCTAAAAACATACGTGAACCAACATTAAAGTCATACAAAGAAGAACTGAAATTCCTCGATGAAAGCGAGGGTGATTCGCGCACACCTTATAAATCTTGATCGCTATAAATTTAGTGCTAGACAGCGATTTAAACTGAGTTTTCCTTGCTCAACAGGTCGCACGCTCGGGAGTTGGTGCTTTACTGAAGAAATCCCACCCCCAGCGAGCCCCCACCCATGAACCGCAACGACCTGCGCCGCGTGGACATGAACCTATTGGTGATTTTCGAAACCCTCATGTTCGAAAAGAACCTGACCCGCGCCGGTGAGAAGCTGTTTCTCGGCCCACCCGCCGTCAGCGCAGCGTTGGCCGGTTGCGTGATTTGTTCGAGGATCCGTTGCTGGTGCGCAACGGGGCGAGCGCTGGAGCCGTCCCAGCCGACTTTTGTACTTAGCAGGAACCGCAAGTGGCGTTGAGTTGTGACATTCAATCATCCCTTGTGGGCGTCAAATTTTCACTGCATCCCAGATTTACCTATCAGTTCTGATAGTTCCCACTACTTGCAATACCATCAATACTGAGCGCCAGCATTTCGGTCTATCGGAGCACCCGCTCATGCCATTGCCAGAAAAAATCGTCCTCTGCCAATATCGCTACGATGCCCTTAATTGGTTGGTTAGCCATTTACCAGTGGGCGCGCTACAACATCAACGTTTCTACTGTAAAAGTCGCCTGGCTACCGAAATTCAAGGGGCGGTGCGGCATTCCATCTTCCAACAGAACGATTTGCTCCTGGCACAGCAGCGAAGTGGCGACGGCGAAAGCGACAGCTCACTTTTGGCGACTGATCAACAACGCTCTGTGTTGCACACACTCAAGGCCAATCAACAACGACAGCCCATTGCCTATTCACCTTATGGTCACCGTCCGGTTGAAAATGGATTTCTTAGTTTGATGGGGTTCAATGGTGAACGGCCGGACCCGGTGACCGGTCATTATCTGTTGGGTAATGGCTATCGAGCGTTTAATCCGGCATTGATGCGACTTAACAACCCGGACAGTTTGAGCCCCTTTGGAAAGGGCGGGTTGAACTCATATATTTACTGCTTGGGTGACCCAATAAATTTGCATGACCCGGATGGTAAGTTCGCGCTTCCACGGTTTCTCTCCAATGCTTTTGATGGATTTCTGAAAACTCTGGGGAGAACAAGGAAAACTTATGTAAGCGGTCCCGAAAACATATTCAGAATTTCTAGAACTTCTAGAACTGCACCAAAATTTACTTATGTAGATTCCTATCGAGGAAGAAGGCATTCCTCCCCTTCACCACTATCTCCTCCACCCTCCACTGAAGAACTCAAAAATTGGGACTTCTTAGGATTTCATGGCAGCAACGCAAAAAACTCCAATAGTCTAATATCAGGCCTCAACGCACAACACATGGGATCAGCAAACGGCTTGTTGGGTGGTAGAGGATTTTACGTTGCACCACATCCTAGACTACCTGTTATGTACGCCATAAAGTCGGCATTTCGCAATATGAGTTCCCCTATGGTTTTTGGCGCTTATACAAAGAACTACGCCGCACTTAAGCTAGGGAGCGACTTTCGCTTTGGATTGCACGTAGGCTCTCCTGACATACGTAAAAATCTAGAAGTAGTCATTAAAGAACCCGCATACAACTTAATCGTTATAAGAGAAGGAGACTTGCGAAAAACCGCGTTACTCCCCAGACCATACGAATCGCCTCTTTAGCGCTAATTCTGCCGCTCGCGTGCTACCGAAAGTGTGAGCTGAGTGGACGCCCACACAAACAGGGTTTGGTGCTTTACTGAAAAGACCCCAAACCCCAGCGAGCCACCACCCATGAACCGCAACGACCTGCGCCGCGTGGACATGAACCTGTTGGTGATTTTCGAAACCCTGATGTTCGAGAAGAACCTGACCCGGGCCGGGGAAAAGCTGTTCCTCGGCCAGCCTGCCGTCAGCGCATCGCTGGCAAAATTGCGCGATCTGTTCGACGATCCGTTGCTGGTGCGCAATGGACGCACCCTGGAGCCGACCCTGCGGGCATTGCAGATTCTCAAGGAGTTGCAGCCGGCGATGGACACCATTTCCGGGGCGGTCAGCCGGGCCAAGGATTTTGATCCGTCCATCAGTCGCGATGTGTTTCGTATCGGTTTGTCCGACGATGCCGAGTTCGGCTTGTTTCCCCCATTACTCAAGCAAATCCGCGAAGAGGCGCAAAATGTCGTGGTGGTGGTGCGGCGGGTGAATTTTTTGTTGATGCCGTCGATGCTCGCCAGCGGCGAGATTTCGGTCGGGATCAGCTACACCACCGAATTGCCGGCCAATGCCAAGCGTAAAAAGCTGCGGGATTTGAGCGTCAAGGTGCTGCGCGGCGATGATCGTCCAGGCCCGCTGACGCTGGATGAATTCTGCGAACGGCCTCACGCGCTGGTGTCGTTTTCCGGGGATTTGAGCGGTGCCATCGATAATGATCTGGCGCGTATCGGTCGTTCACGGCGGGTGGTGCTGGCGGTACCGCAATTCGCCGGCCTGCGCGCCTTGCTGGCGGGCACCGACATGTTGGCTTCGGTGCCGGATTATGCGGCGTGTGCGTTGATCGAAGGCAGCAGCCAGTTGCGCGCCGATGACCCGCCGTTCGATATCAACCTGTCCGAACTGTCGATGGTCTGGAACGGCGTCAACGATAACGATCCGGCAGAACGTTGGTTGCGCTCGCGAATTGCGGAGCACATGTCTGTTCCACTGCCGGGGCATTGAGCGAATTGAAGTTCGGGTCGGTCTCGCGCAGGTAGATCGGCAGGTCGGTCATCGGCGGCATGGCCGGGATTTCGAAGTACATCTGGATCACCCAGCCACGGTGATAGCTGGCGTGGTTCACCACGTGCATCAGCATCGCGCCGGCGCTCATGGTGCCGCTTTCACCGGACATGAAAGTGAACCTCAGAGGTTTGTCCAGCGAGGCATCGGTTTGTCGGGCGCTCCAGTCGCAGTACCAGTGATCGACGTCCTGTTGTGCCGAACGCAGGTCGGGCAAAGCGGGATGGACCAGATCATGGGAAGTCTTGAAGCCGTGTCCACGGCCTTCGAGATGGGCCTGCCAGAGGCAGTCGACCACGTAGATGTGGTTCAGGGTGCCGATCATGCTCTTGAAGATCCCGGCGCGTTCTTTCTCGATTTCGCCTGGCGGCAGTTGCGCAAGGTTGTCGAACAGACGCCGGTTGGCCCATTGTTTGTAATCGGCGAGCATGCGGGCAGTGCGTGCATTGATCATCGAACTTCTCCGATGGCGAAGAGCGCATTCCTCAAGGATAGCGCTATCCACGGGCCGCGCTGTGGGCACTGATCATCGGTACGCCCGTTACCTCGCCAGCGAATACACCACCCGCTCGGCCAACGCCAGGCAACTGGTCAGTCCCGGTGATTCAATCCCGAACAAATTTACCAACCCGGGCACGCCATGTTCGGCCGGGCCGCTGATGCAAAAGTCGGCAGCCGCTTCGCCCGGGCCGCTGATTTTCGGGCGAATGCCGCTGTAGGCCGGTTGCAGGCTGTTATCCGGCAAGCCCGGCCAGTAACGCCGGATCGCCGCATAAAAACCGTCGGCGCGAGCGGGGTCCACGCGGTAATCAACCGTGTCGACCCATTCCACATCCGGCCCGAATCGCGCCTGACCACCGAGGTCGAGGGTCATGTGCACACCCAGCCCGGCGCTTTCCGGCGCCGGGTACACCAGATGCCGGAACGGCGCGCGGCCGCTAAAGCTGAAATAGCTGCCCTTGCACAGTCGCGCCGTTGGAACGTGCTGCGCAGGCAGACCGGCGATACGGCTCGCCACCTCAGGCGCGGACAACCCGGCGCAGTTGATCAATTCGCGGCAGCTCAAAGTCATGGGTTCGGCACCGCCGATGTGCAGCTCGAAACCTTGATCGATACAGCGTGCCGACAGCAGTGGCGAATGGAACGCCAGCGCCCCGCCACAGGCTTCGACATCGCCCTGCAACGCCAACATCAACCCGTGGGAATCGACAATCCCGGTGGACGGCGACCACAGCGCGGCGACGCAGGACAGCGCAGGTTCAAGCTCCCGCGCCTGATCGGCGTCCAGCCATTGCAGGTCATCAACGCCGTTGCGCCGCCCCTGTTCCAGCAACATCTGCAAGGCCGAACGCTGCGCTTCAACGGTGGCGACGATCAACTTGCCCAAGCGCTGATAGCTGACGCCGCGCTCATCGCAGAAGGCGTAGAGGCGTTGCTTGCCCTCCACGCACAACTGCGCCTTGAGGCTGCCGCCGGGGTAATAGATGCCGGCGTGGATCACTTCGGAATTGCGCGAGCTGATGCCCGTGCCGATACCTTCTGCGGCTTCGAGCACAATCACTTCGCGCCCGCTCATGGCCATCGCCCTGGCGACCGCCAGCCCGACCACACCGGCCCCGACCACCACGCAATCGATATCGACGCTGCCCTGCCCTGCACTCATGTCAAACCAACCCTCGCTCGCGGTAATCGATCAGGCTGGAGAATATCGCCAGCAGCATGGCCATGACCACGAAGAAGATCAGCACCAGGAAATACGAGCCGGTGAACTGCACGATCAAACCGATCAGGATCGGCACGATCACCCCGGCCATGTTGCCGCAGAAGTTCATGGTGCCGGCCAGCACGCCGGTTTTCGAGGTGCCGCCGAGGATCGACGGAATGCACCAGTACATGCCGCACCAGCGAATGAAAAACATCGCCACGCAGAGCAGACCGATTGCCTGACTCGCCTCGGCAGTGTAGGCCGTGGCCAGCATGCACAGTGCCGCGACCAACGCCGAGCCGCTGAACATGCTGCGCATCACCAGGTTCGGCGAGGCGCCGCTGGATTTCCATTTATCCCCCAGGTAACCGCCGACCAGCTCACCGACGAAGCCGCACATGAAGATCAGGAAAGTCGCGCCGCCCATGCCGGAAATGTTCAGGCCGTGGGTCTGGTGCAGGTAGCTAGGCATCCAGGTCAGCAGGCCGTAGAACACGCTGAGGATGCAGCAATAACCGGCGAACATCGCCAGCACCGAGCGGTCCTTGAGCAGTTCCTTGAACGGGACGCTGGTGACCGCGCCGGGCTGGCTGACCGTGGTGTTGCCCTCGGTGATGTGCTTGAGCTCAGCCGCGTTGACGCCGGGGTGTTCGCTGGGATGATTGCGGATGTATTTCCAGGCCAGCACACCAGCCAGCATGGTGCCGACCCCGGCGATCACGAAGGCGATGCGCCAGGAGTCGAACCAGCCGATCAGCCCGGCAATGATGATCGCACCGAAGGCGCTGCCCAGCGGCGCTCCGCCGTCGACCAGCACGGCGCCGCGACCGCGTTCGTTGGGGGTCAGCCAGGCGCCGTTGAGCTTGGCACCGGCGGGCATGATTGGCGACTCCGCCACGCCCAGGCCCATGCGGGTGATCAACAAAGTGATCCAGTTGTGCGCACCGGCCGCCAGCGCCTGGAACGCGCCCCAGGCCACGGTCGCGACGACAATCACGCGGCGGGTCTGGAAGCGGTCCAGCAGCATGCCGCCGGGAATCTGCATCAACGCGTAGGACCAGAAAAACGCGCTGAGCATCAGGCCTTCAAGGGCCGGTGGGATCTGGAATTCGCTGGATATCAGCGGCAACGCCACCGACAGCGAGGCGCGGTCGATGTAGTTGATCGCGGTCAGCAGCAACATGATGAGGAAGATTCGCCAGCGCACGCTGGTGGGGCGTTCGGACGCGGTTGCGGCTGGCAACGCCAGGCTTTCGGCACTCGGGTTGTTCATGAGGAGGGCTCTTATTGTTGTGGATACACACCACCCCTCTGTAGGAGCTGCCGAAGGCTGCGATCTTTTGATTTTGCTTTTTCAAGATCAAAAGATCGCAGCCTTCGGCAGCTCCTACAGGGGTGGCAAGCGGCCCCACTCTAATCACGCCCCCGTGTGCTGAATAATGATGGGATCTGATTGGGGGATCACTGATTGTCATCCCCCCGGAAATGATCAGAACGTGCCAGGATAGCTGCCGCCGTCCAGCAACAGGTTTTGCCCGGTCAGGAAACCGGACTGGGCGCCGCAGATAAACGCGCAATACGCGCCGAATTCATCAGGCTGGCCGAAGCGTTGCGCCGGGACATTTTTGCGGCGTTGTTCGGCGATGCTTTCGACGCTGGTGCCGTTGGCCTCGGCAGCTGCATTCAGGGTTTTGTGCAGGCGCTCGGTCTCGAACGGCCCCGGCAGCAGGTTGTTGACGGTGACGTTGTTCCCGGCCAAGCGCGCCTGACGCGCCAGCCCGGCGATGAAACCGGTCAAGCCGCTGCGTGCACCGTTGGACAAACCCAACACATCAATCGGCGCCTTCACCGCGCCGGAAGTGATGTTGACGATGCGCCCGAAACCGCGCT
>RCUN01000501.1_pt1 | contig 21079 bp, 16 predicted proteins | sample 2166181 | NCBI WGS metagenome assembly RCUN01 (sample SAMN09932603, study PRJNA488358) | compost metagenome | feature: garden; material: soil; isolation source: compost soil in crotononitrile-enriched culture | place: Germany: Experimental Botanical Garden Goettingen | collected 2016-01-27 | reverse complement strand
GAAGGGCAACAGCTGCTTGGGTTCCGTACGGTGCCAACGAACGATGAGATGCTTGGCAAATCGGCCAAAGAAGCAAAACCTTATGTCCGTCAAGCTTTTATCAGCCGCAGCGGTGATATTAAGGATGATCTGAGCTTTGAACGCAAACTTTACGTCATTCGCCGCCGCGCTGAGCTGGCCATCCGTTATGGTGGAGCTGAGCAGGGCGATGCCTTTTACATGCCGAGTCTTTCCTGCCGCAAAGTGGTATACAAAGGAATGCTCACAACTGAGCAGGTGGGCGAGTTCTATCTGGATCTGCAGAATGAACAGCTTGAGTCTGCTATTGCTTTAGTGCATTCCCGTTTTAGTACGAATACGTTCCCGAGCTGGGAACGCGCGCATCCATACCGCTTCATGATCCACAATGGTGAGATCAATACGCTTCGCGGGAACGTGAACTGGATGCATGCACGTCAGTCCCTATTCCAAAGTGAAGTGTTCGGAGAAGATTTGGCGAAGGTCAAACCGGTTATTAACCCGGATGGATCAGATACCGGTATGTTCGATAATACTTTTGAATTCATGTATTTGAGCGGACGCTCTCTGCCGCATGTAGCTATGATGATGGTTCCTGAACCTTGGAATAATCATGAAAGCATGGACGACAGCAAGAAGGCGTTCTATGAATACCACAGTTCCTTGATGGAACCATGGGATGGCCCAGCCGCAATGGGCTTCACGGATGGTATTCAGATCGGTGCGATTCTTGACCGTAACGGACTTCGTCCTTCCCGCTACTATGTAACCAAAGATGATCTGATCATCTTGTCTTCCGAAGCAGGTGTCCTGGATATCGCTCCGGAGAACGTTCTGTACAAAGATCGTCTGCGTCCAGGCCGGATGCTGCTGGTAGATACGAAAGAAGGCCGGATTATCTCGGATGAGGAAGTGAAAGCTTCCATCGCCGCAGAGAATCCTTATCGCGAATGGTTGAATGAGCATCTTGTTCATCTTGATGATCTCCCTGACGCTCCTGAACTGCCTGAGCAGGGACATGATAATGTAACCAAGCAGCAGTTGTCCTTCGGTTATACTTATGAGGAACTTCGTAAAGTCCTCGAACCGATGGCTTCCACAGGACAAGAAGCGATTGCTTCCATGGGATATGATTCCCCGATTGCTGTATTGTCTGATCGTCCTCAGCGTCTGTTCAGCTACTTCAAGCAGATGTTCGCCCAAGTTACGAATCCGCCGATTGATGCGATTCGTGAAGAACTGGTAACATCCACGCTGACTACAATCGGTCCTGAACGCAACCTGCTTAATCCGGAACCGGAAAGCTGTCGTCATATTCGCCTTGAATCTCCTATTCTATCGAATGAGGATTTCGCGAAGCTGCGTCACGTTCACCGTCCAGGCTTCAAATCGATGACGATTCCAACCTTGTTCCCGGTTGCTGAGGGGGCAGAAGGACTGCGTAAAGCCATTGATACGCTGTGCAGTGCAGCTGATCGTGTAATTGAGAAGGGCCATAATATCCTTATCCTGTCCGACCGTGGTGTCAATGAAGAGAATGCAGCTATTCCTTCACTGCTTGCTGTATCAAGCTTGCACCACTATCTGATTCGCAAGGAGACCCGTACCAAGGTAAGTATCCTTCTTGAGTCCGGCGAGCCGCGTGAAGTTCACCATTTTGCGCTGCTGCTCGGTTATGGCGTAAGTGCGGTTAATCCTTATCTGGCCTTCGAGACTCTGGATGATATGATCGCTCAAGGTATGCTTCGCGGAATATCCCATGAGAAGGCTGTGAAGAACTTCATTAAGGCTGCAACCAAAGGTGTTGTTAAGACGCTGTCCAAAATGGGGATCTCTACGATTCAATCCTATCGCGGGGCTCAAATCTTTGAGGCTGTAGGTCTTAACCAGGAATTCGTAGATCGTTACTTCACATGGACTCCTTCACGTATTGGAGGGATCGGACTTGAGGAAGTGGCTAAAGAGACGATCGCTCAGCATTACCGGGCTTTCAATGAGAAGGACGGCAACGATAACGTGCTGGATTCCGGCGGTGAGTACCAATGGCGTGCGAATTCAGAAGAACACATGTTCAATCCTCAGACGATTCACCTGCTTCAGCAGGCAGTTCGTACTGGAGATTATGGAGTATACAAGAAATACGCTGCGCTTGTTCAAGGAGAGAATGAGAACCATTTGACGCTTCGTTCCCTGCTTAATCTGAAGCCGGCGGGTCCTAAGGTTCCGCTTGAAGAAGTTGAATCTGCAGCTTCGATCATGAAGCGGTTCAAGACTGGTGCAATGTCCTTCGGTTCCATCAGTAAAGAGGCTCATGAGTCTATCGCGATCGGGATGAACCGCGTAGGTGGTAAGAGCAACACCGGTGAGGGCGGGGAAGATCCAGCCCGCTTCATTCCGGATGCGAATGGAGATTCACGCCGCAGTGCTATTAAACAGGTGGCTTCCGGACGCTTCGGGGTTACTTCTCACTACCTGGTCAATGCGGATGAAATCCAGATTAAGATGGCGCAAGGTGCGAAACCGGGTGAAGGCGGTCAGCTTCCAGGCCGTAAGGTATATCCTTGGGTAGCTGAAGTCCGCGGTTCAACTCCGGGTGTTGGCCTGATCTCGCCGCCTCCGCATCACGATATCTATTCGATCGAGGATTTGGCAGAACTGATCTACGACTTGAAGAACTCCAATCCTCGGGCTCGTATCAACGTGAAGCTGGTATCTGAGGCTGGCGTAGGCACAATTGCAGCGGGTGTAGCCAAAGGACGTGCGGATGTCATCCTTGTCAGCGGTTATGACGGCGGAACAGGTGCATCACCGCAAGGTTCGATCCGTCATGCGGGTCTGCCTTGGGAGCTGGGTGTGGCTGAGACACATCAGACGCTGATTATGAACAATCTTCGTGACCGTGTTGTCCTTGAGACGGATGGTAAAATGCTCAACGGACGCGACTTGGCAGTTGCCGCGTTGCTTGGTGCCGAAGAGTACGGCTTCTCTACAGCTCCGCTTATCGCGGTTGGCTGTATCATGATGCGCGTGTGCCATATGGATACTTGTCCGGTTGGTGTAGCGACACAGAATCCAGAGCTTCGCAAGAATTTCACAGGGGATCCACAGCATGTGGCCAACTTTATGACCTTCGTTGCTGAAGATATGCGTGAGTGGATGGCTGAGCTTGGTTTCCGCACCATTAATGAAATGGTAGGCCGGACCGACTGCCTGGAGACCAGCCAAGCAATTAATCACTGGAAGAAGAGCGGCGTAGACCTGAGCCCGCTGCTTCATGTTCCGGCACTTCATGAGGGTGCAGACCGCTTCAACACCAAGCAGCAGAATCACGGCCTTGAGAAAACGCTCGATATGACAAAGCTGCTTGCACTTGCAGCGCCTGCTCTTGAGCGCGGCGAGCGTGTTCAAGCCGAGCTGCCGATCACGAACGTGGATCGCGCCACAGGAACGATCCTCGGTAGTGAGGTGACCCGCTTATACGGAGCAGCGGGTCTGCCAGAAGACACGATCCGGTTCCATTTTGTCGGATCGGCGGGTCAAAGCTTTGGAGCGTTCGTGCCGAAGGGCATGACGCTTACCATTGAGGGCGATGCCAATGACTATATTGGTAAAGGCCTGTCAGGTGGTAAGCTGGCGGTGAGACCGTCACCGAAAGCAACCTTCGTTGCCGAAGAGAATATTATCGCCGGCAACACGGCCTTCTATGGAGCGACAAGCGGTGAAGCTTATGTCCGCGGTATCGCGGGTGAGCGCTTCGCGGTTCGTAACTCCGGCGCGAATGTCGTGGTTGAAGGGGTAGGCGACCACGGATGTGAATACATGACGGGTGGACGTGTAGTTGTCCTTGGCGGAACAGGGCGCAACTTCGCAGCCGGGATGTCCGGCGGTATCGCTTATGTGTATGATCGGGAAGGCACCTTCCTTGACCGCTGCAATCTGGAAATGGTACTGCTTGAGCGTGTCGAGGAAGCTGAAGAAGCAGAAGAGCTTCGTTCCTTGATCAGCCGCCATGTGGAGTACACAGAGAGTGCTGTGGGCCGCAAGGTGCTTGATAACTGGAACGAGTCACTGGCCTCCTTCGTGCGGGTTATTCCGAAGGATTACAAGCGGATGCTGCAGCAGATCCGCAAAGTTCAAGATCAAGGCCTTCAAGGTGAGGCAGCTCTGCTTGCCGCATTTGAAGCTAATATGCGTGAACTTGCCCGTGCTGGCAACTAATCGCTAAATCTAAGACCTGTAAGTCCAAGATGTTGGACTTACAGGTCTTTTTTTTGCGTACATCCGTCTACTAGATTTCTTCAATGGAGCAGGAAGGGTTATCTTACCCGAGCTTATAACCGGGAGGTACGGGCAAGTCCCAGCCGTGCCATACCGGCTTAGACAGCATAAGCTATGAACAAGGACTTTTCTAAAGATAATGAAAGTTGGGAGGTATGGGCATGCGTGTCATGGAAACGGGGCTGCCGGGGGCTCTCACCATTGAAACCGATGTGTTCGAGGATGAGAGGGGCTTCTTCACAGAGAGCTATAACCAGGAAGCCTTTGCAAGGCTGGGGATCACCTATGATTTCATACAAGACAATCATTCCTATTCTGCGCTAGCAGGTACGCTGAGAGGACTGCATTATCAGCTTAAGCCAAAGGCGCAGACGAAGCTGGTCCGTGTTCTGTCAGGAGCCATATACGATGTATTCGTAGATCTTCGTAAGGAGTCACCTACCTTCGGCCAGTGGGGAGATGTCATCCTGACATCACGGAACTTCAGGCAGGTCCTGATTCCCCAAGGATTCGCACATGGGTTCTGTACACTCGTTCCCCATACGGAAGTGTTGTATAAGGTGGATGAGGTCTATTCCAAGGAACATGACCGCGGGATTCTCTGGAACGATCCGGCGCTTGCCATTCCTTGGCCGGGCACGAAGCTTATTCTTTCGGAGAAGGATAAGGTTCATCCGGTGTTGTCCAAAGCTGATTTTGATTTTTGATTCTACGGGTTTATATGAGGGGGAAGGGAAGGAATTATGAGTGAGGTAACGACTCGGATTCGCAAGGGGAAGAGCAGCGTATTAATCACAGGCGCTCAGGGCCAATTGGGGCGAGAACTTCAGGAGGTTTTTCGCGATCAAGGGTACGAAGTACATGGTCTGGGCCAAAGGGAACTTGATATTACGGACACAAAGCAGTGCTATCTTGTGCTCCAACGTCTGAAGCCGGATGTGGTTATACACGCCGCTGCTTACACTAACGTTGACCGCGCGGAGAGCGAGCAGGATGTGGCATACCAGGTAAATACCTATGGAACTCGCAACATTGCTGCGGCTGCCGAAAGTATCCAGGCCAAGCTGATCTACATCAGCACCGATTATGTATTTAACGGAGGAGCCGGGCAGGAGCCATTTGATGAATTTCACCCCACCAAGCCCGTTAATGTCTATGGTCAATCGAAACTTCAAGGGGAAGAGTTCGTTCGTCAACTTCATTCACAGTTCTTCATTGTTCGCACATCATGGGTATATGGGCACCACGGGAACAACTTTGTGAGAACGATGCTGGAGCTTGCAAGCAAGCAGGACCGTATCTCTGTAGTGAATGATCAGATCGGTTGTCCGACGTATACCAGGGATTTAGCTCTGAAGATTGAGGAGCTTGGTTCCTCCTCGAAATACGGAACTTATCATGTATCGGGGGCTGGATCATGTTCCTGGTACGATTTTGCACACTCGATCTTTGAATTAGCTGGACTGAATACAACCGTTATTCCCGTATCTACCAAGGAGTTTACCCGTCCAGCTCCGCGTCCGGCCTACTCGGTGCTGATGCAAAAGGCGCTTCGCCTGAACGGGTTCAGTCCACTGAGAGACTGGAAGGAAGCACTAGCGGATTTTATGAAAATAGAGAAAACGAAACTGAATTGATTTTCATGCGTTATTATTAAGTATGGTAAAATTAAGAAATTACCGTCCGGCATGCCCGGACCGGGTACATAGGAGAGTGAATTTATATGTCTCAAGAACCTGTCGTCCGCTTATCGAATGTGACGAAGAAGATTGGCTCCAAGACCATCATTGATCGTCTTACGCTCGATATTCCAGCGGGTCAGGTATTTGGCTTCCTGGGTCCTAACGGATCAGGGAAGACCACAACCATACGTATGATGGTTGGACTGATGTCGATTACTGAAGGGGATATTGTGATCAGCGGGTCGAGTATAAGGACGGATTTCGAGAAAGCGATTGCTCATATTGGGGCGATTGTAGAGAATCCGGAAATGTACAAATTCCTGACCGGATATCAGAACATGGTTCATTATGCACGGATGTCTGGAGTAAGCAAGGAGCGCATTAATGAGGCAGTGGCCTTGGTCGGTCTCGAGAATCGGATACATGATAAGGTGAAGACGTACTCACTAGGGATGCGGCAACGTCTGGGTGTGGCCCAGGCCATCCTGCAGCGTCCAAAGCTTCTGATTCTGGATGAGCCTACGAATGGTCTTGATCCACAGGGAATTCGTGAGCTCCGCGACTATTTGCGGGTGCTGGCAAGAGAAGAAGGGACAACCGTATTTGTCTCCAGCCATTTGCTGTCAGAGATGGAACTGATGTGTGATACGGTGGCCATTATCCAGAGCGGCAAATTGATTGACGTTCGTTCGCTTAAGTCGGAGGATCTGGAAGGACAGTATGCGGAGACTGGCTTTGAGGTTAGCGAACCCGAGCGGGCGCTTGAGCTCGTAGGAGCAGGCCGATTGGAGGAAGGCCGTCTGATCGTCACGGTTAACCGGGAGCAGATTGCGGATCTTAACAGCCGCTTGGTAGCTGCGGGAATTAAGGTCTACGGTATTCAGGTTCTGACACGATCGCTTGAGGATCAATTCTTGGAAATGACAGGAGGCGGGCAAATTGGGTAATTTTCTTGCACTGGTACAGAATGAGAATATGAAAATTTATCGCCGTCTGCGCACCTGGATCATGCTTGCATTAGTTGTGCTGCTGCCAGTAATATTCGCAGCCTTAATTGCGATTAGTGAGAGCAGATTTGGTACTTCCCATACAGGTGCATGGAGTGCAGCGTCTAACCTGTCCTTCTTGTATTTTCTTGTATCGATCTTCTCGGTTGTCATCGCCGCCGACATTGTAGCAGCAGAATTCACTTGGGGGACCATCAAGCTGCTGCTCATCAGGCCTTGGACAAGAAGTAAGGTGCTTCTGTCGAAGCTGCTGGCCGTTCTGTTGTTCGCGATTGGGATAAGTATTATCTTTATGATTGTAACGGTAGTGATTTCTCAGCTCTTGTTCTCTGCTGAGCCTTCGGCTGCGAATATGGGTCAATCCATGTTTGGGGAATTCAGCCTAATGTTATTCTATAAATTTGTGGATCTGCTCGTGATTACCGCGTTCGCCTTCATGATCTCTACAGTGTTCCGTACGAGTGGACTGGCTATTGGGTTGTCCATGTTTCTTCTATTGGCAGGCGGCCTTCTGGGAGCCATTCTGAGTCCCGCGAAGTATGCCTGGGCTAAATATCTGCTCTTCAACAATATGGATCTGTCGCAATATGCGATGAGGAAGTCAGCTGGAATAACTGCAACTAACGGGATGAGCCTTGGCTTCTCGGCTACGGTCCTGGCAGTATATGTGGTGATATTCCTTGTAATAGCGTGGCTGGTATTCAAAAGAAGAGACGTTGCGGCTTAGTGATGAAAAACTGAATGCTGAAACTATGAGAGACTCTGGTGCTTTATGTGCTGGAGTCTTTTGTATGTATGCTGATCCAAAAAGGAATAGCTTCAATTTCCAGTATAAAGTTCCCAGAAGAAAAGTTTATTATATTATATTCCAACTAAAGTTACAGTTTAATGTTCGAAATTATAGTACTGTCCCCAATTTATCCCAAAAATATAAGTGACTGGTCTGATATCCAAATGATTAAAGATGACGAATAATTGGGTTATACGAGAGAATATTATATTCTCCCGTCGAAAACTCACTTTGAGAGGGGATATGTCCTTGTTCAGTACCATGCAGCGTAAGGTTACGAGTCTACTGGCATGCGCTATCATCATTTTCGGTTTAGGGTCTGAGAAGAGCTATGCGGCTTCTGCAATTCAATCGGACACTCAGCCGATTATAGAATGGTCTCAAAATTATGGAGAGAACTCCACGGCTAAATCAGTAAGTCCCACTTCAGATGGAGGATATGTAATGGCTGGAGAGATCACAGAGATCGATCACTCCACTCCTTATCCGGATTCGATCAGGAAGGCCTATATTGTGAAGACAGATTCAGCAGGGAAGCTCGAATGGGAGCAGAAGGTCACTTATGCTAATAATGAGTCTGAGTCAAACATAGCGTATAAGGCGGTACAAACCCGGGATGGAGGTTATATCGTCACTGGATCTACTGATATAGACCGGTGGACCTGCGTATTTCTGATTAAACTCAGCCCTCAGGGTGAGGTGGAATGGAAGAATGCATACGAAGGGAACTACTTCCAATCTGGGCAAGCTGTCATGGAGACATCCGATGGGGGGTTCGTAACGACGGGATTCTCGGCGGGTTATGCGACTGGAGCTGATGCTTACGTCTTGAAGACAGATGCTCAGGGACGGAAGCTATGGATGAAATATTATAACTTTAGCGGGGATCAATATTTCAGTGATATCATCCCTGCCCAGGATGGGGGATATGTAGCTGTAGGTAATGTCAATATTGATGAATACAGTTCAGGTCCAGATGACTTCTCCGTCATTCTCAAGCTTAATGAACAGGGAGAGAAGGTGTGGAAGGAAGAATATAAGCGGCCAGATGGGGCGATGAGAACGGCCTCCGTGGTGGCTTCGGGAGAGCCAGACCAAGGATATGTAATCTTACAGAAAAAATGGGACGGTAAGAGCACTCCCGTACTAACCCGGACTGACCTGAAGGGTAAGGTCATTTGGGAGAAGACGTACGATCAAGTATCAAAGGATACTTCCTTAGATCAGGTCGTTCGTACAGAGCAGGGCTATGCCTTGCTTGGAGGGACCTACGATGTGAACAATGACCCTATTAAGCGGATATATCAACATACCATTCTGACTTTGGACGAATCTGGCGGGTTAAAGGGCAATTTCACTTTTGGGGGGACTGATAGTTATGCCCTTGGAAAAGGGTTATATACGAAGAATGGGACCTTCGTACTCTCCAGTGTAACAGGGTATGCTGACCAACAGAAGGCAACGATAACGAGGGTGCAGGAGCAAAAGAACGAGCCGCCTAGTTCTGGAAGCTTCTATCTTGATTCGGATGAATATTCCATTACAGTGGGAACTTCAATAGATACGGCCGCTTACTTCAAGGACACTAACGGAACTTTAACTAATGTAACGAAGGATGCGACTTTTTACAGTGAGAATTCAGAGATCGCCGAGTATGATCAGGAAGGCAATATTATTGGACACCGTGCAGGTATTACCTATATCGTCGCTGTATACAAAGGCCAAACTTATAGGGCCAGCGTACAGGTGCTTCGTGCTTAGGTTCCACTGAAGGAACAGGTAGATACGAGCATTTCTCGGGTTAATTAAACGGCGATTTAAGTTATTAACGGACAAAAAAGGGACGCATTCTTCTAGAGAGTGTGTCCCTTACCTATTCTTGAATGAAATCCTAAACTGTCTTAAACACAATAATGAGTACAGATGCATAGGTAACCTTAGCTGTGCTAGGTTATCCAGCTTCAGGCTGCTGAACATTCTTGGACTTGCCAGCTGGTGCAGGGACCGGAACCCTACTAACTACAGGCCGCTCCATAATGCTGATCCCATTCAGAATGCCCCCATCCAGGATGACCAGCGTGTGGGCAGATACATTGCCGTCTACTTGGCCGCTCGCTGTAATGGTTAATTTGCCTTCGGTAATAATGTCACCAAAAACTTTTCCCGCTACAATGATTTCATTCCCCTTAATGGTAGAATGTGCTTCTCCCGACTCGCCAATTACGATTTCTCCCGTTGTCTCGATCTCCCCGTGGAATTTTCCTTCGAGTCTGAGGTTGGCTTCACAGCGCAGCTTGCCCTCTATATCACTGCCGATCCCGATTAATGTGTCCGATCCTTTTCCCGCACGTTTGTTATCTTTGAACATGATTATCCTCCATTCTAAAGGGTTATTTAATTACTGGTCCTGAGTCAGATAAGGGAGTGGATCAATCGGCCGATTCTGCTTGAGCACCTGGAAATGAAGATGGGGACCCGTACTCCGTCCGGTAGATCCAAGATTGCCGATAACTTCTCCCTTAGTTACTTTGTCATTAACACTTACGCTGATTCGGCTTAAATGCATGTACCAAGTCTGCAGTCCGTTAGGATGCTTAATGATAATGTAGTTGCCCCGTGCAGGCGAATGATCCGCCTGAAGTACTGTACCCGCACCGGCAGAGTAGATCGGATCTCCTATTTCCCCGGAAATATCTACTCCGGCATGAAAAGCTGATTTTTTCGTGAAGGGATCAGAACGGTAACCAAAGCTGGAGCTTATACTCCGGGAGAGGGTTGGCCAAAGTGAAGGTGTGCCGGACAGAGACTGATGAATATGCTCGGCTTGATCAATCATGCCGGGGACCCTGCTCAGCATAGCGTTGATTAGCTCAGACATCTCGGCAAAATCATCCTGGGTATCATAGGCCAGCAGGCTTGCGGTATTCACATCATGGGCAGCAATGAATTCACCTCCAATATGTGAAGTGTCTTCCGATGTATTTGGAGATGAGAGCGCCTTGCCTGTACCAAACTTACTGATAATTTGCTGAAGCTCCTTCTCCATCTCGGAAACCTTCAACACTTTATTCCTCATACTCTTGGATTCTGCTGAGAGAGTAATAATCTGAGCTTGTAGACGTTTGATCGCTTCATCCTTATCGGTAACAACAGCTTGAAGCTGCATATTGTTGCTCTGAAGCTCCTGCTCCAGACTTGCAACGGTGTGGCCGGAGTAGGCCTGGAGGCTTACAATTAGCCCGGATATCGAGAGCAGGGCGGCAAGAGGGACGGCAATGACCAAGGGTTTGGATACTTGGATTTGCTTTACGGAATGGTTGGCATCCTGGAGAACAAGGAGGGTCATTTTGCGGGATAACGCTGCATTTCTCATGGCATCTCCTTTCATTAAAGCTGAAATTTGATATTTTTCTTTAATTCACCCAGCATTACTTCTATAATTTATGTATTCGCAGTTCTCTTATAACATGCTTAAAATGCCAGAATTAACTATCTTCATAGTTGTAGATGATTATAGGGATAATTACACATGAATATGGTTAATGCTGAGTAATACATAATATCAAAGACTTCATATTTAGAGATAGAAGGGGGACAACCATGCTTTGGCTGGTGTTTGCGCTTATAGCTTTTATTTTCCAAAGCGCTACAATACTTATCCTTGAGTTCCGCAATCCTTCCAAGACGGTTGCCTGGCTCTTCATTCTGTTCTGTTTCCCGATTATTGGATTCGTCCTATATTATTTCGTGGCCCAGGATTACACCAAGCGGAAGAGCCTCCGCCGGAGAGGAACCCGTTTGTTTCAAGAGATGAAGGGGCGGCTTTGGCGGCAGGCCAAGATTGTTGAATCTGTTCAGGAAATGCATAATCCCGAGTTCCATCATCAAGAGCGATTATTTAATCTACTAACTCATTTGTCGGAGAGTCCAATTACGGGATGTAACAGGACAAAGGTACTTACGAACGGCGAGGATACCTATGATGCGATCCTTAGTGAGATGGAGAAGGCCAAGGACCATATTCATATTGAATACTACATATTTAGAAGTGATGAGGTAGGTAAGAGATTTAAGGAGGTCATGATCCGAAAGGCCAATGAAGGCGTTAAGATCCGTATGATCTGTGACGGACTGGGCAGCTATTACCTGAAGAATGAGTTCATAAGTGAGCTTAAGGAGGCGGGTATCCAGTTCTACTTCTTCCTGCCTCCGCTGATTGCTACGATAGACAGACGGGTGAACTACAGGAACCACCGCAAAATTGTAGTCATCGACGGAACCATCGGATTTCTGGGAGGAATTAATGTCGGCGAGGATTATCTCGGCCTGTATCCGAGGCTTGGAGAATGGCGGGATACCCATCTGCAGATTGAAGGAGATTCGATCTACTTCCTGCAAAATACGTTCCTTACCGACTGGAGGCTGGCTTCCGGTGAGCGGATCTCAGATCCGGCCTTGTTCCCGGAACATCACTGTACCGGGAATGAGCAGGTTCAGATCCTGACCAGTGGCCCGGATCAGCATTGGGATGCTATTCAGGAGATGTGCTTTGAGGCGATTGCTGTAGCCAAGAAGCGGGTATGGATCACGAGCCCTTATTTCATACCGGACCCGAGTGTATATACGGCACTCAAGACCGCCGCCGTCAGCGGGGTCGAGGTCAAGATCATTATTCCGTATCGTTCTGATAGTAAGCTGGTGCATCTGGCCTCGCTTTCCTATGTAGAAGAGCTGCTTCATGCCGGAGTCAAGTTCTATCAGTACACCAAGGGATTCATCCATGCCAAAGTGATGATCATTGATGATATGCTGGCTACGGTTGGAACGGCCAATATGGATATGCGCAGCTTCTTCTATAACTTCGAAATGACAGCCGTGCTGTTCGATCAGGCTCCGATTCGGAGATTGATGAATGATTTCGAGGTAGACCTCACTCACTGTCGTCCCATCGTGCTGCGGGAGTTCTCCAAGAGACCGAGGCTGCAGAAAGGGGCTGAAATGCTTACACGGATGCTGTCTCCACTTCTATAACCGTGTTTGCTCTTCAGCTCTAATTTATGACCATGAACTATTTCGTAACCGGGCTTTTTAAATGTCTCAGAATCAAATCTACAGATTGGGGCGGCACTGCTTGCAGCAGGTCGCCTTTTTGCTGTAATCGTTCCAAAATATTAAGCAGATTGAACTCGGAAGGATGCGGATTTCGCTTCACTTCATCCCAGGTTAATGGGGTGGACACGCTGGCGGCTGCTTTGGCACGCGGTGTATAAGGCGCTGCAAGGGTCTTGCCGCTATAATGCTGGAGGTAATCGAAATATATTTTATCCCCGCGGTCCTTCTTCAGTCGTTCAATTGTGAACAGGTCAGGAAAGCGTTCTGTGACAAATCTGGCAATGAAATGCCCGATCGTTCTCAGCTCGTCAAAGGTTACGCCATATTCGATAGGTACAATAATCTGTACACCGGTTGCGCCAGAGGTCTTCGGGACAGAAGTAAGACCGAGTGAGGTGAGAATATCTCCGACATGGGCGGCAGCTTCCATAATTCGCGGATCATCTTCCAGTGTAGGATCGAGATCAATCATCCACTCGCAGGGCAGGGATTCATGGACATAGTGCAGCGAAGGGTGAAACTCAATGGAGGCAAGATTGCCCAGCCATAGAAGTGACGGGAGATTATCCAGCACAATATAATTGATGTTCTCATGAAGAATGGTATGGACGTACTCGGGCAAGGGTTCAGGAGCATTCTTCTGGTAAAAGAAAGGCCCGTGAACGCCGCCTGGATAACGAATGGTGGTCAGAAGACGGTTCCGGCAGTAGGTGAGCAGATAGGGAGAGAGCTCAGCAAGCTTCTCCAGGTAATCACGCTTCGTAATCCCGGCTTCCGGCCAGAGCAGCTTGCCCGGATTAGATATAGGTACCTCATGTCCTTCAACAGTTATCGTGCCGCGGACGGTTTTGGGCATAGTAGCAGCTCCTTCCAAATTCGATTAAGACCCATTAATGCAGGGATGAGACAGCACAAGGCAGGACAAGGCAGGGCAGGACAAGGCAGGGCAGGGCAGGACAAGGCAGGGCAGGACAAGGCAGGACAAGGCAGGGCAAGGCAGGACAGGACAGGACAAGGCCAGAACATGACAGGCCAGGACAGGGCAGGGCAGACCAAGACAGGAACAGGGCAAGGCAAGACAAGACAAGACAAGGAACCACAAGGAAGAGCGAGGCAGTCACCTCACTCCCGTGTTAGCCGCATCAACTCGATCCGAATTTGCACATCGCCGGATCAAGAGAGACAACAGCCTGAATACTCGGCTGACGAAGGGTTCCTCCGGGTGTCCATTCCAGGAAATTCACCTTCACCGTCAGCTGCGGTTCAACCCAGTAAGCTTCCTTGCTGCGGGAGGGCAGAACAGTAAAAGGACGTGAGGGCCTTGTTATTGGAGCAACCCGCTCGGTGAGTGCTCTCCAATCCTGAACGGTCAATTTGCCAGTACCGGCATGTCCGATATACCACAGTCGCCCCTCCTCGTCATAGAGACCCAGCATCAGCGCATTCACGATCCCTCCGCGCAGCGTGTAACCACCGACGACAGCCACCAGATCCTGAATGATCTTCTTTTTCATCCATCTTTTGTCCTTACCATCCAGTGCATACGAGCTGCCGAGGTCTTTAACTACGACTCCCTCCATCCCATGCTGGCTCATTACTTCGTACAAGACTTCAGGAGAGGGAAAGTCAGCCGTGATCTGGACACAGGAAGTGGGCATGATAGCTTCCCTGAGAATTCCCTGCCGCTCGCGAAGCGGAAGACCGGTTAACCACGATCCGTTATAATACAAAATATCAAATAACATATAAGTGACAGGCACCTCCTGCTGTGCCCGTCTGATATTCTCTGCTCTGCGCGAGCCATCCCGCCGCATCACCTCATGGAAGGAAGGCTTGCCTTGATCCAGTGCAATAATCTCACCATCCAGAATAATGGATTCAGCCCGGCAGTATTCCTGAATCCGGGTAAGCTCCGGATACTGCAGTGTCCGGTTATTCAGCTTGCGGTTCACAAGCTGTACCTCATGTCCGTCGAAATAGGTCAGCATCCTGACACCATCCCATTTAATTTGGGCGGTCCACGATTCACCCTCGGGCAGCTTGTCCGTGGATATTGGCTCAAAAGGAACTACTGGCTGTAATTTCACCCAGGCTCCCTCCTTTCAGGGTCGGGTGGCTTCAGGTGTAGCTAAGAGGTTCCATCACATAATCCGGTGAGCTAAGAAATAGTCTTCTTCGCTTTGGAAGCACTCTGGCGTTTGGGCTTGGGTCCGGTCTTCTGCGCAGTGGTATTGTCCTCTTTGGCGGAAGCAGCAGCGGCTCCCCGTTTGGCTCTGGGCTTCTTCACAGCAGGTCCCGGGTCTGTAGCGATAGGCTTCACGGCTTCAATACTTGCCTGAAGGGCAGCCATCAGGTCGATGACATTGCTCTCCGGCTTCGCAGGAGCCAAGCTGATCTCCTCGCCGGCAACCTTGTGCTGGATCAGATTCATGAGTGATTCGCGGTAATCATCCGTATATTTGGAGGGTTCGAACGGAGTAGACAGCTGCTCAATCAGCACCTTGGCCATTCCGAGTTCCTTATCGTTCACCCCAGCCGCCTCGGGAAGATTGGGCACTTGACTAATCGGGCGAATCTCATCTGGATAAAAGATCGTTTCGATCGCGAGACACCCTTCCATGACACGAATCGCGGCAAGACTGCTCTTGGAACGTATGGCAATCTTGGCAATCCCAATCTTGCCTGTCTGTTTCATCGCTTCAAGCAGCAGCAGATAGGCATTAGAACCGGCCTGATCGGGGGATAAATAATAGGTCTTCTGAAAATAAATCGGGTCGATATCCTTAAGGTCGACAAAATCCAGAATGGTGATCGTCCTTTCCACTTGGGCGGACAGCTGCTCAAGTTCCTGCTTCTCAAAAAGGACGTACCTTCCTTTCTCATACTCATAACCTTTGGAGATTTCCTCCCAATCCACATCCTTCTCACAGGAAGGACAGCGTCTCACATAAGAGATCGGGCTTCCGCAGGCCTTATGAATATATTTCATGGAGATGTCTTTATCTTCTGTCGCGGAGAACATTTTCACCGGAACATGAACAAGACCAAAGCTAATAGCGCCTTTCCATACCGTATGCATACAGGGCGGGCTCCTTTCAGGGTCAAATCGTATATTTAACACAGGTCGTGCACCATGCTGTCTACCTTTAGTATGGGACAAAAAAGGCTATCTAATAACAACGTCAGGGCGGGCACAAATAATTCCTGGTTTCTTGCGGGGTGGACAAGGTACCGATATAATGAGAACAGATGTATGGGTATGTGAAAAAAAGGATGATCGGATAAAGGTGGTTTATCCCATGGAGTTTGATAAGAGAGCAGCAGATCTGATATTGAATGTGAAGGATCTGGCGGATACGGAGAAGCTGGCTGCATTTCTGGCTGTACAGGCGGAGCCTGGGACAGTCATAGCGCTGGACGGTGACCTGGGGGCAGGCAAGACAGCGTTCTCCCAGCTGTTCGCGAAGCATCTTAAGGTTGAGCAGCAGGTGAACAGTCCTACCTTCACAATAATTAAGGAATATGAGGGCAGACTGCCCTTCTATCATATGGATGTATACCGGCTGTCGCTTGAAGAAGCAGACGAGCTGGGTCTTGAGGAATATTTCGAAGGCCAGGGAGTCACGCTTGTGGAATGGGCCAGCCTTATTGAAGAGCTTCTGCCTTCTGCTTATCTGCATATTTATATTGAGGTTATGGGCATGAATGAGAGACAGATTTATTTGAAGGGGCAGGGGTCACCTTATGAGCAATGGCTCCTGGACCTAAAGAGAGAATGGGGAACTGTATCATGAGTATTAATTCAGGAATGCCGCGCTATACGCTTACCTTCGATTCGTCGACGGCTTCGCTCGCTGTAGCCGCTATGGATGGCGGTCGGCTGCTGGCTGAGCGCAATATAACCGCCGAGCGCAATCATTCGGTACATCTGATTACAGCAATCGAAGAAGTGCTCGCTGCGGCGAACCTTACGAAGAGCCAGCTTGGCGGTATTGGAACCGGAATCGGCCCGGGGTCCTATACGGGCATCCGGATCGCCGTGACCACGGCCAAGACTTTGGCGTGGTCGATGGGCCTGCCGGTGGCGGGAATCTCCAGCCTCGCCGCCCTGGGACTTGGCGGCTGGGCCACCGGCACGGGCCAGCCGCCCGAGGCTTTCGAGGCTGTGGCAGGGCGCCGCAGCGAGGAGCCAGCAGCCGGTGAGCAGGCTGCTGCTGGCGGGCCTCCAGCGGAATGGATCATTCCGCTGATGGATGCACGGCGCGGTCAAGTGTATACCGCGCTGTTTGAGGCGGCGCCGGGCGAGCTGCCCCGGCGCCTTGCGCCGGATGGCATCCGGCTGATGGAGCGCTGGGTTACAGCGCTTGCCGGACGCCTTGAGGCGCTCGCGCCAGAGGCGCGGCCGTCCGCCGTGTGGTTCACCGGCGAGACGGAATTGCACGGGGCGGCTGCGGAGGCGCTCCGCCCGCTGCTGGGCGGGCGGCTTGAGACGCGGCCTTACGTGCTGCAGGGCGTATGGGCCGGTCTGCTGGGCGCGGACCGGCTCCTGCGCGGCGAATCGGACGAGGTGCATTCGCTCGTCCCGAATTATACCCAGCTTGCGGAAGCGGAAGCGAACCTGCTTCGCGGCGTGTAAGGGGGCAAACGGACATGGAAGCAGAACAAGCTGCAGGCATGCAGACCGATGACGGAATCCGGTTCCGTCCAATGACGACCTTGGATATTCCAGACGTGATGGTCATCGAGCATGAATCCTTCACGCTGCCTTGGACGGAGAATGCGTTCCACAGTGAGATGACGCAAAATCATTTTGCCAAATATATAATTATGGAGAAGGACGGCGCACCGATCGGATATGCGGGCATGTGGACGGTGGTGGATGAGGCCCATGTGACCAATATAGCTGTACGTACCGCTTATCGCGGTCAGCATCTTGGGGAGAGGCTGATGCGGGAAATGATGCTGCTGGCCGGGAGAATTGGAATGACCAAGATGACCCTGGAAGCCCGTGTCTCCAACACGGTCGCTCAATCCTTGTACGGCAAGCTCGGATTCCGTCCTGTCGGACTGCGTAAGGGCTATTATTCAGACAATCAGGAGGATGCACTTATTATGTGGTGCGATCTGCCTGATGATATTGTTGCCCGTTATGGGGAAGGAAGCGAATGGGATTTATGAATGGAATGGATACAAAGTTAGAACAAGACAGCTTCATTCTGGCAGTGGAGACCAGCTGTGACGAGACCTCCGTCTCGGTCGTTAAGAACGGGCGAGAGGTGCTCTCCAACCTGATTTTTAGCCAAATTGAGACGCATAAAGCCTTCGGCGGGGTAGTACCTGAGGTCGCCTCACGCAAACATGTCGAGAGTATTACTCTGATGCTTCAGGAGGCCGCCCAGCAGTCCGGCATCTCGCCTGACAAGCTGTCCGCGGTTGCGGTGACGCAGGGGCCGGGCCTGGTAGGCGCGCTGCTTGTCGGAATTATGGCCGCGAAGAGTCTGGCCTTTGCTCTGGACAAGCCCTTGATTGGGACCCATCATATTGCAGGGCACATCTACGCGAACCGCCTGGTTCAGGAGATCTCGTATCCGAGTATCGCACTTGTTGTATCCGGTGGACATACCGAGCTTGTGCTTATGGAGAGCGAAGGGCAGTTCAAATTGATCGGCCGAACACGGGATGATGCGGTGGGGGAGGCTTATGATAAAGTTGCTCGTGCGCTGGGATTCCCCTATCCGGGGGGACCTTATGTTGACCGGCTGGCACACGAGGCTGAGAATTCGGCAGATCTTCCGCGTTCCTGGCTTGAGCCGGATTCCTTTGACTTTAGCTTCAGCGGACTTAAATCTGCGGTACTAAATGTACTGAACCAGAGCAAGATGCGAGGCGAGACCCCGGACATTGCCGGGATTGCCCGCGGATTCCAGGAGTCGGTCATCGAGGTGCTGGTAGAGAAGGCGATACGTGCCATGCGGATGACAGGAGCTTCTGAGCTTCTGCTCTGCGGGGGAGTTGCAGCGAATCGGGGGCTGCGTGAAGCCTTGGCCGCACGCTGTGAACGAGAAGGAATCACTCTCAGAATTCCGCCGCTTGCGTATTGTACGGATAATGCGGCTATGATCGGAGCCGCTGCTTACCTGAAGCTTACGCATGGCGAGTTCGCACCGCAGACCATGAAGGCAGAGCCGGGATTATCGCTTGAAGAATGGTCGGTTGGCAGTTAAATATGGATCGCACACCAAGTCCATCCTGGCATATGCAGGGTGGATTTTGTCTATATCCCACTCGGAGAAAGGACTACAGCAAAGAGCGGTGCCTCGAAGAATGGAGCGGACTGAATCGCTTCCGGGCTTATCCCTAACATAGGGTTATAGGGGGAAACAGGCGGCGAGTATGCAGGAATGTTGAAAAGTTGGGACGCTGGGAATGCTGGGAATGAAGCTTCTGACAAGCCTGCCTTTGTTTATATGTATAGGAGATAACTTTCATTGGGGGTTGCTAATTATGAATTTGGGTCTATCAGGCAAGTCGGTTTTTGTGGCAGCGGCAAGCAAAGGATTAGGTAGGGCCAGTGCGCTCGCCTTCGCGCAAGAAGGTGCACTTGTAACCATAGCGAGCCGGAATCAGGAGCAGCTTGAAAGTGCTCGGGAGGAGATTCTGGCGGCAACAGGACATAAAGTGAACACACTGCGTATGGATGTCACCAATGAGGAAGAGATCCGCAGGGCGATCAGCACCGCAGCAGAGTCCCAAGGGGGCCTGGATGTGGTAGTCACGAATGCAGGTGGACCGCCGGGAGGAACCTTTGCGGATATGAGCGATGAAGATTGGCAAAGAGGATTTGAATTGAATCTGCTTAGTGTAATTCGCATGATCCGGGAAGCCGTACCCTATATGAAATCAGCTGGTGGCGGGAGAATCGTCAACCTGGCTTCGACTTCAATCAAACAGCCGATTCCAGGACTTATTCTGTCCAATGTATTCCGAGCGGGTGTCCAATCGTTAGCCAAGACACTGGCGGAGGAATTGGCAAAGGACGGAATCCTGATCAATACGATTGCTCCAGGACGAATTGCTACGGACCGGATAACCGAGCTGGATACTGCGCGTGCGGCGAATAAAGGGACTTCGCTCGAGTTCATCCAAGCTGAGGCTGTTCAGGGGATCCCGCTTGGCCGGATGGGGACTCCGGAGGAATTTGCCCGAATAGTTACTTTCTATGGTTCATTTGCAAATACATATGTGACAGGTCAATCCATTATGGTCGATGGAGGAATGCTGAGGGGGTTATAGTCAGCAGTCGTGCTGAACGGCATTAATCTTGCCAACCTTTTACACCTAAGTGTGTAGAAGGTTTTTTATTTTTCAATACCGTATTTTTCCTGTGTGGGATAAAATTATAATAAAGACGCGAAAGGAGGGAATTAATGACACCCCTCGTGTTCAAAACAGGACGAGACCCGTTCTCGCAGCTATAACTGTTCTACATAACATAGATTTTACATTGAAAGATTATAGTGAAATAAGCACTTATTAAATTCGGTTACCTTAGGAGGATGAGCTAGTGCCCCTTATTAATTTCGCGCATCGGGGAGCGGCAGGCCACTGCCCGGAGAATACCATGGTGTCATTTCAGAGAAGTATTGAGCTTGGAGCTACGGGTATTGAGACCGACGTACAAATGACCCGGGATGGTCATTTGGTACTGATTCATGATGAGACGCTGCAGCGTACAGCGGGATCACCGGAGTGGGTGAAAGATTTGACGCTGGAACAGCTGAAGCAGAAGGAAGTGGGGTCCTGGTTTCATGAAGATTTCCGGGGCGAGGCGATTCCGACACTTGAACAGCTGCTTGAGCTCGCACTGAAGCAAGAGATTATCGTGAATCTGGAGCTCAAGAATGGGATCGTGCAGTATCCGGACATAGAATCGAAAGTCATCGAGGAGGTAAGGAAGTTCGGCCTTTCCGAGCGGATTATTATATCCAGCTTTAATCACTATTCCCTGGTCCTCTGTAAGAAGATCGCTCCGGATATACGTACTGGTATTCTATACATGGAAGGGCTCTATGAACCTTGGAACTATGCAGCTGGAATTGGCGCAGATGCTCTTCATGCTTTTAAATATGCGGTAACTCCTGAGCTTGCGGCTGAGGCCGCCCGGCATGGGATTCCCTATCATCCTTTCACTG
>RCUN01000500.1_pt1 | contig 21128 bp, 18 predicted proteins | sample 2166181 | NCBI WGS metagenome assembly RCUN01 (sample SAMN09932603, study PRJNA488358) | compost metagenome | feature: garden; material: soil; isolation source: compost soil in crotononitrile-enriched culture | place: Germany: Experimental Botanical Garden Goettingen | collected 2016-01-27 | reverse complement strand
CCATAGAAAAAGGCGTATCCCATCGCTGGGATACGCCTTTATCTGCACTGCAGCAGAATGACTGAAATCAGTTCATGCCGTAGCGCTTGAGTTTCTTGCGCAGGGTGCCACGGTTGATGCCCATCATCACGGCGGCGCGAGTCTGGTTACCACGGGTGTACTGCATGATCACGTCCAGCATGGGGGCTTCGACTTCGGAGAGAACCATATCGTACAGATCAATCACTTCCTGACCGTTCAACTGGGCCAGGTAGTTACGCAGGGCCTGTTGCACAGAGTCACGCAGGGGGCGCTGGGTCGGCTCGGCAGCGTGATTGTGAGTAGTTGTTACCAATGCATCAGAAGTCAGGGTTTGTTCGAACATATTCGGTCGGCTCTTTAGTTATGCGTTAACCTAATCCATCGAAATACGCTTCGAGTGCCTCGAGTTGTGCGTCTGCACAATCCAGGGCATTGAAGTGCTTACGGAATTCTCGGCCCGTCTCTTCTTCATCCAGATACCAGCCCACGTGTTTACGGGCAATGCGCGCTCCCAGATATGCACCGTAAAACTGGTGCAGGTTGGTAACATGCTCGTTCATCAGGGTGCGAACCTCTTCCCTGTCGGGAGGCGGCAGCTTGGTGCCCGTCTCAAGAAAATGACGGATTTCCCGGAAAATCCAGGGTCGTCCTTGCGCAGCACGGCCGATCATCACGGCGTCGACGCCGGTATAGTCGAGGACATACCGGGCCTTCTCCGGGCTGTCTATGTCGCCATTGGCGACAACAGGAATCGATACGGCCTGCTTAATCGCCCTGATAGTGTCGTATTCCGCTTCGCCCTTGTAGAGGCAGGAGCGGGTACGACCATGCACGGCAAGGGCCGCGATACCGCAATCTTCGGCGATTCGGGCGATCTCCTCGCCATTGCGGTTATCCGGATCCCATCCTGTGCGGATCTTCAAGGTGACAGGTACCTCTACTGCATTCACCACGGCCTGGCAGATGGATCTGACCAGATCGGGTTGGCGCAGCAGGGCGGAGCCTGCCAACTTTTTATTCACTTTTTTTGCCGGACATCCCATGTTGATGTCGACGATCTGAGCGCCCTGCTCCACGTTGTAGCGGGCAGCAAACGCCATCATCTCGGGGTCGGCTCCGGCAATCTGGACCGATCGCAGTCCGGTTTCGGCAGAGTGGCCCATTCTCATCCTGGTTTTCTGGGTATCCCAGACATCCGGGTTGGCCAGCAGCATCTCTGAAACGGCCATGCCGGCTCCCAAACGTAAACAAAGTTCACGAAATGGTCGGTCTGTTACACCGGCCATGGGGGCCACGATCAAGGGAGTTTCAAGCGTGTGGGGACCTATCTGCATTCCACGGTTACCATCGGCTTAGGGCGGCGTATATTACGCATTTTTTAGTCAGGAGAAAAGGTTAGTATTTGAGCGTCAGCCATTTTTTTCTGAAAAAAACGTCGCGCCAAGGCTTGCAAATTCAGGAGTGCTTGAAAATCAGACATATTGTCTGGGACCATGGTCAGGGTCAAATGAGTGAGGGACTCGGTGATTTGACAGTCTCTTTCCGGCGCCTGTTTACGCTATGATAGCGAACCTGAATCGAGCAAAGGCTCCACACAATTTTATTACAAACATAAATTGGGGATGTATGACGTCAAGGTTCATCAAATTGCTCTGCCCGGGTCTGCTGGGAGCCATGCTGGCCTCGGCCCAGGCGCAAACCGTCAGCTTCACCGAGGCCTGGAGCCGGGTCATCCAGCAAGACGACGGGCTGGCGGCGGAGCAGGCCGGGGTGGAGAGGGCAGAGCAACTGCGCGAGGCAGCCAAGGCCATGTACCTGCCCAAGGTGGATGTGGGGGCCAGCTATACCCACCTTGATCAGCCGATGGAACTGGACATGCTGGATCTGAACCCCATCGCCAACCACCCGGAATTTGGCAAGGTACTGGGGCCCGTCATGCAGGCGCTCAACCTCAGCCCGAGCGACTTCGTCACCCCGCTGACCAAACAGAATGTGGTCACCAGTTCGGTCAAGATGCTGTGGCCGCTGTTTACCGGTGGGCGTATCGATGCTGCCCAGGACATTCGCCAGGCGCAGGTGAGCGAAGCGCAGCAACTACTGGTGCTCAAGCAGCAGTCTACCTTCGAGAGCCTCTCCCAGACTTACTTCGGCGTGGTGCTGGCGGCCCAGGTGGTGCAGACCAAGCAGGAGATCGAGCAGGGGCTGGCCCACCACCTGGATCACGCCAAAAAGCTCGAAGCCCAGGGCCAGATAGCCAAGGTCGAGCGACTCTCCGCCCAGTCGGCCTATGACAGGGCCCGCATCGATACCCAGAAGGCGCGGCGCAGCCTGGAGATAGCCCAGCTGGCCCTCGGTCACATGCTCAAGCTCAAACAGGCCGAGCCCAATACCAGCCTTTTCATCAACGAGGGGATGCCAGCATTGGCTCCCTTCGTGGAGGAAACCCTGTCGGTACACCCCGGTCTCAAGCTGCTGGCGGCCAAGAAGGAGCAGGCTCAGGGGATGATCAAGCTGGAGAAGGGCAAATATGCCCCCGAGCTCTTCCTGTTTGGCAACTACAACCTCTATGAAGATGACTCCATCGTCTCCAAGACCACCCCGGACTGGTTGGTCGGGGTCGGGGTCAGCATGCCGCTGGTGAGCCGCGACGGCCGCTCCGAGACTGTGCAGGCGGCCAAGAGTGCCGAGCTGCAGGTCAATCTGCTGCAGGCCAAGACCCGCCAGGATCTGGAGCTGCTGGTCGAGAAGACCTGGCGTGAGGCGGCCCAGGGACTGGAGGAGTATCAATCCCTCTCCTCGACCCAGGCGCTGGCGGAAGAGAACGTGCGGCTGCGGGACAAGGCATTCGGTCAGGGGCTCTCCACCTCGCTGGATGTGGTGGATGCCCAGAGCCAGCTGGCCGGGGTCAAGACCCAGCGCGCCGCGGCAGCCTACCAATACGTGGTCTCCCTGGCCCGCCTGCTGGCGCTCTCGGGGCAGATGAACAGTTTCAATCAATATCAGCATGGTCAGGCGATAGAGGTGAATTCATGACTTCGACCCAGCAGGCCCATCTATCCATCACTGTTTCGACCGCCAAGGGTCGCCCTTTTGTCGAGGTGAATTCATGAGTCATCCCCCCATCAAGAAGAAGATGAGCCAGGGCAAGCCTTGGTTGCTGCCACTTGCCCTGGTGCTGCTGGTCATCTGGCTGGGCTGGCGCTTCTGGCTGGCCTATCAGCCGGAGCCGGTGCGCCTGCAGGGCCAGATTGAGGCGCAGCAGTATTCGGTCTCCTCCAAGGTGGCGGGGCGCATCGACGAGGTGCTGGTGAAGAAGGGAGATCAACTGGCCAAGGGTCAGCTGGCGTTCACCCTGGCGAGCCCCGAGATCGAGGCCAAGCTGAGCCAGGCCAAGGCGGGTCAGGCGGCCGCGGGTGCCATGGCGCAGGAGGCCGAGAAGGGGGCGCGGGCCCAGCAGATCGCCGCGGCCAAGGATCAGTGGCAGCAAGCCAAGGCGGCCGCCCTGCTTCGTGGCAAGACCTATGAACGTATCGCCAGCCTGCATCGGGACGGCGTCATATCGCTGCAAAAGCGTGACGAGGCCTGGACGGCCTGGCAGGCGGCCAAATACAGCGAAGGCATGGCCTGGCAGCAATATCAGATGACCCTGGAAGGGGCGCGGGAGGAGACCAAGGTCGCGGCGCGGGAGCAGGCCAAGATGGCGGCAGGCGGGGTGGCCGAGGTCGAGGCCTATCTGGCCGACACTCGCATCGCCAGCCCACACGAGGGGGAGGTCGCCCAGGTGCTGCTGCGCAGCGGCGAGCTTGCGCCCCAGGGCTTCCCTGTGGTGACCCTGCTCGACATGAAGGATGCCTGGGCCCAGTTCCATGTGCGTGAGGATCTGCTGCCCCGCTTCCCGGTCGGCACCGAGTTTGATGCCCGCATCCCGGGCCTTGGCGATCAGACTGTGCGCTTCAAGGTGACCCATGTGGCCGCGATGGGGGACTTCGCCACCTGGCGTGCCACCGACACCCGTCAGGGGTTCGACATGAAGAGCTTCCAGGTGGAAGCGCGCCCCTTGCAACCAGTTGAAGGGTTGCGGGTTGGCATGAGCGTGCTGGTCGAACTCTGATGGGGCGCGAATGGCGTCTGCTGTGGCAAGACCCCTTCAGCCGGGCCCTGACCAGCTGGATCCCGCTGCTGCTGATCGGGCTCTTGTGCTGGATCTTCTCGGCGGGGTTGGCGCGCGACCTCAAGGTGGGTCTGGTGGATCTGGATCACAGCACCCTCTCCCGCCAGCTTGCATTTTCGCTGGATGGCTCGGCCGGGCTCAAGATAGCACAGCAGTTTGACGCCATCGACGAGGGCGCCCAGGCACTGCGTGGAGGCGACATCTATGCCCTGGTGGTGATCCCCAACCACCTGGAGCGGGATGCCCGGGAGGGCACCCAGCCCAGTGTGACCGTGTTCAACAACGGCCAGTTCATCCTGATCGCCAAGCTGGTCAACGCGGCCCTGGCCCAGGTGGTGGGCACCCTCAACGGCCAGGTGGGCGTGCTCTCAGCCATGGCTGACGGCAAGGCGCTGCCCGGGGCGCTGGGGCAGTCGGTGCCCATAACGAGCCAGGTGACGGCGCTCTACAACATCAACTCCAGCTATGCCCAGTTTCTGCTCAGCGCCCTGCTGCCCGCGGTGTGGCAGATCCTGGTGGTGCTCTATGGCCTCAACGCCCTGGCCCGCACCGATCGGCTCGGTCTGGACTGGACCACCAGAGGGGTCTGGTTCGGCCTCTGGCGCACCCTGCTGCCCCATGTGCTCATCGGGTGGGGGTGGGGGCTGGCGTGGAGCCTGCTGCTGTTCAAGGCGCTGGGTTATCCCATGCAGGGGAGCTGGCTGGTGCTGACGCTGGGTCTGGGGCTGGCCTCGGCCGCCTGCGTCAGCATGGGGGCCTTCTTCTACGGCGTCATTCGGGATCCGGCCCGGGCGCTCTCCCTGGCGGGGGCTTACACTGCACCTGGTTTTGCCTTTATGGGGGTCACCTTCCCGGTCAGCGCCATGGGGGACGTCGCCCAGTTCTGGCGCAGTCTGCTGCCCATCTCCCACTATGTCGAGCTGCAGATAGGCCAGACCAACTACGGACAGCCGCTGACGGCGGCCCTGCCCCAGTTCGGCGCCCTGCTGCTGTTCCTGCTGCCGCTGCTGCTGGTGGTGCGGCGCTATCAACCCCAGGCAACTGCAGCCCCAAGCCAGGAGGAGTCCAAGTCATGATGGGGTTCTGGGATCTGGTGCGTCTCGAGTTGCGCACTCTGCTGGCGGACAGGGCCATCATGCTGACCCTGTTCGGTGGCGTCTTCTTCTACTCCTTCCTCTATCCGCAGCCCTATCTGCATCAGTTGCCTCGCGAAGAGGCTGTGGTGGTGGTCAACGATGACGGCAGCCAGCTCTCCCGTCAGCTGGAGTTCATGGCCGATGCGACGCCCCAGGTGAAACTGGTGGCTCGGGTCGACAGCCTGACACAGGCGCGGGAGTGGCTGCTGACCGGCAAGGCGAGCGGCATACTGCACATTCCCCGTCATTTCTACCGTGATCTGATGCAGGGCAAGAGCGTCACCCTGAGTTATGCCGGCGACGCCTCTTACTTCCTGGTTTACGGCACCATCGCCGAGGGGTTGGCCCAGGCGGGCGGCACCCTGGCCGCTCAGGTCAAGGTGGCCCGGCTGCTGAGCCACGGCGAGGCGCTGCCCCAGGCTGCCATGGGCTGGAATGCGGTCGGGCTCAACGTGGTGCCTGTGTTCAACCCGTCCATGGGCTATGTGAACTACGTGGTGCCGGCGGTCTTCGTGCTGATCCTGCACCAGGTGCTGCTGATGGGCACCGGCATTCTGGGGGCGACCCAGAACCAGCGAAGCGGGCGAGGGGAGCACGGCTATTGGCAGCAGGCGCCCGTGCTGGCGTTGCTGCTGGCCCGCACCCTGGTGGTGGGGGGGCTGTTCGTGCTGCCGGTGACCTACTTCTTCGGCTTCTGCTTCGACCACTACGGCATAGCCCGCACCGCAGAGCCGGCCGCCTTGTGGTTGTTCACCCTGCCCTTCCTGCTGGCCACCACCTGGCTCGGGGTGGTGCTGGGGGCCCTGTTTGCCCGTCGTGATCTGCCGACCCAGGTAGTGCTCATCTCGTCGCTGCCGCTGGTCTTCCTCACCGGCTTCATCTGGCCGCTGGAGCTGATCCCGACCCCCCTCAACTGGCTGGCCCAGTGGGTGCCGAGCACGCCGGCCATAGAGGGCTTCCTGCGCCTCAACCAGATGGGTGCCGAGTTCAGCCAGGTGTCGCGCTACTGGTGGCAACTCTGGGGGCTGGCACTGCTTCATGGCGGCCTCGCCTGCCTGCTGCTGCGCTGGCGTCAGCGGTCGCTGCCGGTTGCCAACCCGGTGGCAAGCGACACGGCCGCCAGCCAGGCGAGATAACGCGGCGGCTAGAGAGTGTGAAACGGTCAGCCCTTGGGCTGACCGTTTTTTTATGCGCAGGCTTGGGTTGTGGAGGGGTCAGGCGCGATGGAGCTCGGGATCGCCGATGGCGTAGATCTGCCCCAGCGCAGCCTCGTCGGCCAGCAGGCGCAGGCCATGAATGGCCACATCGCTTCGGCGCACCAGTCCGTGCACCTCCTTGCCCTGGCTCAGCTCGGCACGACCGGTGGCCTCCCCATCCTGCAAGCCGGCCGGCCTAAGGATGGTCCAATCGAGCGCGCTGGTCTGCAGCCAGCTCTCTGCCAGGCTCTTCAAGCGTACCTCGTGACCAAACGCCGCCCTGGCCCGCTCGGGCAGGTATTGCCAGCTGTCGCCGCAGCCGAGGGAGGTCACCAGCAGCAGACGGGTGAGCCCGGTCTGCTCCATGGCGTCGATGACGTGGCGGTTGCCCTGATAATCCACAGGTTGTGGCTGACGGAAGCTGCCGAGGGTGGAGACGACCCGGGCGCCTTGGCCCGCTTGCACGCAAGCCTGCGCAACTGCGGCCGCATCCAGCACATCCCCTTCGATGACCTCGACCCCCAGGGCGCGCAGCTCGGCGGCCATCTCGGGTTGGCGAACCAGGGCTAGGACCCTGTGACCCTGGCGCAGGGCGTGATCGGTGAAGGCGCGGCCCAGCCCGCGGCTGGCTCCGAAGATGAGTGTGGTTGGCATTGTGTTGCTCCCTGTGGCGAAAGGGTCAGCCTAAAGGGTTGGCACAGTGCTGTAAATGAGAGTTGTTTTTATTCGAAACGGGGGAAATACGGCGAGCCCTGGCCACTGGTCCGGTCTCGCACAGGATCAGCCGTTGTAGTGGCCTATGCTGGGGCGACGACTGGGGCCGCTCAGGTGGATATCCACCGGGTTGAACGCCTTGATCGCCTCGAAGCTGAAGTCACCTATGGCCTGATGCAGGCTCTGGGGACTGTGGTTGGTGATGATGATGACGCTTTTCGAGAGGTTGCGACGGCGGCGCAGCAGGTGGCCGAGGAAGCTGGACTGGCTCTCCGCCATCTTGGCGCGGTTGGCCGCCACTTCGTCGATGATCAGCAGATCCACCTCTTCCAGGGCGCGGCGGTACTGGTTGCGCTCCTCCTGATCCTGGATGACGTTGAAGAAGAGCCTGTCCACGATGGAAGCCCACTGCTGGAAGATCACCGATTTCTGATGGCGCTCGATCAGCTCGTGGGCCACGGCGCCCGCCAGGGTGGACTTGCCGGTGCCGTAGTCGCCGTAGATGAGCATGCAGCCACCGCCGCTCTTCTCCCAATGCTCGAAGCCGCTGATGAAGTAGCGGGCCGTCTCCATGGGGTATTGCAGCGCGGGGTCGCCGGCATCCATCTTCTCGAAGATCCAGTCCGGGTTGAGGTCGGCCTGGGCGATCAGCTTCTGGATCCGCTCCTGGCGCGCCGCCTTCTGCAGTTCGCGCACCTCGGCATTGGCCTTGGCGTCGTACTCCTTGCGCAGGGTCTCGTAGTCGTACTGGCCGCCGCCGGTCTGGGTCTGCAGGCGACGTATACGCTCGAGCAGGCCACCAACGTGCTGGCTCAGCTCAGGATCGTGAACGCGATGGTCCTGTTTGGCCTTGGCGATCCTACGCCGCTTGGCCTCGATCTCTTCCAGCTCCTGGCGCAGCGGGTCGTGCGGATCTGTCATGGGATACTCCTTCTGCTGGGGCTGGGGTGACAAGGGGTTAATAGTGCCTGCTGCGGGCATCCGGGATCAATCATTGTCCGGCTCCTCGGTCTGGGCCAGCCGCTTGGCGGCCTCGATCATCTCCTGGGCCCGCTTGCTCGGCCCCGAATCGACGGGGGCCGGGGTGATCTGCTGATAACCGGCCACCTCGGTCGGCTGGCGCCGTGTGTATCGCCGGCTCTTGAGGGTCCGGATGAACTTCAGCATCCACTGATGCTGGGAGTCGAACACCTCGGGGCGACCCAGCCAGTAGGCGATGAACTCCCCCAGATCCTCTTCGCTGTAGCTGGCATCGATCACCCCGCACAGGCGGGCGAGGGCGGGCAGCTCTTCATCCGGCCGCCACTGCAGATGCATCTGGAACGGGCGCTCCGGCAGTGGGCTGCGCACCCGCTGGCTCAGCAGGGGCAACTGGAACGGGCATTGATGGTAGTGCTCGCTGTCCACCTGTGCCTCGACCTGCAACAATTCGGCTTCCATCAGCTCATCGAGCAGCTCGGTGAGCTGGCGGGCATTGACCTGATAGCAGAACCCGCTGGGATTGCCCGGATCGACCACCGCCAGGGCGCGCCCAAGCTCGGGATAATTGAGCCTGGGTAGCCGATTTTCCAGCACCAGCCGGCGCAGCTGCAGGGTATAGAGGCTGCGTGCCGGATGGGAGAGTCTGGGATGGGCGAGGGCGCTGTATTCGGCTGGCGTCATGGTCTGCTTCACGATCTGGAGTGGAGGGCATTATCCCTCATGGCGGGGTTGCATACAATTCACAGTGCCCCTGGATGGCTGCCTGATGAGGCAGTGACGACCCTTCATCCAGGGGAGATTGGGAGCGAAAACCTTCCCGATCGCCATGGGTGCGGCATAAATTGCTGACAAAATAATCAGCCCATTTCAAATGGTTGGGAGGCCGACTGGCTATTTGAAGGCGCTGCCCGGCAATATTGGGTGGCAAGATGGCGCCCCCATGTTCTAGGCTTAGTGCTCAAATAACCATTTGACTAATAAGAGCTTTGTCAAGATGTCAAAAGCCGGACTACGGATCCTGGTGGTGGAGGATGAAGCGGTTTTTCGCCACTCGCTGGTCACTTATCTCGAGCATGATGGGGCCTGTGTCTTTCAGGCCGAAGATGGGATCGAAGGGCTCTCGGCAGCCGCGCTCTACCACCCCGATATCGTGTTATGCGATCTGAACATGCCCAACATGGATGGGCATGAGGTGATCGCCTGCCTTGCGGCCCGCTACCCCGAGGTGCCTGTCATTGTCATCTCGGGTCAGGATCAGATGGCTGCCATCGAGCGGGCGCTGCGGGCAGGGGCCAGCGACTTCTTCATCAAGCCGGTGGATGACTATGGCCAGATCCGGCGCAGCATCGATCAGTGCCTGACGAGCAACGCCCACCAGAGCCAGCAACTGGAGCTGATGGAGCACATAGACTTCTTCCGGGCTCACGACCTGGCGTCCAGCCGCCTGCTGGCCTGGCTGGCACCGCCCGGCATGCAGGAGTGGGGGCCCTGGCAGGTGACGTTCGCCGGCATGGGCAATCTGTTCATTCCCGATACCTTCAAGCTGGGCGACAAGCTGCTGGTGCTGGTGATGGAGCTGCCCATCCTCGGGGTGGATGCCGCCTTCTGCGGTGCTCTGGTGCGATCCCTGATGAATGGCCCCTATCGCCAGTTTCAGCAGCAGGAGAGCCAGTTGCTGACCCAGCCCCACAGGTTGCTCGACTACCTCAATCTGCAACTGCTGGAGTCGGGCCTGCGCCACTCCTTTGCCATGGCGGCGCTGCTGTTCGATCAGGAAGACGGGCTGGTATTTGCCAATGCAGGCCTCACCTCACCCCACTGGCTGATGCGCTCTGGGGGGTTGCCGCTCGGGTTGATGCGCAGCAGCCGCTATGGGTTGCACAAGCGCAGCTGGCACGAGCCTTTCGAGTTGCAGTTTCGCAGCGACAGCGGCAGCGCCCTGAAGATGCAGGTTCGTCATCATTGAGGTTGTGGCTTAACGCTAAGACAAACAGGGCGCCCATTGGGCGCCCTGTTTGTCTGGTACAGTCCGGACCGGTTAGACGGTGGCGGATTGCAGCTTCTTGTCGTGCTCGTCAGCCTCTTTCGCGGGGCCTTCGGCGCCGTGCATCCAGTAGACCAGGCGGTTCGCCATGGTCAGCAGGATCAGGGCGCTGATCACGGCGGCCAGGGCGATGCCACCGAAGATGGCGATCGGACCCGCTTCACCAACGAAGGAACCGATGAAACCGGCCGCATAGTTGGCCAGGGCGACGAAGCCGAACCAGGCACCCATCATCAGGGACGCCAGGCGCAGCGGGGCCAGCTTGGTGACCATGGAGAGGCCGATCGGGGAGAGACAGAGCTCGCCCAGGGTGTGGAACAGGTAGGCACCGACCAGCCAGAACATGGAGGTCTTGACGGCCTGATCGCCGCCTTGTTCCAGCACGGCACCGATCATGAAGAGGAAGCCGACGGCCAGGAACAGCAGACCCATGGCGAATTTCACCGGGGAGTTTGGTTCCTTGCTGCCGAGCTTGATCCAGATGGCCGCTACGATCGGAGCGAGTGTGATGATGAAGAAGGGGTTCAGGGACTGGAACCAGGCGGTCGGTACTTCGAAGCTGCCGATCATACGATCGGTATATTCCTGTGCATACAGGTTCATCAGACCACCTGCCTGCTCGAAACCTGCCCAGAAGATGATGGTGAACAGACCCAGCACCAGAATGACCTTGATGCGATCCACTTCCTGCTTGGTCAGCGGGGCCTTCTGCTCCTTGGAGCGTTGCAAGGCGGCGCGCTGGGCGGCCGGCATGCGGCCGATGTCGCCGAGGAAACGCTGGGCCATGGTGGCTTGCACCACCAGAGAGAGCAGCATGCCGATACCGGCGCTGACGAAGGCGGCTTGCCAGCCGTAGGCGGTGGCGGCGGCACCACAGATCACGCCCGCCAGCAGGGAGCCCAGGTTGATGCCCATGTAGAAGATGGTGAAGGCACCGTCACGACGGTGGTCACCTTCCTGATACAGGTCGCCCACCATGGTGGAGATGTTCGGCTTGAACAGACCGTTACCCAGGATCAGCAAGCCAAGGCCCGCGTAGAAGACGGTGTTGACCATGTCCGGGAACATGGCGTGGGGCAGGGCCAGGGTAAATTGACCCGCCGCCATGAAGATGGCACCGATCAGAATGGCGCGGCGTTGACCGAGGAAGGTGTCGGCCAGCCAGCCCCCGATGATCGGGGTGATGTAGACCAGACCGGTATAGATACCGTACAGCTTGAGGGCGTCGGCCTGGGTCCAGCCCATGCCGCCGTTAGCGGTCATGTCAGTCAGATAGAGGACGAGCACGGCACGCATGCCGTAGTAGGAGAATCTCTCCCAGAGTTCGGTACTAAAGAGCAAAAAGAGCCCTTTAGGGTGACCTAAAAAGGTCCCTTTGGACGGGTTATTCATTGGAACTTCCACCTGTGTCTTATATTTTTTTAGAAATTTTATGCAAGGGCTAGGAACCAGCCATATTCCTTATAAAACAAGCAGGATTGAATTACAATGACAGGTTTTGACGATATTTTATCTATCGATGGTTGAATATTTGTTTATAAAATGAAAATGGGCATCGAATGATGCCCAGTCTTTTATTCTGCGTATTGTGTTAATTTTCAGCAATTACAGCTGTTTGACGAACTGCTTGAGCCAGGCGGTAAATTCGCCGTCCAGTTCGCGGTGGCGTACCGCATATTCCACGTTGGCCTTCATGTAACCCAGCTTGCTGCCGCAATCGTGGCTGCGACCCTTCATGAAGTAGGCATTGACCTGCTCCTTCTCCATCAACATGGCGATGGCATCGGTCAGCTGGATCTCGTCGCCGGCACCGGCAGGCGTCTTCTCCAGCAGGGGCCAGATGTTGGCGGAGAGCACATAACGGCCGACCACGGCCAGGTTGGAGGGCGCCTCGTCGCGCGGCGGCTTCTCGACGATGGCCTGCATCGGCAGTGACATGCCGGCGCTCAGGGCCTCGCCCTTGATGTCGGCGATGCCGTATTTGTCCACTTCGCTCTCGGGGACGGCTTCCACCATGATCTGGCTGATCTGGTCCGCCTCGAACATGTGCACCATCTCGGCCAGGTTGTCTTGTTTGAGATCGCAGGCCACCTCGTCGATCAGTACGTCCGGCAGCAGCACGGCGAAGGGGTTATCCCCGATCAGCGGGCGGGCGCACAGCACCGCATGGCCCAGGCCCTTGGCCTCGCCCTGACGCACGTGCATGATGGTGACGTCTTTCGGGCAGATGTGCTGCACCTCTTCCAGCAGTTGGCGCTTGACCCGCTTCTCCAGAGTCGCCTCCAGCTCGAAGCTCTTGTCGAAATGGTTTTCGATGGAGTTCTTGCTGGAGTGGGTCACCAGGATGATCTCCTTGATGCCGGCGGCGATGGCTTCACGCACCACATACTGGATCAGCGGCTTGTCGACCACCGGCAGCATCTCTTTGGGGATGGCTTTGGTGGCGGGCAGCATGCGGGTACCCAGACCGGCAACGGGGAGGACGGCCTTGCGAACAACGAGCGGTGTCTTTTTCATGGAATGAGTCCGAAGATACAAAGTGGGCTCATGATACCCGAAGAAAAATAGGGCAGCCACAGGCTGCCCTCGGATGAATGGGATTCAAACCGGTTACTTGACGATAATCATGTCCCGATTCGCATCCAGGGTGGCGGGCCCTATGCCACTCACTTCCGCCAGCTGATCCACCGAGGTGAACTTGCCCTGTTTCTCGCGGTAGTCGACGATGGCTTGCGCTTTTTTCTCGCCGATGCCTTTCAGCGCCGCGAGTTCATCGGCACTGGCGGTATTGAGGTTGATCTTGCCGGCCTCCTTGGCGCTGGTGGCCATGGTGGTGGGCTTGGCAGCCGGCTTGTCGGCGGCCAGCAGGGGCTGGCTCAACAGCGGCAGGCAACCCAGCAACAGGGCGGCAATCAGAGTCTTTCGGTTCATTGCGTCACTTCCTTATGAAACTGCCTTAATGGCACATTTATCATTAGTCGTATTGCGCCACTTTTTGTCTGTCAGAACTAGCAAGGAATAACTCAGGCAAATCGGCTATAAGCCAGACAGGTCTGAAGCAGATACACTGGCTAACCATTTGAGCGAGATGTCTTTTCCATGTACCTACCCGCCATTTCCGCACTGGAGCCCATCGCCCGTGCCGCCGGTGCCGCCATTCTGGCCATCTATCGTCAGCCCTTCGCTGTGGAGTACAAGCAGGACGAGAGTCCGCTCACCGCCGCCGATCAGGGGGCTCACGAGATGATCGTGCAGGCGCTGGCCCGGTTGACGCCGGATATCCCTGTGCTGTCGGAAGAGTCGGACGCCGAGACGATGCAGGCACGGCGTGGCTGGTCCCGCTACTGGCTGGTGGATCCGCTGGATGGCACCAAGGAGTTCGTCTCCCGCAACGGCGAGTTCACCGTGAACATTGCACTGATCGACCATGGCAGGCCGGTCTGGGGACTGGTCTATGCCCCTGTGCTGGACAAGCTCTGGTATGGCGGCAAGGGGATGGGGGCCTGGCGTGTTGCCGATGGTGAGTGCGAAGCCATCCAGGTCCGGCCTCACCGGGAAGGTACGCCCTGGCGGGTGGTGGGCAGCCGCAACCATCTTTCCCAGGCGACCCTGGATTACTTGGCGCCGTTTGGCGAGATTGAGCTGGTCTCCATGGGCAGCTCCCTCAAGTTCTGCATCATCGCCGAAGGGGGCGCCGAGCTCTATCCGCGCCTCGCCCCTACCTGCGAGTGGGACACGGCGGCGGCGCAGGCGGTGCTGGAAGGGGCGGGTGGGTCCGTGACCCAGCTCGATGGCTCAGCGCTTGCCTACAACAAGCCGGATATCCTCAACCCCTGGTTTGTGGCGCGGGCCTGATTGCTGTCACCAGGGCGCGCAGATGTAAATAGGCCGGACAGTGTCCGGCCTTTTGCATTTTCGCGTTCAATGATGCCAGTCGTTTCCCGATTCAGAACACCTTCTTGAACGGCTTGATGGTCACCCTGGCATAGACGCCTGCCGCCACATAAGGGTCCGCATCCGCCCATGCCTTGGCGTCCGCCTGGCTGGGGAACTCGGCGATAACGGTGCTGCCGGTGAAGCCCGCATCGGCCGGATCCTCGGCATCGATGGCCGGATTGGGGCCGGCCGTCAGCAGGCGCCCCTCATCCTGCAGCGCCTGCAGACGGGCTAGGTGGGCAGGGCGAGCCAGCTTGCGCTGGGGCAGGCTGCCGGCGACATCTTCGGAGTAGATGAGATACCACATGAGAGGATCCTTTTCTGGTTGCGGTTATTTTTTCTGTTCTGCTTTCTGCTCGGCCGGCATGTGGCGATAGAGATAGACGCCACTCAGCAGGGTGAATACCAGCGTCATGCCCAGCAGGCCGAAGACCTTGAAGTTGACCCACATCTCTTGCGACAGGTTGAAGGCCACATAGAGATTGAGCAGGCCGCAGAGGGCGAAGAAACCGACCCAGCCGAGGTTGACCTTGTCCCAGACGCGGTCGGGGGCTTGCAGCTCCTTGGCCAGCATCTGCTTGATGAGATTCTTGCCAAAGCCGTAGCGGCTGATGAGCAGGGCGAGGGCAAAGAGGGCATTGATCACGGTCACCTTCCACTTGATGAAGGTATCGTCATGGAAGAAGACGGTGAGACCGCCGAAGAAACCGACCAGCAGGAAGGTAAACAGCTGCATCTTCTCGACCTTGCGATACCGCACCCAGCTGTAGAGTAGTTGGAGACCGGTGACGACCACCAGGGCGCCGGTGGCGGTGTAGATGTCGTAGAACTTGTAGACCGCGAAGAAGACGATCAGGGGAATAAATTCAATAAACTGCTTCATGCTGGGCTCTAACCTCAAAATTTCACTCAGTGTACCTGCCCATTAGGCAACGGCAAATGAATAAGACCGTTCATTTAGTATGCAGTTCCCCGCTGCGGGGCCGCCACCCTTCGGGGTGACGATGATTCTTGTTGCGCCTTCTAGCCGAACAGCTGACTGGCGACGAGGCTGCCGAGCCGCAACTGGTCATCCAGCAAGTCACGGATATGGCGCTCCTCGATGAGGGGGTTGAGCAGGACGGCGCGCAGCAGGGTGAGCGGCTGTGCTCCGTAGCGGCTCACCGCACGCTGGGTGCGGGAGACGAAGCTGTGCCCCTCGGCGCGTTGGGCCTTCTGCAACGCCACGTTGAAGGCGTTGATCTGCTCGTTGGCCGCCTCGTCCGGTGCCTTGCCTTGCAGGTGAGGTGGAATGCAGCGATAGGAGAGCAGGTTCATCACGGGAGCCGACATCAGCTCGAAGGCGGGGTGGGCATCGATGAGCTCTGCCATCCGCCGCGCTCTGTCGTAATTGGCTTCGATAAGCTGGGCATAGCCCTGCCGGCCCAGCAGCTGGAAGGCGGCATCCAGATAGAGTGCGTTGGCGGGGCGGGTGCCCTCCAGGGTGAAGCGACCCTGATCGAAGGAGCTGGCGCGAATGGCGTAGGGCGCCTCCCGCTTCACCGTCATCATCAGATCTGGCTGGCGGCAGAGCAACATGCCGGTACCAAGCGGTACCAGCAACTGCTTGTGGCCATCCAGGGTGACGGTATCGGCTCGCTCGATCCCCTCCAGCAGCCCCTGGTAGCGGGGGGAGAGCAGGGTCGGGCCGCCCCAGGCGGCATCCACGTGAAAGTGGATCTGCTCGCGCCGGGCGATGGCGGCGAGCTCGGGCAGGGGATCGATGGAACCAAAGTCCGTGCTGCCGGCGACCCCTACCAGGGCCAGCACCTTGAGCTTCTGCTCCCGGCATCGGACCAGTGCGCTCTCGAGCGCCGAGAGGCAGAGCCGGTTATCGGCATCGGTCTCGAGCCGCCAGACGCGGCAAGCCCCCAGCCCCAGCAGATCCATCCCCTTGTCGAAGGAGTAGTGCATCAGCCTGGACCCCAGGATCACGGCGCCTCGATAACCCTGCTCATAGAGGGAAAACAGATCGTCGCCACAGGCCCGGTTGCGGGCCAGCCAGAGAGCGGTGACGTTGGCGATGGTGCCGCCGCTGGTCATGACGCCGAGGGCGGCGTCTTTGGCGTGCATCTGCGCTTCGTAAAAGCCGTCGTCCTCGCGATAGACGAGACGATGCAGCTTGGCCAGTACCTCCCGCTCCAGGAAGCTGAGCAGGCGGGAGGACTCCATCTTCATCGGATTCTGGTTGAGCATCACCAGCAGCCGGGAGAGCTCGGCGGTGAAGGCCGGCAGGGGCGCCGTCATGTGTCCCATGTAGTGGGGCGAGGTGAGATGGGAGGCGCCGGGTACCAGGGCGGCGAGACGCGTGAGGTACTCTGTCGTGCTTATGCCGCTGGCGGGCATGGACGACTGATCGAGTTGATGGACGAAGCTGTCGCGCTGGTAAGGTGCCTGACTGTCATCCGAGTGATGGAAGGTCTCCAGCAGGGCCGTCATGGCCTGGCCGAAGTCAGGATCCGGTTGTGTAAACAGTTCAGTCAGCTTCATCAGGTTCTCCAGACCAGCCTGTCGGGCAGAAAGTACCGGGCGCGCGCCATGCCGGACAGACACGGCCATCTGCGCGGGTGGCGTCGGCCGCAGAGCATACACCAAAGGGGCGGGGGGAACAGCCACCTCCTCACCCCGAGACTCCCTGGCCAGTCCCTTTTATTTTGAGCTAACACTTGTAGCCTGAAATGCCGGCCGCTAGAGTGGATCGGGTCTTGGTTGGAGGTGATGATGATGGATGTAACGGGGTATTCCCCACGGGAAGAGTGGGCCAATCGCCTCAGCCATGGGCTGGGGTTGCTGCTTGGAGGCCTGGGGCTTGTCTTGCTGCTGCACAAGGGATGGGATCAGGGCCCTCGGGTATTGCTGAGTTACGGCCTCTACGGCACCAGCCTGGTGCTGCTCTACCTCGCCTCGACCCTCTACCACAGCATGAGGTCGGCGGCGGCCAGGCGCTGGTGCAAGCTGTTCGATCACTGTGCCATTTACCTGCTGATCGCCGGCACCTACACACCCTTCCTGCTGGTGGCGCTCGATACCCCGCTGGCGCGGGGGCTGATGGTGGTGATCTGGGGGTTGGCCCTGGCCGGAGTGCTGTTCAAGCTCTTGTTCATCAACCGCTTCAAACGCCTGTCACTGTTCACCTATCTGATGCTGGGCTGGCTGTCCCTGGTGGTCGTCTATCAGCTCTACCTCCATCTGGATGGCACCGGGCTCATGCTGCTGGGACTCGGCGGACTGATCTACAGTCTGGGCACCATCTTCTACATGGCCAGGCAGATCCCCTACAACCACGCCATCTGGCATCTGTTCGTGCTGGGCGGGAGCCTCTGTCACTTTGTGGCCATCTATGGCTATGTCGCCTGATTAACCCTTAATTGGTATTTTTGCGCTCATGAAAGCCTGAATTCGTGCGGCATCCCACAGTTGCCCCCTTCGTTTGCTGACAAGCTAGGGTCAGTTCAGCTTGGAAAGGATGCAAATAATGAGTGAGATCGCGCTTTCCATCAGCATGTTGTCGCTGGTGGCGGTGCTGGGACTCTGGCTGGGAAACTGGCGAGTCTATGGCGTTGGTTTAGGGATTGGCGGTGTGCTGTTCGGCGGCATCATAGTGGGTCATTTTGCCGGGCTATCCGGCTTGAAGCTGGATGAGCACACACTTCATTTTATTCAAGAATTTGGTTTGATCCTGTTCGTCTACACCATAGGCATCCAGGTTGGTCCCGGTTTCTTCTCTTCCCTGCGCAGCTCGGGGCTCAAGCTCAATGGCTTTGCCGCTCTGCTGGTGCTGCTCGGCTGCGTGGTGGCCGCCGCGCTGCACCAGCTGTTCGACGTGCCGCTGCCGGTGATCCTCGGGGTCTTCTCCGGTGCCGTGACCAACACCCCTTCGCTGGGGGCGGGTCAGCAGATCCTGGCGGAGCTCGGGGCGGATCCGGGCTCCACCGGCCTGATGGGGATGGGCTATGCGGTGGCCTACCCGTTCGGGATCTGTGGCATTTTGCTCACCATGTGGCTTATTCGCATGTTCTTTCACATCAAGATCGACGAAGAAGCGGCCGCGTTCGAGCAACAGGCAGGCAAAACCAAGGAGAGCCTGCAAACCATCAACATCGCCGTGCGCAATCCCAACATGCACGGCCTGATGCTTGGCGAGATCCCGAGCCTGGACGAGGCCGATGTCATCTGCTCCCGCCTCAAGCGCGGTGACGAGTTGATGGTGCCCAGACCTGACTCGCGCATCGAGCTCGGGGATCTGCTGCACCTGGTGGGGGAGCGTCACGCCCTGCACAAGGTGCTGCTGGTGCTCGGGGAGGAGGTGGATACCTCCCTCTCCACCCGGGGCACGGATCTGCGCGTCGAGCGGGTGGTGGTCACCAACGAGCAGGTGCTCGGCAAACGGATCCGCGATCTCGACATCAAGCAGAAATATGACGTGGTCATCTCGCGCCTCAACCGGGCTGGCATCGAACTGGTTCCGACCAGCCAGACCAGCCTGCAGTTTGGCGACATCCTGAACCTGGTGGGGCGGCTCGATGCCATCGAGGCCGTGACCAGTGTGGTCGGCAACGTCCAGCAGAAACTGCAGCAGGTGCAGATGCTGCCGGTCTTCATCGGCATTGGATTGGGTGTATTGCTCGGCTCCATTCCCTTCTATCTGCCGGGATTCCCGGCGGCGCTCAAGCTGGGTCTGGCGGGCGGCCCCCTGGTGGTGGCCCTCATCCTGTCTCGCATCGGCAGCATCGGCAAGCTCTACTGGTTCATGCCGCCGAGTGCCAACCTGGCACTGCGGGAGATCGGCATAGTGCTGTTTCTGGCGGTGGTGGGGTTCAAGTCCGGGGCCGGCTTCATCGACACCCTGATCAACGGGGATGGTCCTGCCTGGATGATGTACGGCGTGGCGATCACCCTTATCCCGCTGCTGGTGGTCGGGGTGCTGGCGCGCCACTATGGCAAGGTCAATTATCTCACCCTGTGCGGCCTGTTGGCTGGCTCCATGACGGACCCCCCCGCTCTGGCCTTCGCCAACGGCATGCACCCCACCAGTGGCGCCAGCGCCCTGTCATACGCGACCGTCTACCCCCTGGTGATGTTCCTGCGGATCATCTCGCCACAGCTGCTGGCCATCCTGCTCTGGGCCGGGGCCTGAGCCGACATGAAATGGGAGCCATAGTGGCTCCCATCTTCGCAGGCTCATTTTTGATGCTATTGATTTAGTTAATTTTATTTCCCATCAAACACCCTTCGTTTTCGGCGCCAATCTAAGTCTCATTTCGGTCTGTTCGTTCGATTTTTCTCACTGGTTTCTGGTCAGACTAACGGGCACATTGGACGCTGGAAATCTATGCCCATTGATATTTCAGGAGAAACCATGAGCAGCAAGAACATCGTACTGGATCAAGATGTCGTCGTTACCCAATTGCAAGGCAAAGTCTATCTGATTGCCGCTGACGGGAGCCAGACGCTTCTTTCCGAAGGCGATGTGCTGCCCAAGGATGCGGTCTTGCTTGCGCCGGAGGGGGCCAGCTTCCAGGGTGGAGAGACCACCTTTACCCTGAGCCCGAGCAACACTCCCGAGGCGGAGGAACCCCAGCTGGCGCAGCAGGGGCCGGCGAATGTGCCTGACGATATTGCCGCCCTGCAGCAGGCTATTCTGGCGGGGACGGATCCGACCCAGGCATTTGAAGCGTCGGCGGCGGGCGGGGCACCCGCTACAGGCAACATCGGCGGCATTGCAGGCGCCAGCGGCAATGGTGGCTTCGTCACCATAGATCGTACCGGCGATACCACCATAGCGGCGGCGGGTTTTGATACCGCTACCCAGGCCGACACGGGTGTGATTGGCGATGCGTTCGCGGGTGAGGAAGATCAGTTGATCGACCTGGTGCCGCCGGTGATCACAGTATCGGCCCCTGACAATACCAATGACACGACTCCAACCCTGACCGGTACCACGGATGCCCCGGCGGGGAGCACGGTGACCCTGCTGGTCACGGATGCCAATGGCAATCAACAGACCCTGACCACGACCGTCAATCCGGACGGCACCTTCAGCGTGGATGTCACCACGCCGCTGGCGGATGGCTCCTATACGGTCACCGCCAATGTGACCGATCCTGCCGGTAACACAGGCACTGCCACCGATGATGGCAGCGTGGATGGCACGGCTCCCTCTGCTCCCCTGGTGGAGATCCAGGATGGCGCTGACAACATCATCTCCTCCAATGAGCGCGAGAACGGCGTGAATGTCATCATCCGTTTGCCAGCCGATGCCAAGGTCGGTGATCGCCTTGACGTGGACTGGAATGGGGATGGGGTGCCTGACGCCAGCTCCATCCTGACTGCTGATGACATCGGCAAGACCCAGATTACCCTGACTATTCCCACCACGGATCTGCCGCTCAATGGCGCCATCACAGTGGATGCCACCCTGACCGATCCTGCTGGCAATACCTCACCCAAGGGCACTGACAACAGCGTGGTGAATGCCGCGCCTGTGCCAGGAGACGACCAGTTCACCGTGGAAGAGGACGGGACGGTCACCATCAACGTGCTCGGCAACGACTCCGACCTGGATGGCGATCGCCTCAGCATCACCGCCATCAATGGTCAGGCCATTGCCGAAGGCGGCTCGGTGGCGATCGGCAATGGTTCGGTCACTCTGACCAACGGCCAGCTGGTCTTTACGCCATCCCCTGATTTCAATGGCAATATTTCGTTCGAATACACAGTCACAGATGGTTTGCACAGTGCCACTGGCGGCGTGACCGGGACTGTCACGCCGGTTAATGATGCTGCCATCATTGCCGGTAGCGACAGCGGTGGCGTGATCGAAGACGAGAGCACCCCGCTGCTGACCGAGACCGGCACCCTGAGCGTGACCGACCTGGATGGGGCGGATG
>RCUN01000495.1_pt1 | contig 21410 bp, 19 predicted proteins | sample 2166181 | NCBI WGS metagenome assembly RCUN01 (sample SAMN09932603, study PRJNA488358) | compost metagenome | feature: garden; material: soil; isolation source: compost soil in crotononitrile-enriched culture | place: Germany: Experimental Botanical Garden Goettingen | collected 2016-01-27 | reverse complement strand
CTCACCTATACGGCCATCTGTGTAGGGATTTTCAAGATCTTCAAGATCCCGCTCAACAAGTGGACTGTACCGACCGCCGTGCTCGGCGGTGTCTTCATCATCGGCGCCCTCATCGTCCTGATGAACTACAACCACCCCTATTCCGAGCTGGCGCGCAATTACTACGTCTCCACCCCCGTCGTTCCCTTGGTCAAGGGTCGCGTGATCGAGGTGCCGGTCAAGGCCAACCAACCGGTCAAGCAGGGTGATGTGCTGTTTCGCCTCGATGCTGTGCCCTTCCAGGAGAAGGTCGCCAGCCTGACCGCACGGCTCGCCTCCAACAAGGATTTCCTCAAAGCCCTCAATGCCAGACTGCGCTCCGCCAGCCTGGACCGGGATCGTGCTCAGGAGCTAATGCGTCGCGGCATCGGCAAGCAGCGGGATCTCGACGTGACCCAGGCCAACGTGGACGACATCGTCGCCCAGATTGACCAGCAGAAGGCGTCGCTGGATGACTTGAACGCCCAGCTCAACATCGCCAAGTACGAGCTGGATCAGACCGTGGTCTATGCCCCGAGCGACGGCCATGTGGTGCAGCTGGCGCTGCGTCCCGGCATGATCGCCGCCCCCTTCATGTATCGCCCCGTGATGACCTTCATCCATGAAGATGAAAATGCCTACGTCGGCTGGTTCTGGCAAAACAGCATGCAGCGGCTCAAGGATGGCGATGAGGCCGAGGTGGTACTGGACGGCATCCCAGGCAAGATATTCAAGGCCAGGGTACTGTCGGTGATCCCCGCCATGGCACCGGGCAACATCCAGGCCCAGGCAGGTCTCATCGATCAGACCACAGCCCAGGTACCGGGCCGCCTGCCCATCATCCTTGAGATCACCGACCCCGAGTGGGCCAAGTATCAGGTGATCGCAGGCTCCAGCGGCCAGGCCGCCATCTACACCGAACATGTCCACCATGTGGCCATCATGCGCAAGATCCTGATGCGCATGGGTAGCTGGCTCAATTACCTGTTCCCCTTCCACTAAGCGCGCCTTGGTGGTACCTGCGGGCCGGCAATCATGCCGGCCCGCTGTTTTTGTGGCCCCAAGATCCCTATAATGGCGCCATCCTGCGCCGCACCATGTCCAAACACCACCCCTCATGTTCGTTCTCAGACCCTATCAAACCGACGCCGTCAACGCCGTGATCAGCCATTTTCGCAAGCACCCGGATCCCGCCGTGGTGGTGCTGCCCACCGGGGCGGGCAAGAGTCTGGTGATCGCCGAACTGGCCCGCAAGGCCCGTGGTCGAGTGCTGGTACTGGCCCACGTCAAGGAGCTGGTGGAGCAGAACCACGCCAAGTACGAGGCCTGGGGGCTCAAGGCCGACATCTTTGCCGCCGGGCTCGCCCGCAAGGAGGCGAGCGCCCAGGTGGTGTTCGGCTCGGTGCAGTCGGTGGCGCGCAATCTGGATGCCTTCGACGGGGCTTTTTCACTGCTCATCATCGACGAGTGCCACCGGGTCTCGCTCGATGACGACAGCCAGTACCATCAGGTGTTAGGCCATCTCAAGGCCGCCAATCCGGCCCTCAAGATCCTCGGCCTCACCGCCACGCCCTATCGGCTCGGGCTGGGCTGGATCTACCGGCGCCACTACCACGGCATGGTCAAGAGCCACGGCGAGCGGCTGTTTGGCGACTGCGTATTCGAGCTGCCGCTGCGTTTCATGGTCAAAAATGGCTACCTGACGCCACCGCGCATGATCGATGCCCCCATAGTCCACTACGACTTCAGCAAGCTGGTGGCGCGGGATAACGGCCTGTTCAGCGAGGCGGATCTCAACGGCGAGCTCAAGCGCCAGCAGCGGGTCACCCCCCATATCCTGAACCAGGTGCTGGAGTATGCCCGCGAGCGCCAGGGGGTGATGATCTTCGCCGCCACCGTCGAACACGCCCGAGAAATTCAGGGGCTGCTGCAGGCAAAAGCCCAGACGGCGGCCCTCGTCACCGGCGAGACGCCGGGGCCGGAGCGCGATGCCCTCATCCATGCCTTCAAGGGGCGGGAGATCAAGTTTCTGGTCAACGTGGCGGTGCTCACCACCGGTTTCGACGCCCCTCACGTCGATCTCATCGTGATGCTGCGCCCCACTGAATCGGTGTCCCTCTATCAGCAGATCGTGGGCCGGGGCCTGCGCCTCTCGCCGGGCAAAACCGATTGTCTGGTGCTCGACTACGCGGGCAACAACTTCAACCTGTTCGCCCCCGAGGTGGGGGAGCCCAGACCCCACGCTGGCACAGAGCCGGTGCAGGTGCCCTGCCCCGCCTGCGGCTTTGCCAACACCTTCTGGGGAAAAACCGACGAGGAGGGCAAGGTGATCGAGCACTACGGCCGCCGCTGTCAGGGGTTGTTTGAAGATGACGAGGGCCACCGCGAGGAGTGCGACTACCGCTTTCGCGCCAAGATCTGTCCCGCTTGCGGCGCCGAAAACGACATCGCCGCCCGCCGCTGCCAGAGCTGCGATCAGCTGCTGGTGGATCCGGATGACAAGCTCAAGGAGGCGCTCAATCTCAAGGACTGCATGGTGATCCGCTGTGCGGGACTCACCCTCACCGCAGGGCGCGGCAAACAGGGGGAACGGCTGGAAGTGACCTATCACGATGAGGACGGTCTCACCCTGACGGAGTACTTCGCCTTTCATACCAGCGGTGCGCGGCGCTTGTTTCAACAACGCTTTGTGCGTCATCATTGGCCCGCCCCGGGCCTGGAGCCCGAATTCACCACCCTGGCGAGCGTGCTGGCTGCGCAAAGCCAGTTCCGTCACCCGGATTTCGTCATCGCCCGCAAGTCTGGGCGTTTCTGGCAGGTGAAGGAGAAAATTTTTGATTATGAAGGGCGGTACCGCACTGCCAACGCCTTTGCCTAGCCACGCCGTCTGGCGGGCAAATGACAGTCACCAGGTTTGATTATCAGGGGCGCCATCGCACTGCCGGCGCCCTTCGTTCAGTTAGAGGATCTTATGCAGCGGTTGTTGATAGGTTTTTGTGCTCTCTTTTCCCTGGTGGCCCAGGCCACCCCGCTGACCCCGCCCAAGGGGGGCCAGTACGCCGTCATCGTCCAGGGCAACAACGGGGTGGAGTTTGCCCGTCACGCCGACGACATGATAGCCCCCGCCTCCACCATGAAGGTGCTGACCGCCCTGGCCGCCCGCCTCGAGCTCGGCGCCGACTTCCGTTTCGCCACCGACATCCAGGCACAGCCCGGCGCCAGGCAGGGCAATGCCATCAATGGCGACATCTGGATCAACTTCGTCGGCGACCCCACCCTGTCGCGGATGGATCTGGTGGCCCTGTTCAAGCAGCTCGGCGTCACCCGCATCCAGGGCAACGTCTACGTCAACACCGGCGCCTACAACGGCTATGAGCGTGGCAACGGCTGGTCCTGGGGGGATCAGACCCTCTGCTTCGCAGCCCCCGTCTCGGCCGTCATCATCGACAAGAACTGCGCCTACGGCACCGTCACCGCCACCCAGATTGGCAAGCCTGCCGTGGGTAACGTCGCCACCGGCGTCCCCATCGGCATAGGTGCCGACAACGTAGAGGTGATGAGCTATGGCGACATGGCGCGTCAGTTCTGCGCCCTGGAAGTGGACATGGCCAAGGGCAACTTCTACGAGCTCAAGGGCTGCATCACCCCGAACAAGGAGCCGCAGGGGCTGCGCTTTGCCATCCACGACGTGGAAGCCTGGGGCTGGGACAACATCCGCTGGGCCATGAACCGCGCCGGGATCAGCCACGACGGCCTGCTGCGGGTCACCCATCAGGCTCCAGTGGGTGCCGATACCCTGGCCACCCACTACTCGGTCTCCCTGCCGGTGATGCTTGCCAAGATGCTGAAGAAATCCGACAACCTCTACGCCGATACCTTCCTCAAAACCGTGGGTCGTCACTACTACAACAAGCCGGGCAGCTATCGCAGCGGCACCATGGCGGTGCGCGCCATCCTGACCAAGCACGGCATCGATCTGGGCAACGCCACCCTGGCCGACGGCTCCGGTCTCTCCGCCCACAACCTCATCAGCGCACGCCAGATGCTGTCGGTGCTCCACTTCATCCAGACGAACGACGCCGAGCTCGACTTCATCAAGTTGCTGCCAAGCTCCCAGGTGGACGGCACCCTGGCCTGGCGACGCAGCGTCACCGCGCCCATGATGAAGAACAAGGTGCACGCCAAGACGGGCACCATCACCGGCACCTCCAACCTGGCCGGTTTCATCGACACCGCGGGTGGCCAGCGCAAGGCCTTCGTGATGTTCCAGCGCGGCCTCTCCCAGGATCCGGCGACCCACGAGCGCTACCGCGCCAGCAAGGCCGCCTGGCCCTGGACAGTGTTCGAGAAGGGGGTGCTGGAGAGCATCTATCAGCAGCAACCCATCCAGATTGCCGAGCAGTAAAGGGATGCCCGGGAAACCTCTATCTGAGGCAGTTCGAACAGATGGCCGGGTAGAGCTCCCGGGCAATCGAGCACGGCGAATGGACGTATCGAAATTTTCAGCTTTGACTGGCCAGGAGCCGAGGCTATGCTGTCGCCAGCCTCGTCTCAACGGCCTTATCTAACGGAGAGAAAAGATGTTTGTAGAAATTTTTGGTCGCCCGGGTTGCCCCTATTGCGTTCGTGCCAAGCAGATTGCCGAGCAGCTGACCGAGGAGCGCGATGACTTCGAGTTCCGCTATGTGGACATCAACGTCGCCGGTCTTACCAAGGACGATCTCGCCGCCAAGGCGGGCAAGCCCGTCACCACGGTGCCGCAGATCTTCCTGGACGAGCAGCACATCGGTGGTTGCACCGATTTCGAAGCCTATGCCAGAGCCAATCTGGGTCTGTAAGACAGTTTTCCCAATGCAAAAGGCGCCTCAGGCGCCTTTTTTCATTTTTCATGGCAACGAGACAGGCTCACGCCACCGGCGTGAAGCGGCTCACCACCTGCCCTTGATACTCGATCCACTCCATGAACATGGCGACCGGGCGGGCATAGACCTGACCATCCTGCTCGGATTGGTAGACAACCAGCTGTTCCTCGGTTTCGGTGTGCAGGGCCAGGGCGAGCACTTGATAGTAACCCCCCTTGAAGTGGCGGTAGCGACCGGTGGCGGGTGCGTGCATGAAGAGCCTCGATGACAGGATGAAAAGACGCCCTGAGCTGCGCGCGCACTAGGCCGGCAGCAGGGGTTGGAGCAGATTTTTACCCCAGCCAATCGTGCCAGATGAGGTGGATAATTCAATACACTCTTACTGCTTTATGAACCTCGCCCTCATCTTTCACTAGTCTCTCGCGAGAGAGGCAAACGATCCTGCTGAATTTAACAGACTAGCAACCCTGTTTCAGGGGTAAATATCAGGGATTTATTCCATAAATTAGATTGTTCTAGCATTCAATTCTGTGAAGAATAGGGGTAGAGAAATTTGATACTAAAAAAAGCTTTTCTGCCAACGCGCCCCCAGGGGAAGGAATCACGCTCACCATGTTCACTATCGACAAGTCGCACAAGCTCGACGATGTCTGCTATGACATTCGCGGCCCGGTGCATAAAGAGGCCCGCCGTCTCGAGGACGAAGGCCACCGCATCATCAAGCTCAACATCGGCAACCCGGCCCCGTTCGGCTTCGATGCGCCGGAAGAGATCATCAAGGATGTGATCCTCAACATGCCCCAGAGCCAGGGCTACTGCGACTCCAAAGGGCTCTTCTCGGCCCGCAAGGCGGTGATGCAGTACTACCAGCAAAAGGGGATGCGCAAGGTCGACATCGACGACATCTACATCGGCAATGGCGCCAGCGAGCTCATCGTCATGGCCATGCAGGCGCTGCTCAACAACGGCGACGAGATGCTGGTGCCTTCCCCCGACTACCCGCTGTGGACCGCCGCCGTCACCCTCTCCGGTGGCCATGCGGTGCACTACCGCTGCGATGAGGGGGCCGACTGGCATCCGGATCTGGACGACATCCGCGCCCGCATCACCCCGCGCACCCGCGGCCTGGTGCTGATCAACCCGAACAACCCGACCGGCGCCGTCTACGGCAGCGAATTCCAGCTGGAACTGATCGAGATAGCCCGCCAGCACAATCTCATCATCTTCGCCGACGAGATCTACGACAAGATCCTCTACGACGACATCTCCCACACCAGCGTCTGCACCCAGTGTGACGACGTCATGGTGGTGACCTTCAACGGTCTCTCTAAGGCCTACCGCGCCTGTGGTTTCCGTCAGGGCTGGATGGTCATCACCGGGCCCAAGGGCCGCGCCAGAGGGTATATCGAAGGGCTGGAGATGCTGGCCTCCATGCGGCTCTGTGCCAACGTGCCCATGCAGCACGCCATCCAGACTGCGCTGGGTGGCTACCAGAGCATCAACGAGCTGATCCTGCCGGGCGGCCGCCTGCGCCGCCAGCGGGACAAGGCCTGGGAGCTCTTGAACGAAATCCCCGGCGTCTCCTGCGTCAAGCCCAAAGGGGCGCTCTACATGTTCCCGCGCCTGGATCCCAAGGTGTATGACATCCGCGACGACCAGAAGATGGTGTTCGACCTGTTGCAGCAAGAGAAGCTCTTGCTGGTGCAGGGCACCGGCTTCAACTGGCCGGCGCCGGATCACTTCCGGCTGGTATTCCTGCCCCGGGAAGAGGAGCTGGAAGAGGCCATCGGCCGCCTCGCCCGCTTCCTCAAGAGCTACAAGCAGTAAGCTCCACTCATCAAAAAGGCTCCCTCGGGAGCCTTTTTGTTATCTGTCGTTTTTTATCCGAGCCATCAGCCGTGGAGCAGGGCGCCAGCCACCAGCACCCCCATGGTGATGAGAGCGACGCCCAGGATAAAGGGCAGCACCCAGCGCACGAAGCGATCGTAGGGGATCCTGGCGAGCGCCAACCCTGCCACCAGGTGAGCGGCGGTGGGAGCGAACAAGTTGATCCAGCCGGAGGCAGACTGATAGGCGGTGATCACCAGATCCCGCGAGATGCCGGAGAAGTCCGCCAGCGGCCCCATCAGCGGCATGGAGACGGTCGCCAGCCCCGAGGTGGAGGGAATAAAAAAGCTCAGGATGATGTGCACCAGATAGGCCATCAGGATGAAGACCGACGACGACAGCCCGCTCACCAGCCCCTCGGCCCAGTGCAATATGGTGTCTATGATGACGCCCTGCTCCATCACCACATAGATGCCCCGCGCCACCGCGACCACCAGGGCCACCCCGATAAGATCCCGTGCACCGTTGAGGAAGGTCGCCACGTAGTTGGACTCCGGCATCCGGTTGATGATCGCAATCAGGATGGAGGCGCTGAAGAACAGGGTGGAGAGCTCGTCGAACCACCAGCCTAAAGTAGGCAGCAGATCGATGCCCAGATCCGACCAGGGCACCACGGCATAGATCATCAGCAGGAAGGTACCGAAGAAGACCAGCATGGTGAGCTTCTGCTTGCCGGTGAAGGCGAGATTGCCGCTCTTCATCTGGGAGAACTCGTCGTCATAGACGATGTCGGCCAGCACGGAGCGGGACTTGTCCTGCTGCACCTGCTTGGCGTAGCGCATCACGAACCAGGAGGCGAAGATCACCAGCAGCAGCCACTGAATGACCCGCAGGCCAATCCCCTCCCCGATGGGAATGCCGGCAAAACCGGAGGCGATGCCGGTGGCAAAGGGGTTGACGGTGGAGGCCAGCACCCCGACCCCGGAGCCGAGCAGGATGATCCCCGCCGCCACCATGCGATCGAAGCCCGCCGCCATCATCACCGGCACGATCAGTGCCCAGAAGGCCACCGTCTCCTCCGCCATGCCGAAGGTGGAGCCACCGAGGGCGAACAGGGCAATCAGTACCGGAATAAGCAGTCGCTCACGGCCAGCAAAGGCGCGCACTATGGCCCCCACCCCGGCATCGAGCGCCCCGCTCTGCATGGTCACCGCCAGAAAGCCGCCGATGATGAGCACGAAGAGCGCCACATCGGCCGCCTTGTGAAAGCCCTGAATGGGGGCCTTGAGCACCTCGAACACCCCCTGCGGGTGGGCGGGTAGCTCGGTGTAGCTGCCGGGCACCGGCAGCAGCCGCTCGTCGCCGCTGTAGTCGGCCACGGCCGCCGCCGCAACAGGCTGCTGGGTCTTGGCGGTCAGGTAGTTGTATTTGCCCGCCGGCAGCACCCAGGTGAGGGCCGCCATCAGGGCGATGATGATGAAAAGCAGGGTATAGACAGTGGGGAGTTGGCGCTTCTTGGGCGCCGCGGTTGATGTGGTCATAGCTTCCGTACCTCGGCAATGCCGTCATGTGATCCAAACAGCGCAAGCCTAGCGGGTTTGATATGGGGAAAAGGTGATCGTGGATAATAAAATTCCGCAACATGGCGGGATTTTTGCCAAAAAAACAGGGCCCCGCAGGGCCCTGTTTTCACTTGAGTCAGGCTCAGAGCTCGACCACGTCGAATGTCACGTCCGGATTCACATCCGCATCGTAATCGACCTCGTCCAGACCGAAACCGAACAGGCGCAGGAACTCCTGCTTGTAGCCGGCGTAGTCGGTGAGCTCGGACAGGTTCTCCGTGGTGATGGAGGGCCAGAGATCGCGGCAGGTCTGCTGCACGTCTTCACGCAGCTCCCAGTCATCCATGCGGATACGGGCCTGCTCGTCCAGCGCCAGATCAGCGCCGTACAGGCGGGTACGCAGCATGCGATCCACCTGCTCCATGCAGCCTTCGTGGATGCCCTTCTCCTTCATGATCTTGAAGGCCATGGAGATGTAGAGCGGCATCACCGGAATGGCAGAAGAAGCCTGGGTCACCACGGATTTCAGCACGGCCACGTGGGCAGTGCCGCCCTTGGCAGCCAGATCGCCACGGATGGCGGAGGCGGCGCGGTCCAGATCTTCCTTGGCGCGGCCCAGGGTACCATGCCAGTAGATGGGCCAGGTCAGATCGGTGCCGATGTAGGAGTAGGCCACGGACTTGGCGCCGTCGGCCAGCACGCCCGCATCACGCAGGGCAGCCATCCACAGCTCCCAATCCTGACCGCCCATGACGGTGATGGTGCTCTGGATCTCTTCCTCGTTCGCCGGCTCGACGGTGGCGGTGATGATCTGATCCTTGTTGGTGTCGATGGCAGTGGAGGTGTAGACCTCACCGATGGGTTTCAGCGCGGAGCGCACTACTTCACCGGTATCCGGCATCTTGCGTACCGGGGAGGCCAGGGAGTAGACCACCAGATCGATTTGACCCAAATCCTGCTTGATGAGCTCGATCACCTTGGCGCGGCACTCGTGGGAGAAGGCGTCACCATTTACGCTCTTGGCGTAGAGGCCGGCCTCTTTGGCAGCCTTGTCGAAGGCGGCGGAGTTGTACCAGCCGGCGGAGCCCGTCTTGGTCTCGGAGCTCGGCTTTTCGAAGAAGACGCCAATGGTGGCGGCGCCGCTACCGAAGGCAGTGGCAATCCGGGAGGCCAGACCATAACCGGTGGAGGCGCCGATCACCAGTACCTTCTTGGGACCATTCTCGATGGTGCCCTTGGCCTGGGTGTAAGCAATCTGGCGACGAACATTGGCTTCACAACCGACCGGATGAGTGGTGGTGCAGATAAAGCCGCGAACCTTGGGTTTGATAATCATATGGGGTCTCGACACCGTTAAATGGATGAAATCGTGGCATAAGATACCTCATTGTGACCCGCTATGGTGCTCTGATGTGTTGAACTGCGGGGAAAACGACCAGGATGCCACCGATTTTAGCGACAATGACCACCCAACGGGCGGGTTGCATGACCCCCAGTGGCACACCGGGGGGATCGGCTCGCCCCATGACGACATCCTGGCGGGAGTCGATGGCACTGGTCGATTGTCTGGTCAGGCGCCATGTACTAATGTGCAAAGGAAGGATCCAAGGAGGAGCCTATGTCACGCGTGCTGATCATCTCACTTGGCTGCTTGGTTGCCGCTACTACTCTGGTCGCCCGGGCCGATGTCTATCAATGTACCCGCAACGGCAATATCACCTTCAGCGACATCCCCTGCACCGGTGACAGCAAGCCGGTGCGGATGAATGTCTTCATCCCCTCGGCCGAGGAGGTCGAACGGGCAAACAAGCGGACCCGGGATATCGAGGAGAACCTGGCCAGCAGTCGGCAGCAGCGCCAGCTTGAGGCCCTGCGCCCCGAGATGGGCGCCAAGGGTCAGAAGATGAACCCCGAGATGACCAGATTCAGCGAGGGCCAATCAGATTCCACCATCTCCGAGACTGGCGAAACCCGACGCCTGGATGTGCCGGTTGTGACGCGTCAGTATCAAGACGAGATGGAGGCGCTGAACAAGCGTCTCTCCACCCTCAAGGCAAAATAAGCGCACAGTCCTCCAGCCCGGGTTCATAAGGATGCTGCTACCCCGGGAATATTGCGCTTCGCCAGTGGAAGAAGATTATCAAGGGGAACAAGAGGGTGCATTCGGTTATTTCCCACACACTTCATACTGATTCATCGTCTATTTCAGCCGCCCCTGACGACCACCAATCCACCTTCCCCCTCCAGCCGATAATCCCGGCGCCTCAATGCCATTGCAGCCCTCATCGGCATCGGTCGATATTCATCTAACGCCGAAGTGATGAAATAAAAGCCCCAATGTAGCGACGACAATATCAAGTGCCAAAAGAGACGCCTTCATGCCAATATCAGGGGCGGTCAGAAAGGGGCGACAATATAAAAGATCCTCATTCGAGGCTGCGCCATCAAGCAACCATAATATCAACATTGAAAATTAAAGAGTTAATTCAGGCTCGATGATGATTCATCAAATAGCAATGCTATTGTTAATTCACTCAGATTAAGGTCGGTCTGTCATTCAAGGGTCTCATGGAGGAGCTCTGTCATGTTCTGGAATCAAAAAACAAGCAAGGAAGTGAATGAGCAGGTAGCAAAGATGGCAGAGTTGAGTGCTTTCGAGCAGGCCATCCAGTCCCAGGTGCCTTTCATCCAGTTTACCCCGGCAGGAGTGGTCACCTTCGCCAACGAGCTGTTTCTCAAGATCGTGGGCTTTGGACGTGAAGAGGTGATTGGCAAGCACCACAGCACGCTCTGTTTTCCGGAGGACGTCAAGACCCGAGATTATGAGAGCCTGTGGCAGGATTTGCGCGGTGGCATCTCCCGCAACGGGCGCTTCATCCGCCAGTCGAAATCGGGCAAGGCGGTCTGGCTGGAAGCTACCTATTTCCCCATCGTGATCGACGGCAAGGTGGTGCGCGTCGCCAAGGTCGCCTCCGATGTGACACCGCAGCAATCCTCCCTCGAGCGCACCCAGGCCTTGCTGGCGGCGCTGGACAAATCGCTGGCAGTGATCGATTTCCAGCCGGACGGTACCGTCATCACCGCCAACCAGAACTTCCTCCACTGCTTCGGCTACCGGCTGGAGGAGGTGGTCGGCAAACACCATCGCCAGTTCTGCGATCCCGAGTTTTACCAGAAAAACCCCAACTTCTGGCGCGATCTTGGCTCGGGGGACATCAAGTCCGGACTCTTCATGCGCCTTGGCCATCACGGGGAGAAGATATGGCTGGAGGCGACCTACAACCCCATCTTCAACCACGAGGGCAAGGTGGTCAAAATCATCAAGCTGGCGAGCGACATCACCGAGCGGGTCGAGAAATCCATCTCCACCCGGGAGGCGGCCCAGAAGGCCTGCGCCATCGCCAGCGAAACCGTCGCCAGTGCCGCCAAGGGGCGGGAAGTGATCGACAAGGTGCTGGAGACCTCCTCTCACATCAACACCTCGGTCAACGAGGTGAGCAAGCAGATAGACCTGCTCAATCAGCAATCCAAGAGCATAGAGTCCATCATCTCCACCATCAGCGGCATCGCGGATCAGACCAACCTGCTGGCGCTCAATGCCGCCATAGAGGCGGCCAGGGCCGGCGAGCAGGGCCGAGGATTCGCGGTGGTCGCCGACGAGGTGAGGCAGCTGGCGGCCAGAACCTCGACCTCCACCAACGAGATCGTCTCTGTCATCAAGCACAACTCCGACATCACCTCCAAGATCACCCAGACCGTCTCCGTCGTCTCAGGCAAGGCGGTGGCGGGGCAGGATCAGGCCAACATCATCGCCGACGTCATCAAGGAGATCATCGAAGACGCGAACTCGGTCTCGGACACCGTCAAGAGTCTTTCCATCTGAGCTCGGGGTGCGCCATCCAATAAACAACGCGGGGCCAGGCCCCGCGTTGTTTATTGTCATTCAGGATGTGTAAGAAGGCGTCAATCCTCTCCCTGCAGATAGTGCCTCGCCTCCTCGTCGGCCTGACCCAGGGCCAGCTCCCACAACTCGGCGATGCAGAGCCCCTCCTCCCCCACCGCCGCTTCCTCCAGGGCCTCCAGGGCCCTGGCATCGGCCAGGGTGAAAGGGTGGTGGCTCAGTAAAGCTTTGGCCTCGATCAGCAACTTCATGTCGCTCATGGTGTGGCTCCTTCATGGCCAGTATAGATCCCTGTCCAGACTGTAGCCGATCGGGGGGAAGTCAACTCTGGGCGGCGGCGCTGCGCACCCGGTTTTTGCCCGCGGGCAACTGACCGACCCCGATGCCGGCCAGCACGGCGGCGCAGGCAACCCATTGCAAGGCACCCAGCGTCTCCCCCAGCAGCAGATAGGCGAGCAGCAGGGTAAAGACCGGGATGAGGTTCACATAGGCGGCCGCCAGGGTCACCTTCACCTGGGTGACAGACCAGTTGTAGAGCAGGTAGGCGCCGAGCGTCACGAAGGCACCGAGGAAGAGGATGACCCCCATGTCCTGCCAGTCCCAGGTTGCAGGCCAGGAGGCACTGAAGGCGAAGGGAGCGAAGAAAAGGGTGCCGACGAAGGCCTGCAGGGCGGTCAGGGTCAGCACGCCGTAGCGGCTGGAGAGCTTCTTGAACACCACTGAGTAGGTGGCGGCGCAGAGCATGGCCCCCATCTCCAGACTGTTGCCGAGCAGAGCGTTGGGGGCAAACTCATCCGCCCCCTCGGCCAGCCCCAGCAGGGCGATGCCGCAGATGGCGATGGCAAAACCCAGCAGCTGGCGGCGGCTCACCCGCTCCCTCAGCAGCACGAAGGCCACCAGGGCCACCATCAGGGGCAGCAGCGCACAGACCATGCCCGCTTGCCCGGCACTGGTGTAGCGCAGGGCGTTGACCTCCAGCAGAAAATAGAGGCAGGGCTCCAGGGCGCCCATCAGGGCCAGCCAGCGCCAATCCCCTTTTTGATATTGGAAGTTGCCGAGGTGACGGTAACACAGCAGCCAGCAGCCCGAGGCCACCGCCATGCGCATAAACAGCACCTGGCCGAAGGACCAGACCTCCAGCACATGTTTGAGGGCGATAAAGGAGCTGGACCAGAGCAGCATGGCCAAGGTGAGGGTCAGTATGGGTAGCGGGCGCACAATGCCTCCATGAATTGGGCCCCCGAATAATAACCATACGGCCTTGCGGTTGTCTAAAGGCACCTAACATCAGATAATACCGCCGCCTTCACACCGGAAAACCCATCGTCAATGACTGAGTACCTGCTTTTACTGGTCAGTACCGTGCTGATCAACAACTTCGTGCTGGTGAAGTTTCTCGGCCTCTGCCCCTTCATGGGCGTCTCCGGCAAGCTGGAAACCGCCATCGGCATGGGACTGGCCACCACCTTCGTGATGACGCTCGCCAGCGCATGCTCCTATCTGATGGAGCACTATATCCTGATCCCGCTGGACATCGCCTATCTGCGCACCCTGGGCTTCATCCTGGTGATCGCCGTGGTGGTGCAGTTCACCGAGATGGTGATCCGCAAGAGCAGCCCGACCCTCTATCGCCTGCTCGGCATCTTCCTGCCCCTCATCACCACCAACTGCGCCGTGTTGGGCGTCGCGCTGCTGAGCATCAACGAGCGTCACAACTTCATCCAGAGCATCATCTACGGCTTCGGGGCTGCCTGCGGTTTCTCGCTGGTGCTGATCCTGTTTGCCGCCATGCGTGAGCGTCTGGTGGCCGCCGACGTGCCGGCCCCCTTTCGCGGCGTCTCCATCGCCATGGTTACCGCCGGCCTGATGTCCCTGGCCTTCATGGGCTTTACCGGCCTCATCAAGATATAGCGCTATGACTCACATACTCTTTGCCATCCTGGTGCTGGCCCTGCTGGCCCTGGCCTTCGGCATCATTCTGGGCTATGCCGCCGTCAAGTTTCATGTGCAGGCCGACCCCATCGTCGACCAGCTCGATGCCCTGCTGCCCCAGACCCAGTGCGGCCAGTGCGGCTACCCGGGCTGCAAGCCCTACGCCGAGGCGCTGGCCAACGGCGACAAGATCAACAAGTGCGTGCCCGGTGGCGATGCCACCATGCGCAAGATAGCGGATCTGATGGGGGTCGAGCCCCAGCCGCTGGACGGTGGCGACGAAGCGGCCGTCCCCGTCAAGAAGGTCGCCTTCATTCACGAGGACATGTGCATAGGTTGCACCAAGTGCATCCAGGCCTGCCCGGTCGATGCCATCCTCGGCGCCACCAAGGCGATGCACACCGTCATCGCGGCCGAGTGCACGGGGTGCGATCTCTGCGTCGACCCCTGCCCGACCGACTGTATCGAGATGATCCCGGTGCCGACCACGGTCGACAACTGGAAATGGGATCTGGCCAAGGTCGCCATTCCGGTCAAGATAGTGGAATAAACAGCGGAGTAACCATGCAGCATCTGCTCGAACGCATCAAAGCCGGCACCCTCTGGGATTTTCACGGTGGCATTCATCCTCCCGAGAACAAGCACCAGTCCAGCCTGACCCCCGTCGTGGACGCGGGTCTCCCCCCCCAGCTCATCATCCCGGTGCGCCAGCACGCGGGCCCGGCCGGCGAACTGCTGGTGCGGGTGGGTGACAGGGTCAAGAAGGGGCAACCGCTGACCCGTCATGACAAGGGCCGCATAGTGCCGGTGCACGCCTCCACCTCGGGCACCATCACCGCCATCGAACAACACACGGTGGCGCACCCCTCGGGCCTGGACGATCTCTGCGTCATCCTGACCCCGGACGGGGAAGATGCCTGGGGTGAGCGCAGCCCCCAACCCGACTATTGGAATCTGGAGCGGGGCGAGCTGCTCGATCGCATCCAGCAGGCGGGGGTCGCTGGGCTCGGTGGCGCCGTCTTCCCGACCCACAGCAAGCTCGATGGCCGCGGCCAGCTCACCGAGATCCTGATCGTCAACGGCCTGGAGTGCGAACCCTACATCACCACAGACGATCGTCTGATGCAGGAGTATGCCGACGAGATCATGGAGGGCATCCGGGTGCTCAAGCACCTGCTCAAGCCCAAGCTCACCCTGATCGGGGTGGAAGACAACAAGCCGGCGGCCATCGACGCCCTGACCCGCCATGCCACAGACGCGGATGTGCTGGTCAAGTCGGTGCCGACCAAGTACCCCTCCGGCGGCGCCAAGCAGACCATAGAGCTGCTCACCGGGCGCCAGGTACCCAAGGGGGGCCGGGCGGTCGACATGGGCATCATGGTGCTCAACGTCGCCACCGTCTTCGCCATCAAGCGCGCCATCATCGACGGCGAGCCGCTCATCTCGCGCATCGTCACCCTCACCGGTGACGCCTTCAAAAAGCCCGGCAATGCCTGGGTGCGCCTCGGCACCCCGGTGCGCTGGCTGCTGCAGCGTTTCGAACTGCAACCGGAGGCGGATCAGCGGGTCATCATGGGGGGCCCCATGATGGGCTTCACCCTGTCCCATGCCATGGTGCCTGTGGTCAAGGCCACCAACTGCCTGCTCTCCCCCACCCGCGCCGAGCTGCCTCCCCCCGGCCCCGAACAGGCCTGCATCCGTTGCAGCGCCTGTGCCGACGCCTGCCCCGCCAACCTGCTGCCCCAGGAGCTCTACTGGTACAGCCGGGTCAAGGAGTATGACAAGGCCGAGAAGCTCAACCTGTTCGACTGTATAGAGTGCGGGGCCTGTGCCTGGGTCTGCCCGAGCGAGATCCCCCTGGTGCAGTACTATAAGATTGCCAAGGATGACATCCGCGAGGTCCGTGCCGAGCACGAGAAGGCGGAGCGCGCCAAGCTGCGCTTCGAGGCCAAGCAGGCCCGCTTCGAACGGGACAAGGCCGCGCGGGAGGCTCGCCACGCCGAGGCCGCCGCCCAGCGTCGCCAGGCCATGGCCGCGGCAGGGGGGGATGATCCCGTCGCCGCCGCTCTGGCCCGCCTCAAGGCCAAGCAGGACGCCGCCAGCGCAGAGCCCCAGCCGGACAACGCCGCCATGATGGCCGCCCGCGAGGCGCGCAAGCAGGAGGCGCTGGCGCGCCGCGCCGCCAAGGCGGTCGAGACCGCACAGCCGGATGATGCCGGCACGGCTGTCGTTGCCGAAGCCGATCCCAAGAAGGCCGCCATTGCCGCCGCCCTGGCCCGCGCCAAGGCCAAGAAGGCAGCTCAGGCTGCCGGTGACGAGACCAGCACCACGGCTACCGCTCCGGGCGAGCCGGTGACTGAGCCCGCTGCCGAGGCCGATCCCAAGAAGGCCGCCATCGCCGCCGCCCTGGCCCGTGCCAAGGCCAAGAAGCTGGCGGCCGCCGCCGGCGAGGTCGCGCCCGACGCCCCCGTCTCCTCAAGTGACGCTGTGAGCGACACGCTGGCCGCCCCGAACGAGCCGGTAGCGGAGCTCGCTGCCGAGGTCGATCCCAAGAGGGCGGCCATCGCCGCCGCCATTGCTCGCGCCAAGGCCAAGAAGCTGGCGACTGCCGCTGACGAGGTCGTGCCCGACGCGCCAGTTTCCTCAAGTGACACTGTGAGCGACACGCTGGCCGCCCCGGGCGAGCCGGTGGCCGAGCCCGCCCCCGAGGTCGATCCCAAGAAGGCTGCCATTGCCGCCGCCATCGCCCGTGCCAAGGCCAAGAAGCTGGCCGCCGCCGCAGGCGAGGTCGCGCCCGATGCGCCTGTCCCCTCAAGGGACGTTGTGAGCGACACGCAGGTTACTCCGGGCGAGCCGGTGGCTGAGTCCGCCCCCGAGGTCGACCCCAAGAAGGCGGCCATTGCCGCCGCCATCGCCCGCGCCAAGGCCAAGACGCTGGCCGCCGCCGACGAGGTCGTGCCCGATGCGCCCGTCCCCTCAAGGGACGCTGTGAGCGACACGCTGGCCGCCCCGAGCGAGCCGGTGGCTGAGTCCGCCCCCGAGGTCGACCCCAAGAAGGCGGCCATTGCCGCTGCCATCGCCCGTGCCAAGGCCAAGAAGCTGGCGGCCGACGCCGCGGCGCACACTCCATCTCCTTCGACCGACAAGAGCCACTGATCCATGTTCAATCTCGCGAGTGCGCCCTTCGCCCATAACCGCAGACAGACCCAGACTCTGATGCTGCTGGTGATCCTGGCCTGTCTGCCCGGCTTCCTGGCCCAGACCTGGTTCTTCGGCTGGGGAACCCTGATCCAGATCCTGCTGGCCCTGGTGACGGCCCTGGGCTGCGAGGCCCTGGTCCTGCGCCTGCGCGGCCGCCCTGTCAAACCAGCCCTGCTGGACGGCAGCGCAGCCCTCACCGCCGTGCTGATAGGTCTATCCCTGCCCCCCCTGCTGCCTTGGTGGATGCTGGTGCTGGGCACCGCCTTTGCCATCATCATCGCCAAGCACCTCTATGGCGGGCTCGGTCAGAACCTGTTCAACCCGGCCATGGTGGCCTATGTGCTGCTGCTGGTCTCCTTCCCGGTCCAGATGACCAGCTGGCTGCCCCCCTCCAGCATCGCCGCCTACGGGGTCGACTTTGGGGACGCCGTCTCGGTGATCTTCACCGGCTTCAGCCTGGACGGCTACAGCCTGGCGCAGCTCAAGCAGGGGGTGGATGGCCTGACCATGGCCACCCCCCTCGACACCCTGAAGACGGGCCTGACCCAGGGGCTCACCGCCAGCGAAGTGATGACTCACGCCGTGTTCGAGGGTTGGGGCGGGATTGGCTGGAGCTGGGTCAACCTCGGCTACCTGCTGGGTGGCCTCTTCCTGCTGCAGCAGAAGGTGATCAACTGGCGCATTCCCACCGCCGTGCTGGGGGCCCTGTTGCTGTCTGCCACCCTGGGTTATCTGGCCACGCCGGACGCCACCGCCACCCCCATGCTGCACCTGTTCAGCGGCGCCACCATGCTGGGGGCCTTCTTCATCGCCACCGATCCGGTGAGTGCGAGCACCACGGCCAGGGGTCGCCTCATCTACGGCGTGCTGATCGGCGTGCTGGTCTATCTCATCCGTCGCTTCGGTGGCTACCCGGACGCCTTCGCCTTTGCCGTGTTGCTGGCCAACCTCTGCGTGCCGCTCATCGACAGCCTGACTCGTCCCAAGGTCTATGGGGATCGCCGCAAATGAGCCAACCTCTGCGTAGCCACCCCCATCGACAGCCTGACTCGTCCCAAGGTCTGTGGGGATCGTCGTAAATGACTTCATCTTTGATTTCTCATACCAGCGTAACCGGAACCACAACATGTTAAAGAGCATGCGCAAAAACGGCGTCACCCTGGCCCTGTTCGCCCTGGCCTGTACCGCCATGGTGGTGCTGACCAACGAGCTGACCCGGGATCGCATCGCCCACCAGCAACAGCTGGAGAAGCTGCGCACCCTGGAAGCTCTGCTGCCGGCGGGGAGCTATGACAACGATCTGGTAGCCAGCTGCAGGCTGGTCAGGAGTCGGGAATACCTGGGCAGCGATCAGCCCATGCCGCTCTACACCGCCACCCTCAAGGGGGAGCACACCGGCTATGCGCTGGAAACCGTGGCCCCCGACGGCTACAGTGGTGCCATTCGCATGGTGGTCGGCACAGATGCCAGCGGCGCCATCAGCGCGGTGCGGGTGCTGGCTCACAAGGAAACCCCGGGTCTTGGTGACAAGATAGAGCTGAAAAAATCGAGCTGGATAGAGAGCTTCGTCGGCAAGTTCCTCACCAAGGAGAACGCGGCAAGCTGGGCGGTGAAGAAGGATGGCGGCGAATTTGACGCCTTCACCGGCGCCACCATCACCCCCCGCGCCGTGGTCAAGGCGGTGAAGAATCTGCTGCTGCTGCAACAGGAGCACCCTGAGCTCCTGCAAGAGGCCCCCTCCTGTGACACCACACCCTGACACCGGAGCCCCGTATGGCGCATACAACGGAACAAGCAATGGAACAAGTTGATGTGATTGACGGCCAGAGCCCGGCCGATGAGGGCAACAGCCGCCGCGAAGAGCTCAAGGAGCTGATGCTGCAGGGGCTGTGGAAGAACAACCCCTCCCTGGTGCAGGTGCTGGGGCTCTGCCCGACCCTGGCGGTCTCCTCCACCTTTACCAATGCCCTGGGGCTGGGTCTTGCGACCATGGTGGTGCTGGTCTGCTCCAACCTGGCCGTCTCCCTGGTGCGCAACTGGGTGCCCAAGGACATCCGCATCCCGGTCTACGTGATGATCATCGCGGCCCTGGTGACCAGCGTGCAGCTGTTGATGAACGCCTACACCTATGGCCTCTATCAGGCGCTCGGCATCTTCATCGCCCTCATCGTCACCAACTGCGTCATCATAGGCCGAGCCGAGGCTTATGCCTCCAAGAACCCGCCCCTGCTGGCGGCCATCGACGGCTTCATGATGGGGCTGGGCTTCACCCTGGTGCTGCTGTTGCTGGGGGGCCTGCGTGAGATCATCGGCATGGGCACCCTGTTCGACGGCGCCGACCTGCTGCTGGGGGAGTGGGCCAGGTCCCTGCGCATCGAGCTGTTCCACGCCGATGCCAGCCTGCTGCTGGCCATTTTGCCGCCGGGGGGCTTCATCGGCCTGGGCCTGCTCATCGCTGGCAAGAATGCCATCAACGACTGGATGGGCCGCAAACAGCGTGCCGACAAGGCGCACTGCAGCCTGCCTGCAGCCGGTGCCCGCACCACCCAGCTCTAAGGGCTGGCACCAAGACAGACATGAGACGCGATGAATAACCAAAAACGCAGAGAGATACTGGAGCGGTTGCGGGAGAACAACCCGCACCCCACCACCGAACTCAACTTCACCACGCCGTTCGAGCTGCTGATCGCCGTGCTGCTGTCGGCCCAGGCGACCGATGTCAGCGTCAACAAGGCCACCGACAAGCTCTATCCGGTGGCCAATACCCCGGCCGCCATGCTGGCACTCGGGGTGGACGGCGTGAAGGAGTACATCAAGACCATAGGCCTGTTCAACACCAAGGCCGAGAACGTCATCAAGACCTGCGCCATCCTGCTGGAGCGCCACGGCGGCGAGGTGCCGGAAAATCGCGAGGCACTGGAAGCCCTGCCGGGGGTAGGGCGCAAGACCGCCAACGTGGTGCTCAACACCGCCTTCGGCTGGCCCACCATAGCGGTCGATACCCATATCTTCCGGGTGTCGAATCGCACCGGCTTCGCGGTGGGCAAGAACGTGGATCAGGTCGAAGAGAAGCTGCTGAAGGTGGTGCCCGCCGAGTTCAAGCTGGATGTGCACCACTGGCTCATCCTGCACGGGCGCTACACCTGTCTGGCGCGCAAGCCACGCTGTGGCTCCTGTATCATTGAAGACCTGTGCGAGTACAAAGAAAAGGTCTACCCCCAGAGCTGAACGACCTTCTGTCCGTTCACAGCCCGACCTCAAGACCTAGATAGAAAGCAGTACCAATCACCAACCCGGAGAATTGAGCAATGAGAATTCTGCATACCATGCTGCGCGTCGGCGACCTGCAACGCTCCATCGACTTCTACACCCGCGTGCTGGGCATGACACTGCTGCGCAAGAGCGAGAACAGCGAATACAAGTACACTCTGGCCTTCGTCGGTTACGGTGACGAGAAGGATGAGGCCGTCATAGAACTCACCTACAACTGGGGTGTGAGCGAGTACGAGCTGGGCTCCGCCTACGGTCACATCGCCCTGGAAGCGGACGACATCTATGGCACCTGCGACGCCCTGCGCGCCGCCGGCGCCAAGATCACCCGCGAGCCGGGCCCGGTCAAGGGTGGCACCACTGTCATCGCCTTCGTGGAAGACCCGGACGGTTACAAGATTGAGCTGATCGCCAAGAAAGACACAGGAACCGGCCTCGGCGTCTGAGCCAGACCGGCGCCCTCGCGGTGACATAGCAAACGGGGCCCTGGGGCCCCGTTTTTGTTGGTACTCTGCCAGCCGTCCACCATCAGGCGAGGCGGAAGCGGCCTATGGTCTGGCGCAGGCTCGCCGCCAGCTGGCTCAGCTCCAGACAGGCGCGGGCGGTGTGATCGGCACCGGTCGCCACCTCGTTGGAGGACTCGTTGATCCGCTCCACGTTGCGGCCCGGCTCGGTGTAGCTCCCGTTGGAGCGAAACAGCTCATCCCAGGCCTGATCCTTGAGCCCCTGCGCCAGCAGGGTGGAATCGGTGAAATTCAGCACCCGATCCCGCATGCCACGCTGTTCGCTGGCGAGAAAAAGACCGAATATCACGTTGATGGCGGCGATAACCGCAAA
>RCUN01000493.1_pt1 | contig 21494 bp, 17 predicted proteins | sample 2166181 | NCBI WGS metagenome assembly RCUN01 (sample SAMN09932603, study PRJNA488358) | compost metagenome | feature: garden; material: soil; isolation source: compost soil in crotononitrile-enriched culture | place: Germany: Experimental Botanical Garden Goettingen | collected 2016-01-27 | reverse complement strand
GTATAACACCTTGTTGGCTTTACGAATTTGTAGTGGAGGTTCATTTCAGCCCCTCTAATTTAACCTGGGCTTTTCTTAAGAATTCATTTAACGGATCATTTCCTGGTAATGAATAACGACTTAATCTGCTCATGGCCTCCATGAGCAATGATTTGTTATCAAGGTTCAAATTACTTAAGAGAGAAGTTACAGTTCTTAAATCGGATTCAAAAGCTGTATTACCTCTAGTCAAAACGCCAAAAACACCATACAGGAGCATATCAGAGGAAAGTCCTGTAGGACTTGCATCTAAGGGTTCTAATTTAAAGCAATTACTTTTCTTAGATACCAGAACATTTGAAAAAGTTAGAGGTAAGCTTGTAGCCAGCAAATGTGAATGAGAGGCAACAATAACATGGCATCCTTCAAAGTGCTTCAATATAATCCCGACAAGATCCATGAATTTTATCTGCCAAGAAGGATGTAAGCTTATTTCAGGTTCATCAACTATCAAGAGGGAGTGATTCTTTAGCTGTGAAACTATAGTCGCAATATTTCTAATTAAGTTAAATTGACCTGAGCTAAGATTTAGTAAATCATTATTAGATACTTCACTTAACTCTGAAACGCTAAGTATTTTCTCATCGATTAGGTGGAGAAAAAAATCCATTAAATTTAGATTGGTTTTTTCAGATTCCTCTATAATAATTTGAGTTGTAATCCTGGCACTTGGGATAGCATAAAGTTGCTTGACGGTTTTAGATACAGCACTGACTTCTTCATTCTCTTTTGATGAGTTATGCTTATCAAATCCCATTCTTTTAAATATACTAAATATTGTTTCATCAATGTATAATAGAGGATCAAATGATTCATTTTCAGCTTCTTTATTCAATCTGCGTCTCAACACACTCCCCAATGTCATTTTAAACTCGAATACGCTTGGCAACTCCATAAACCCCAAACATTTGCTAAGTAATTTCTCTTTGAAATTATCTTTGCAAATGATATTAAAACACCTGAACAAATCCTCCCTGTATTTACCTATAAAAATATTATTACTTGCCGTCTTTGGCCCCGCGTAGAAATAGAACTCATCTTCACCCCAGCTATTTTTGCAATAAGGGAGCTTATCACTTACGCTCAATGAGCAAGCAATTACCTTTCTTGGCCACCTAATCTTCTTATTGACACCGGAGTGTGTCATTATTATTTTAGACAATATGTGTTTGTCGTTGGGTTCCTGACGTAATGATTGTATTATCGATTTTAAAAACTCACTTTTACCAGAACCATTCTCACCTATTAGTAACGTAATATAGTTGTCTTTTGAAAAGGTTTTATCTTGCGTTATTTTTACATTGAGGTCATTGAAAACTGGGTGAGCTATGTATTGTATTTCAGATATCTTTCCCATTTTAATAGTCCTGTTGTTATTTAATTAATCTAATTTAATATAAAATCTGACGCGCCGCTGTAGAGTCTTGCGCGCTATCGTCCAGCTCATACATACATCCTGAACAAACCGCTCAGCACAGCCAGTGTCAGCCCCACCAGAAAGCAACAGCAGATTTGGGTACATCGCAGAAGGCCACGACAAGTACACATGCAAGATATATTACAAGGTGTTTGGCATGGAAACAAAACTGGATTCTGTAGTGGATAGCTAAATCTGGCCACTTTCAAAGGTATGTTAATTTCCGCTTTTCGCTCAAAGCCGACTGTCGGATAAGATTGTGTTCTATCCGCGGTCACTGTCAGCTCCAGTCTGAGCTGATACAATTTAGGTGGCTTTTCTATACCACGCTGTAACGCTCTCAGGCACCCGCCACGACGCTCAACCCCTTACCCCACCCCAGATTTAATTTCAAAAATCCAACGCCGCCACGACGCGAAAAAACAATTGTTTTTTTGAAAATAAAATTCACTCTCCGCTCAATGCTATCCCCACCACGCCTGCCCGCTTCATGGGTCGGTTTTCATGCAGTTGCCTGCCCCGGCGAAAGCCGCGCCCGCATTGGTGCGACCAAAGATATTTCTACTAAATATTCGCATTCAAAATAATGCACGCACAGGTATTATTAAAAAGAACAACATATTACTATCTATGTCTTGATAAGACCGCACATCATCCTCACCAACAAATATTTACCACACCAAAGAAAAAACTACATTCACAAAATTGAATCATTGCATGACATAAGTAGCCTTCAGTCTTATTTAAATTCATTCATCAGGGCTTCGTGCATCTCTTTAATTTGATTCTTAGTTGGAATATCCTGATTAACAATTTCCAAATACATCTCCTTGGTTGAATCATCCAACTTTGACACATCGATTTTTTTCTTTTTGAAATTATTTAACCTCCACATAACCCAATGTTTGGAAATAAACCTATAAGCACCTGAAACAATCAATGGCATTGTTAGTGAAATGAATACCACAGCTTGATAGTAAATAGCGGGAGAAAGTAGAACATTGAGATAGTCCTTGTATTTATAACCAATAAAGTAAGAAATAACCATATTTAAAAACAAGGTTAATAGAAATATCTTTAATATATTACTCTTCATCCACCACCCCTTTGCATTTTTCTAAAAATGCTTCTGGTGAATTCCAGTAATTTTCTATTGCCTCTCGAGTTTTTTGTGCGGCCATTACGCACGTAAGCACCATGGTCATAACAGCGCCATTTATTTGGTGTGCCGAGCGCTCTCTTAAAAACACGCCATGACGAGCTGAGATTTCAAAAAGATCCGCATCTTCACGATAAATCACAATTGCATTCAAACGTGAATTCATATTCACGTAATTTGCAATTTTATATTTAATGACTGCATCAATAATGCCATTGCCAGCATTATCATGGGCGAATGAATAATTAGATCCAACAACTAGCGTAATGAAAAAGTCGGCAGACACTGAGTTATAAGCGTCATCATTATCATGTATTTCATTTGGTAGGCTTTTCTCATTAAAAGAAACAAAAAAAGTTTGCCCCTTCCACTTAGCTAAAATAGGAGTTTCTTTCTCAGTATCACGTTTATTTTTTCGATTATGATCATTCTTGATAACGTCAAAAGCATCATTAGTCAACATTGCCGCAAGCAATTCTTTTTTTGAAACTCTCATGCACACCCCATAGTTATATATCGCCTGACACCTCAAGCATTTTTATTTTACTTAAAATTTTAATTGTTTCAATGTCAAAATCGAACATTCCTGTAAAACCAGCCCATTTATCATTAATCGGAAAAGAGAATTTCAGTCCATCAAAACTCACCGAAGTCCCTAACGCTAGCGCTCTCAACTCCCACCTTTCGGCGGTGATGCCGCCCCGTGCCAGCTCCAGGCGGATTTTAGGTATGCGATCCCTCTCCGCCGACGTCAGGCGGGCTGATGAGGCGTCAATTCGTGATTTATTGCGGTTTTTGATGCGTTGTTGGCCGCTGGCCTTTTGTGATTGTTCCCTTACAGCGTCCTTGAGCACCTTGGTGACGTCTGGGTCATTCCAACTAACATCCCCGCCCTCAATCAATTTCATCACCGCCGTGACGTACTCAGGCGTTGCTACCTGCATATCTGGTCTCGGTTCTCGCTGAACCTTCCCACAGTTATTGACAGGACTCCGAGTCGTGCCAAAGGCACTTTTTAACGTCAAAAGAGCCTGATCAACGCGCAACAAGCACGAGCCGAACATCACGCAGCACGTCTATGCTCCCACTTGTCCATCGTTGTCAGCTGCTAAATCACCTTCATCAGCGACAGCAAGCACAACCTCAAGGCAAGCACATCGTCCACATAGTGTCCACACTTGAGTCGTTTTTAAGGTCTTACAGGCACCTACGGTGAAAATTAACTCATTGTTTTACATCACATTTCACGTCATTCAGGGCATTAAAAAGGCCACAGAAGTGGCCTTTTGCAAGCTTTCAGACAAATTAATCGTAAGCATTAAGCGTGCGTTGGCACAAGGCAGAGCGCACACAGTCCTGTTTGTCGAAACGAATAATGCCGACCATCTCGTCCTCTTCGAAGCGCTCCAGCGCATCGCTAAGGCCGGATTTCACACCGCGTGGCAAATCGCACTGGGTAATATCACCGTTCACGATCACCGTGACGTTCTCGCCCAGACGGGTCAAAAACATCTTCATCTGGCTGGCCGTCACGTTCTGGGCCTCGTCCAGGATGACTACCGCATTTTCGAAGGTACGCCCGCGCATATAGGCGAAAGGCGCGATCTCTACCTTGCCAATTTCCGGGCGCAGGCAGTATTGCAAGAACGACGATCCTAAACGGCGTAGCAGAATGTCATACACCGGCCGGAAATAAGGGGCGAACTTCTCAGAGATATCCCCCGGCAAAAAGCCGAGATCTTCATCCGCCTGCAGAACCGGACGAGTGACGATAATCCGATCCACCTCTTTATGTATCAGGGCTTCAGCTGCCTTGGCTGCACTGATGAAGGTTTTACCGCAACCAGCCTCACCAGTGGCAAATATCAACAGCTTGTTTTCTATGGCTGATAAGTAATGACCTTGAGCTTCGGTTCTAGCCTCGATGGTAGAAGTATCCCGGCTGTCACGAGCCATGCCGATAGATTCCACACCACCCATTTGTACCAGCGAGGTCACGCTTTCTTCTTCACGCTGGCGATGACTACGAGCGTCACGACGAATGACGCGTTTGGCTTCACGACGTGCTTTGATCACTGCTTTCTGTCTTCCCATAGTGGCACCTTACAGTTTGTTTCACCTACCGCAGGGCAGCAAACACCGAGCGATTATGTTACACACGTATCAGGTTGTGGCCCCCTTTAAAGCCATAGAATGACGTGAACACCTAGCCGCCAAAAGGCGCGGCTCTTTTTCACAAAACAACGAGATTGGTACAAAACAGGAGTGTGTGTCAGCCGGATTAATGCGAAAGGAAAGCCAAGAGTCGGTCAGAAATTGAGAGTCGTAGAGAGCGCCCTCGTTACAACGAGAAATCAGTGAAGGTATGTTATTTGCTGTTTGTAGCCCAACCAAGGACTTTACCATTAGCGATCCCCGCAGTGATATTTACAGCATTGAGCTGTGCACCGTGTGAAAACTACCGCCAGATGATTACAGTATAATGACATTCAACCGCGCTGCGTTGCCAAAATGTAAAAAAATTTAATATTTTTTGTTTTAACCCGCTGCAACACCACTATATCAAAGCATAACCGCCTTGGCATTAAATTATTTTATTGTTAAATATCAATGCATTGATATTAATTCCGGCGAATGACATTTAGGTTGCCGGATTAAAAATTGAGCACATAAAAAAGCGCAGCCTTTGCGCTGCGCTTCTCTGTCCAACTAACAACTTTAGCGTCTCAAGCTTGCAACAAACTGCTGGCCAAATAATCGCCACTCGTCTTGACGCCCGGTAACACAAAGAAATAGCCGCCACCGATAGGCTTGACGTATTCCTCCAGCGCTTCACCGTTCAATCGTTTCTGCACCGTCAGGAAACCCTGTTCCAAGTCTGCCTGGTAACAGACAAACAGCAACCCCATTTCCAACTGACCCGAATTGGAAACGCCCAGCGAATAGCTGTAACCACGGCGCAGCATCAGGTTGCTCTGGGTTTGTGGCGTACGCGGGTTGGCCAACCGAATATGGGCATCCATACGGATCAGCTTACCTTCCGGGTCTTTGGCATAGTCCGGTTCATCATGCTCGTGCTTCATCCCCAACGGCGCACCACTGTGCTTTTCGCGGCCAAAGATGGTTTGCTGCTCCTGCAACGGCGTCCGATCCCAAAATTCGACGTGGAAACGAATAATACGCGCAGCCTGATAGCTACCGCCAACGGCCCACGCAGGTTCTCCCGCTTTATCACCGACCCATACCACCTGATCCATTAACGGCTTATCGCTGGTTTTTGGGTTGGCGGTGCCGTCTTTGAAGCCCAGCAGGTTAATTGGCGTCTCTTTGCCCCGGCTGCGGGCCGAGTGTGCCGAGATAAAACCTTCCCGCTTCCAACGCACACTGAGCAGGTCTGGCGAATGTTTGATGATATCGCGCAGAGCGTGGATCACCGTTTCATTGGTATTGGCACAGATTTGCAGCAACAAGTCACCATGACACAGGGCAGCATCGAGTGAATCGTTGGGGAAACGCGTCATGGTTTGCAGATGCAGCGGTTTCTGCGCCTGTAAGCCAAAGCGCTCATCAAACAGCGAAGTGCCAACGGAAACGGTGATGGTCAGGTTATCAGGGTAAATTTCCGGCCCCATGATGCCCGAATCCAACGGTGGCAGCTTGGGATCGACCTCCGGTGCCTTACCGCCGCTGGTGAGGAACGCGATACGGCTGGTTAACAGCCGAAATAGCCGTTCAAGATCCTGTTTGTTGGTCGCCAACACGTCGAAAGCCACCAGCATCATGGCCGCTTGCTGCGGCGTCAAAATACCGGCTTGGTGCTGGCCGTAGAACGGTTGTTTTTGCCAGCGTTCGTCCTGCGAGGTAGCCAGCGGCTCTTCTGCAGCCCGCGCCAGGGATGGCCCCGCCAACGCCAGAGCACCGCCCATAATGCCCAAACCCTGCAACAACCGCCTGCGCGAAGGTGAAGCGGCCTGCTCATCTTGAGGAAACGGCCCGTTTTGCGGGCCGGTCTTGTAGTTCATCATGCTCAGCCTTAATCCAGACCCAGCACGCCACGCAGCTGTGACAGGTCTTCTGCCAGCGTAGTGATCGGCCCTTTCATCGCATTACGATCCGCGGTGGTCAGCTTCTCGTAAGACTCATAACCCTCTGCGGTCTTGTATTTAGCCAGGATGGTATCGACGGTTTTAAAGTTGGCGTCGATCTTCGCCAGCAGTGGCTGGTTGGCCTTTTCCAACAGCGGACGCAACAGGTTCACAATCTTCTGGGCGCCATCGACGTTGGCCTGGAAATCCCACAGGTCGGTACGGCTGTAGCGATCCTCTTCACCGCTGATCTTGCTGGCCGCCACTTCTTCAATCAAGCCAGCAGCACCGCCCACCACTTTGCTTGGCGGGAAGGTCAGTTCACCGATGCGTTTTTGCAACTCCAGCGTGTCTTTATACAGACCATCGGCATACTCATTCATGCCCTTGGTGGTGTTATCGGCAAACAGCGCTTTCTCCAGACGGTGGAAGCCGGTGAATTTTGGATCTTCGGCTTTTTTCTCATAGTCGTCTTCACGGGCGTCAATGCTGCCGTCCAGATCGGAGAACAGCTCGGCAATCGGTTCAATACGCTCGTAGTGCTGACGGGTTGGCGCATAAAGCTTGCGGGCCTGGGCCACATCACCGGCTTTGATCGCATCAGTAAACAGCTTGGTCTGCTTGACCAGCCCTTCAACTTCCTTGGTGACATAGACTTTATATTCGGCAATCGGGCCAACCAAATCCATCACATTCGGTTTGCCATCAGCTACCGCACCCGCAGCCGTGACGACAAGCTTGCCTTTCGGGTTGCTCAACAGCCCACAGGTCATGTCGTATTCGCCCGGTTCGAGGTTTGCCGTCATTTTCTGGGTGAAACCTGGCGCAATATTTTCGCGCTCTTCCACCACCATCACGCCTTTGAGGATTTCCCACTCCAGGTTCTTCTGGCTAGTGTTATGCACCACAAACTGGGTTTTACCGGCGGGCAGGGTCAACTGCATCGGCTCACACTGTTTGTCGTTTACGGTCACCTTAACTTGAGGGATATCCGCCGCCATCGCGTTGAGGCTCAGCGCGAAAGCAGGAACGGCCAGTAATGCGGCATGCAATGCCTTGCGGCGAAATAACGGAGTAGACATACGGAATTCCCTAGTAAATTAGTGATGTGTCTTGCGTTGCGCCGGGATCGTTGAGGACTCCGTACGCTGCGGCAGGAAAAAGAAAATCAGAGCAGGGATCAGATACAGGAAATAGACCGCCACTTCGCTAACCGATGGCGCTTCCTGATAGCCGAACATTCCCTCTAACAGGGTGCCCAGTAGTGAATGCGTGGATAGCTGGTTGCTGAGGTCGAACGCGATATCCTGGAAGTGGTTCCACAATCCGGCCTCGTGGAAGGCACGGATCGCCCCGGCAGCCAGGCCCGCAGCCACGAACAGAATAAACAGGCTGGTCCATTTGAAGAACTTAGCCAGGTGCAATTTGATACCGCCCCAATAGATCAGCATGCCCACTACGATGGCGCACGCCAGGCCGAGCATCGCACCGATTGGCGCGGCAATGCCCACATCCTGCTGAAACGCGGCCAACAGAAAGAACACCGACTCCAGTCCTTCACGGGCAACGGCAAAAAACACCATCGCCACCAATGCCCATCCTTGTCTTTTACCCGAGTTGAGAGCGTTATCAATCGCCCCTTCAAGATGCACCTTCACCGAGCGGGAAACCTTGCGCATCCAGAACACCATATAGGTCAGGATGCACACCGCCACCACCGCTACCAGCCCTTCAAACAGCTCTTGCTGTTTTTGCGGAAACTCACCGGTGGTTTCATTGATGAAGATACCTAACGCCAGGCACAGAGCAACGGCGACGATCACTCCAATCCATACCACACCAAGCCATTGACCGCGTTGAGTCCGCTTCAGATAGCTGGCGATCAAACTGACGATCAGCGCAGCCTCCAACCCCTCACGGAACATGATAAGGAAAGGAACAAACATAGAATATTAACCCCTGAAAAGGCGTTTGTAGTCAGCCGCGGGTTCTGGGTCGACCAGACTGCGGCAATGTAAAGAAAAGTAAACCAGAACGATAGTGATTATCATTCTACTGAAAAGAAAAACAAGAGGCGGAAGTGTGATTTTTATTAATCAAATGTCGCTAGTTGTTACAGCTTGGTGAGAGGAGTGATGGGGAAAGCGGATCTCTCCCCGATTACCGGGGAGAGATTAAGACGGATTTAGACCGTTTTGAACTCGGCCTCTGCCATATCAAAACGTTTGGTGATGGTTGCCGAAGGCTGGCGCCCCATCAGGCTGACCACCACGATGGCGATACAACCAAACACAAAACCAGGAATGATTTCATACAGACCCAGCCAGGCGAACTGCTTCCAGACGATCACAGTGATCGCCCCCACCAGCATACCGGCCAGCGCGCCGTTACGGGTCATGCGCGACCACATCACCGAGATCAGCACCACCGGGCCAAATGCGGCACCAAAGCCGGCCCAGGCATAGCTTACCAGACCCAGCACGCGGTTCTCCGGGTTAGCCGCCAGGGCAATCGCCACCAGCGCCACTACCAGTACCATCGCACGCCCTACCCACACCAGCTCGCGCTGGCTGGCCTCTTTGCGCAAGAAGGCTTTGTACAGGTCTTCGGTGATCGCACTGGAACAAACCAGCAGTTGACAGCTCAGGGTGCTCATTACCGCCGCCAGAATAGCCGACAGCAGGATCCCGGCAATCCATGGGTTAAACAGCAACATGGCCAGTTCGATAAACACCCGCTCACCGTTTTGCGTCACATTGCCCGCTTGATCCGGGTTATTGGCAAAGTAAGCGATGCCGAAGAAGCCAACCGCAATGGTCCCCGCCAGGCAGAGGATCATCCAGATCATACTGATGCGGCGAGCGCTACGGATGGTGCGGTGGGAATCCGCAGCCATAAAGCGCGCCAGAATATGCGGCTGACCAAAGTAGCCCAGGCCCCAGCCCAGCAACGACAGGATCGCCACCAGATTCAGCCCTTTCATCATATCCAGATTGGCCGGGTTTTTAGCCGCGATCACCAGCATCGAACTGTCGATGCCACCCACGGCGAAGATGACGATGACCGGCGTGAGGATCAGCGCAAAAATCATCAGGCTGGCCTGCACGGTATCGGTCCAACTGACCGCCAGGAACCCGCCGATAAAGGTATATAGGATGGTGGCGGCTGCCCCGGCCCACAGCGCGGTGGCGTAAGTCATGCCGAAGGTGCTTTCAAACAGGCGAGCACCGGCCACAATGCCGGAAGCACAATAGATGGTGAAGAACACCAGGATCACGATGGCGGAAATCACCCGCAGCAGTTTACTGTTGTCCTCAAAACGGCTGGTGAAGTAGTCCGGCAGCGTCAAGGCGTTGTTGTTGGCTTCGGTATGGACGCGTAACCGCCCTGCCACCAGCTTCCAGTTCAGGTAGGCACCAATGGTCAGCCCGATGGCGATCCAGCTCTCCGAAATACCGGAAAGGAAAATCGCGCCCGGCAGGCCCATCAGCAGCCAGCCACTCATATCAGATGCCCCAGCAGAGAGCGCGGTCACCACGCTGCCCAGACTGCGGCCACCCAGAATGTAATCGTCAAAGTTGTTGGTCGCCCGATAGGCCAGCAGGCCGATCACCACCATCCCAAGAATGTAGACCACGAAGGTCACCAGCATAGGTGTGTTCATTATTTCAAACTCTCCATTTCTTATTCCCTTCTCCCTTTCAAGCCACCGTATGTTAGCAGCCTCTTGAAAGTTATCGGGTATTTTTATGTCAGTAATTTCACCCGCCACGCGCCGGAACGGGGCGCATTGCGATGGTGGCGGATAAACAGCGTTTATACCCATCATGGTCTGAACGCTGGCTATCCTAGTTGAGGCAGTCAACAACCAACAAGAGATTTAACAAAAAAGTCACACGAAACTCACGCCAGGTCACATTTATTCGCTGTTAAGGTTGCACTCGCCATAGCCGAAATGAGTTGCACCTCTTACTTAACCCTGATTAATACAGGGAAATAACCTAGATTCACACCACAACCCCACTTCTGTGCACGTAATCCGTAGCACTCAAGATGTTAAAAAATCGATTGGAGTCACACTTCGTTATGGAGTGCATTTAACAAGGTTGCACAAAGTTGCAACATGCAGGATATTGTCGGCATCAACAACCTAATTACGCTACGGATCGCCCCTAATCTAGCCGGTTATGAGGGGTCCAAATACAGGAGCTGGATTGGCATGGGCACTACCACAATGGGCGTGAAGCTCGATGAAGCAACCCGCGATCGCATCAAGAGCGCGGCACAACGAATTGACCGCACGCCACACTGGTTAATCAAGCAGGCTATTTTCAATTATCTTGAACGTCTGGAGAGCGGTTCCGATCTGCCAGAAATTCCAGCACTTGCCGTTGCCGGTCAAACCGAAGCGGATGATGTCGCGCCGCAGGTGCCTGAAGAGTCCCATCAACCCTTCCTCGAGTTTGCCGAACAGATCCTGCCGCAGTCCGTCACTCGTGCGGCTATCACCGCCGCCTACCGCCGCCCGGAAACCGAAGCGGTGCCAATGCTGCTTGAACAGGCGCGCTTACCCGCCGATCTGGCACAGGCTACCCATAAACTGGCCTATGGCATTGCCGAAAAGCTGCGTAACCAGAAGAGTGCCAACGGCCGTGCCGGTATGGTGCAAGGGTTGCTGCAGGAGTTCTCGCTCTCTTCTCAGGAAGGGGTGGCTCTGATGTGCCTGGCCGAAGCGCTGCTGCGTATTCCAGACAAGCCAACGCGCGATGCGTTAATCCGCGACAAAATCAGCAACGGCAACTGGCACTCCCACCTTGGCCGCAGCCCTTCGCTGTTCGTCAACGCCGCAACCTGGGGCCTGCTGTTTACCGGCAAGCTGGTGTCTACCCATAATGAAGCCAATCTCTCCAGCGCACTGAACCGCATCATCGGTAAACGCGGCGAGCCGTTGATCCGCAAAGGGGTCGATATGGCGATGCGCCTGATGGGCGAACAGTTTGTGACTGGTGAAACCATCGCCGAAGCGCTGGCCAACGCGCGCAAGCTGGAAGACAAAGGTTTCCGCTACTCCTACGACATGCTGGGTGAAGCCGCGCTGACCGAAGCCGATGCGCAGGCCTATCTGGTTTCCTATCAGCAAGCCATCCACGCTATCGGCAAAGCCTCCAATGGCCGTGGCATCTATGAAGGCCCTGGCATCTCGATCAAACTTTCAGCGCTGCACCCACGTTACAGCCGCGCCCAGTACGATCGCGTGATGGAAGAGCTGTATCCACGCTTGCTGTCGCTGACGTTGCAGGCGCGCCAATACGATATCGGCATTAATATCGACGCCGAAGAGGCCGATCGGCTAGAGATCTCCCTCGATCTGCTGGAAAAACTGTGCTTTGAGCCGCAGTTGGCCGGTTGGAACGGCATCGGCTTTGTTATTCAGGCTTACCAGAAGCGCTGTCCGTTTGCCATTGATGCGGTGATCGACATGGCCAGCCGCAGCCGCCGTCGCCTGATGATCCGCCTGGTTAAAGGCGCTTACTGGGACAGCGAAATCAAGCGCGCCCAGATGGATGGCCTGGAAGGCTACCCGGTGTATACCCGCAAAGTGTATACCGACGTTTCCTATCTGGCCTGCGCCCGCAAGCTGCTGGCGGTACCGAACCTGATTTATCCGCAGTTTGCTACCCACAACGCCCACACGCTGAGCGCCATCTATCATCTGGCTGGCAATAACTACTATCCGGGCCAATACGAATTCCAGTGCCTGCACGGCATGGGCGAACCGCTGTACGAACAGGTGGTAGGCAAAGTGGCCGACGGCAAGCTGAACCGCCCTTGCCGTATTTATGCGCCGGTCGGCACGCACGAAACGCTGCTGGCCTATCTGGTACGCCGTCTGTTGGAGAATGGTGCCAATACCTCGTTCGTTAACCGTATCGCCGATGCCACCCTGCCGCTCGACGAGCTGGTAGCCGATCCGGTCAGCGCGGTCGAGGCCATGGCGGCTAGCGAAGGCCGCATAGGTTTACCACATCCGCGCATTCCATTGCCGCGTGAGCTATATGGTGAAAAACGCGTTAACTCTAGCGGTCTGGATCTCGCCAACGAACAGCGGCTGGCTTCGCTGTCCAGCGCCCTGCTCACCAGCGCAAGCCAGCAATGGCGTGCTGAGCCGATGATCGATGCTCCGTTGGATCAAGGCGTTGAACAACCGGTGATCAACCCAGCCGAACCGGGTGATATCGTCGGCTATGTGCGTGAGGCTACCGAAGGTGAAGTCAGCCGGGCATTAGACTCCGCTGCCGCGGCTGGGCCGATCTGGTTTGCCACCCCACCTTCCGAACGTGCCGCCATTTTAGAACGCGCGGCAGAACTGATGGAGAGCCAGCTGCAAAGCCTGCTGGGGATCCTGGTGCGCGAGGCGGGTAAAACCTTCAATAACGCCATCTCAGAAGTCCGTGAAGCGGTTGATTTCCTGCATTACTACGCTGGCCAAGTGCGTGACGACTTCGCCAACGACAGTCATCGCCCGTTAGGTCCGGTAGTCTGTATCAGCCCATGGAACTTCCCGCTGGCCATCTTCACCGGCCAGGTTGCCGCCGCCCTTGCCGCGGGTAACAGCGTGCTGGCAAAACCGGCAGAACAGACGCCGTTGGTCGCCGCCCAGGCGGTGCGTATTCTGCTGGAGGCTGGTATTCCTCAGGGCGTCCTGCAGCTGTTGCCTGGCCAGGGTGAAACCGTCGGCTCCCTCTTGGTCAATGATGCCCGCGTACGTGGCGTGATGTTCACCGGTTCTACCGACGTTGCGGGCATTCTGCAACGCAATATCGCAGGCCGTCTGGATCCTCAAGGCCGCCCGACCCCGTTGATTGCCGAAACCGGTGGTTTGAACGCGATGATCGTCGACTCTTCTGCCCTGACCGAACAGGTGGTGACCGACGTCGTGGCCTCCGCCTTCGACAGTGCCGGACAGCGTTGCTCTGCCCTGCGCATCCTGTGCGTGCAAGAAGACGTGGCAGAACACACCCTGAAAATGCTGCGCGGGGCGATGGCCGAATGCCGGATGGGTAATCCAGAACGCCTGTCTACCGACATTGGCCCGGTGATCGACGCCGAAGCCAAAACCGGCATTGAACGCCATATCCAGGCCATGCGAGCCAAAGGCCGCAAGGTTTATCAGGCGGCAAAAAGCCTGGGAGATGATGAGAAAGAGTGGGCTCGCGGCACCTTTGTGAAGCCAACGCTGATCGAACTGGAAAGCTTTGACGAGCTGCAAAAAGAGATCTTTGGCCCGGTGCTGCACGTGGTTCGCTTCCAGCGTGCCAATCTGGGCGCATTGGTCGATCAGATCAATGCTTCAGGCTATGGTCTGACGCTGGGTATCCATACCCGTATCGATGAAACCATCGCTAGAGTCACCGATCATGCCAAGGTCGGTAACCTGTATGTTAACCGCAATATGGTGGGTGCAGTGGTAGGCGTGCAACCGTTTGGCGGCGAGGGATTGTCTGGCACCGGGCCGAAAGCCGGTGGGCCACTCTATCTGTACCGCCTGCTGGCCAGCCGTCCACAGGATGCCGTGCAGCGTACTCTGAATCGCCAGGATAACGAGCGTCCTCTGGAAGCCACCGTACGCCCTACGCTGCTTGTGCCGCATCAGGCCTTGGAACAATGGGCCGTGGCGGAGAACCATCGCGAGTTGGCAGTCCTGGCGCAACAATACGCCGAACTGGGCCAGGGTGGCACCGTACGTCCGCTGCCAGGCCCAACCGGGGAACGCAACACTTACGCGCTGTTGCCACGTGAACGTGTGCTGTGCCTGGCGGATAACAACGCCGATGCGCTGAACCAGTTGGCCGCCGTGTTGGCGGTTGGCAGCCAGGCGCTGTGGCCGGAGGCAGAATTGCAGCGCACGCTGTATCGCAGCTTGCCAGCCGCCGTACAGGCACGGATCGGTTTCACCAAGGATTGGGCGCAGGATAAAGTCGAGTTTGATGCGGCCATCTATCACGGTGACGCCGATCAACTGCGCACCCTGTGTGAGCAGATTGCTCAACGTAGCGGTGCTATTGTCTCAGTGCAGGGCTTCGCTCGCGGTGAAACCAACATCCTGCTGGAACGCCTGTTGATCGAACGCTCACTGAGCGTCAACACCGCTGCCGCCGGGGGTAACGCCAGCCTGATGACTATCGGTTAATCGCCAAATTCGAGTGACACCACCAACCCCGCAGCAATGCGGGGTTTTTTATTGTCTGAGGTATGGCAGTTCAAAAGCCGTCAGGATGCAGATATCGCTTGCCATTGATCCATAAAGATATCCACCAAACCAGAGAGCTCTTCTCGGGTTGCTCCATTGCGGGCTTGCACAGACATGCCCTGGATGACATTGGCAATGTACTTACCCAACAGAGCACAGTTGGTGTTTTCCGGCAGTTCTCCCTGGCGAACACGCAGCTCCAGGCACTCGACAATTTTTTTCTCTGCGGAATTTCTTGGTTGGCTAAGCTGGTTAAATAATGCCTCATCCTCAGCAGACATCCCAAAAGTGGCAACAACCATAAAGCAGCCGGCGGGAGTCTCTGTGTCGGTAAACCAATCAACGCAAGTACGCAGCAACTGCTCAATTACCTGTGGTAAAGGGAGTTCGTCCTGTTCAAGGATCACATCTCTGGCGTGGCCGTAAGTAGCCAGATACTTATCCACCGCAGCACAAAATAGGCCTTCCTTGCTACCAAACTCAGCGTATAGCGAAGAGGGTTTGGTTCCTGTTTCCTCAATCAGTTGAGACATCGACGTGGGTTCATAGCCAAAGCGCCAGAACAACCCCATAGCCTTTTCCAACACATCGTCGCGATCGAGTTTTTTAGGCCTGCCACGTGCAGGCCGCTCCGGTAGATCCTTTCTCATGTATAGGGCTCCAGGGCCTTGGTGACACCATTTATGTAACGATCACTATAAAATATTGCCCCAGTTTATACCATGGCGCCATTTAAAATAACGATCATTACAAAACATGATTGCATCATCACCACTCTGCGCGTATGGTCATTAAATAACGATCGTTACATAACCTGTAAGGATCGTCCTACGCAAAACTTTACTAAGGAATGGAATCATGAAATTACAGAGTTTATTAGCTATCGAAACACCGGTTATTCAAGCCTCCATGGTGTGGCTGAACTCTGCCGAACTGGCCGCTGCGGTCTCTAACGCTGGGGGACTGGGAGTATTAGGCCCGAATGCCGGACGCCAGGTTGCCAATGGCGGAATAGTTGCGACCGTAGAGGCTTTCCGCCAGGAAATAAGGAAAACCAGAAGCTTAACGGATAAACCCTTTGCCGTTAATTACCTCCTGCCCATCGAAGGAGTCGATATCAGTTTTAAATACGCCGAGCCGTTACTGGAGGTCATCCTGCAGGAAAAAATTAACATCGTCATAACCAGCGGTAAGGATATTACCAAAGGTGAAGCATACATCCGCAGGCTGAAAGAGGCCGGGGTTATCGTTATTCACCGCGAAATCTCACCGACGGTTGAGAACTCCATCATGGCGGAAAATATCGGGGTGGATGCGATCATTGTCACCGGCCATGAGGCTGGAGGACACCTGAGTGAACACCGTATCAGCACCCTGGTTCTGTTGCCCCAGGTCACCGATGTAGTCAAAATCCCGGTGATTGCCGCCGGAGGTATCTATAACCTGAAAACCGCAAAGGCGGCCATGGCAATGGGAGCTGCCGGGATCTATGTTGGTACACGCTTTATCACCACGTTTGAATCCCCTGCCAGCCTCAATACCAAGCAAGCGATTGTCGACGTTCAGTCTGAGGAGTTGGTCGAAATTAATACTCCGGCGGGAGATATTCGCGTCATCGCCACCGAGAGTATCCGCGCGGGACGCGGCGAGAGCGAAGTGGGCATCATCAAGACAGGTATGTTAGACGGAGACCACCAATATGGGGTGATCACGGTGTCTGGCGCCGCTGGCGGCATTGGCAAGATTAGCAGCGTTAAGGAAGTGGTCTGCGAATTCTCTTCTGCCTTTCACTAATAGATTCTGTTGAGTAGCCAGTAGCACCACGAACATCCAAAGAGCCCTAGCAGAAAGCCCCAATTGCGAGCCTCTTCGCAAACCCCGCATTGACGCGGGGTTTTTTATTGCCTGCATAAAAGTCAGCCTATACCGTATTCATCTCCTTGCCAATAAATGTGTATGGTGTGTATTATAAGGAATGAACAGGTGAAAAGTTCAGAACTGATTAAACGACTCGAAAGCCATGGTTGGGTTTTACAACGGATCAAAGGCAGCCACCATCAATTCAAACACCCTAACTCATCGTTGGTGATCACCGTGCCTCATCCCAATAAGGATGTGAAATTGGGAACGCTGCGGCAAATCATGAAGGATGCAGGGCTGCTTAATTCCTAGACCATTTCGCAATGACGAGGTAACGCTATGTTTTATCCCGCTTATATACATGCCGAGCCGGATGGCAGCGCCAGCGGCTTCTTTCCCGATGTGCCAGGCTGCTACTTTGCCGGAGACAGTCTCGATCAAACCTTCCAGGATGCCAAAAGCGCTCTGGATGCCCACTTTGAATTATTGAGCGAAGAGAATCAGGCCATTCCACGCCCACAAACAGTGTCCTTCCATCTGGCTCAGGGCAACGACGCCCTCAACGGCGGGCAGTGGCTGCTGGTGGATATCAATATGGACAAGTTCGATGGCCGGGCAGAACGCATCAATATCACGTTGCCCCACAGGCTGCTCAACCGCATTGATGCGCTGGTGCAGCAGCATCCGGGCTATGGCAGCCGCAGCGCATTTCTCGCCGCCGCAGCGCGTAATGAGTTGTTAAAGGCAGGATAACGAGGTTAAGGGGGCATCGCCCCCTGACAAGATCACTGATTGAGAAACTTATCCAGAAACTGCTTGGTGCGCTGATGCTGCGGGTTGGCGAACAACGCCTTCGCTGGCCCCTGCTCGACAATGCGGCCATGATCCATAAAAATGGCGCGATCGGCCACGTCGCGGGCAAAGCTCATTTCGTGGGTGACGATCACCATGGTGCGTTTCTCTTCTGCCAAGGCGCGAATGGTATTGAGCACTTCACCAACCAGTTCAGGATCCAGCGCAGAGGTCGGTTCATCAAACAAAATAACCTCGGGCTGCATCGCTAACGCCCTGGCAATGGCTACGCGCTGCTGCTGACCGCCGGACAAACGTTTAGGGTAAGCCTGCTCTTTACCGCTCAGCCCCACTTTTGCCAACAGGACACGCGCCAGTTTTTCAGCGCTGGCCTTGGCCTCTCCTTTAACAATCACCGGTCCTTCAATGATGTTTTCCAGCACCGAACGGTGGGGAAACAGGTTGAAGCTCTGAAACACAAAGCCCACCTGCTGGCGCAGGGCCCGTACCTGATTTTTTTGTTTGCTCAGCGGGCGAGCGCTGTCGATCAAGATGTCACCGACACGGATAGTGCCAGAATCCGGCACCTCCAGCAGGTTGATGCTGCGTAACAAGGTCGTCTTACCGGAACCACTCGGCCCGATAATCGCCACCACTTCTCCCGCGTTCACCTCAAGATCGATACCGTGCAATACGGTCTGCCCTTTGAACTTTTTAACCAACTGTCTGACTTCGATGGCGCTCATCGGCTACTCCTGATCCTGACGGTTAACGTGCGCTTCCAGACGGTTCTGCAACGCGGAAAGCAAGGTGGCCATCACCCAGTAGATCAGCGATGCCGCCAGATACATGGCGAACACTTCCAGCGTACGTGAGGTGATCAGTTGTGCCTGACGGAACAGCTCCGGCACCTGAATGGTCGCTGCCAGCGAGGTATCCTTGACCAAACCAATAAAGCTGTTGCCCAGCGGAGGCAGCGCGGTGCGAGCCGCCTGCGGCAGGATCACCCGGCGCAGGGTCTGCCAAGGCGTCATGCCGATACTGGCCGCCGCTTCCCACTGCCCTTTATCGATCGAGGAAATCGCCGCACGCAGCGTTTCCGACGTATAGGCGGCGGTGTTTAATGAAAGACCGATTAATGCCGCCGGGAACGGATCCAGCTCGATACCAAACTGCGGTAAGCCGTAATAGATCATAAACAGCTGGGCGATCAGCGGCGTACCGCGAAACAGGGAAACGTAGATGCGTGACAGCCAGGAGATCGGCCATAACGGCGAAAGGCGCATCAGCGCCAGCAAAAAACCGAGGATCAAACCGAGCGCCATGCCCCCCAGACTGAGCTGGAGGGTTAACAGCGCACCCCGTAATAAAAATGGCGCTGAATCCAGCGCCAGTTGGATACTCTCTTGCATTATTTAGTTACGTCCGCGCCAAACCATTTTTCAGAGATCTTCGCCAACGTCCCGTCTTTCTGCATTTCGGCAATCGCCTGATCGATAGCGGCCAGCAGTTCCGGATTGTTTTTACGCACCGCTACGCCAGCTTCCTGACGAGAGAATGCCGGGCCAGCGACGGCCAACGTATCACCGGTTTTCTTCACCAGATCCAACGCCGCCAGACGGTCGACCAAAATGGCATCGATGCGGCCTACGCGCAGATCCTGATATTTGGTTGGGTCATCGTCGTAGGTACGCACGTCAACACCCTGCACGTTTTCACGCAGCCACTGTTCGTAGTTGGTGCCCAGACCCACGCCGACCTTCTTGCCCTTCAGATCGTCGGCCTTGGTAATAATGCCTTCATTGCCTTTCTTCACCAGCGCCTGGATACCGGAAACGGTGTACGGGGTAGAGAAATCGTACTTTTTCTTACGCTCATCGGAGATGGTGACCTGGTTAATCACCACGTCGATACGCTTGGACTCCAGCGAGGCTAACATGCCATCCCATTTGGTTGGGTTGAGCTTGGCCTTCACCCCCAGATGTTCCGCCAGTGCATTAGCGAAATCCACCTCAAAGCCAGTCAGTTTGCCGTCCTCACCCTGGAAGCTGAACGGCGGATAGGTGCCTTCCAGCCCAACGATCAGCGTGCCGCGCTGCTTGACCTGATTGAGCAGGTTATCGGCCGCGTAGGTTTTGACGTTCAAGCCGGTGGTCAGCGCCACAGCCATCACACCCAGCAGCAGTTGACGACGAAATTTTGAAAAGACCATAGACACCCCATCTGTTGTTTATCTTTTTGATTTCATGACTTTAACAGTCATAAACACTTCATAAAGGAATATAACCTAATAACTATAGTTCTAAATGGAATAACAACTGTGCTCGGCATCAGACCTGCGGATGATAGGCGAACAGCGCCGGTGCCCCACCGGTGTGCACAAACAGGATCGGACCTTCATCGCGAAAACGTTTCTGGCTGATGCCATCAATCAACCCCGCCATCGCCTTACCAGTATAGACCGGGTCCAGCAGTACACCTTCCTGCTGCGCCAGCAGCTTCACCGCCGCCATACCTTCGTCATTCGGCATACCGTACTGCGGGGCAAAATAGTCATCCCACAGGGTTATGGGGGCCAGCTCGTCAATATCCAGCGAACAGGCAACCGCTTTTTGCAGTTGTTCAACCTTCGGTAACTGATCGATCACCTTGCGGGAAACGGTCACGCCAATCAGTTCGCTCTCCGGCAGCAGTTGCTGTAGCCCCACCGCCAGGCCGGCGTGAGTCCCGGCACTGCCGGATGCCACTACGATCGAACTGAAGGTGGCGCCATGGCTTTGCGCAGCAATTTCCAGCGCACACTGCACATAGCCCAATGAGCCGAGCGCATTGGAACCCCCTACGGGGATGACATAAGGACGGAAACCCTGGGCTTCCAAACGTGTGGCCAGATCGGCCAGTTGCATCTGCGGATCGTGCAAGGCATCGCACATCACCACTTCAACATTGAACAGATCGAGCAACAGACGATTACCGTTACTGAGGTAGTTTTCCGCTTTGGTATCGATGGGGTTTTCCAACAGCGCAACGCAATGCAGGCCGAGCTTGGCCGCCACGGCGGCGGTCTGGCGAACGTGGTTGGATTGAATGGCACCGGCGGTAACCAGGGTATCGGCCCCTTGGCGTACCGCATCGGCGGCTAAAAACTCCAGTTTTCTCAGCTTGTTACCCCCCATCGCCATCGGCGTGACATCGTCACGTTTGATGTAAATTTCGCGGCCAAGGTAGTCTGAAAGGCGTGATAACTTTTCGAGCGGCGTGGCAGAGCCAACCAAATCCAGGCGCGGGAATTGCGCCAGTTGCTGTTGCAGATCCACAACTTCCCCCAGGGAATAAAATAACGGTGTTTGAGTGATAGATTTATCAGATGTGCTCTGAATAATCACTCTTTATTCGTGGGGGGGCTGCAGGGTAACCCGGCTGGCCGAGTCGAGTTAATTAATACGGAGTTGAACGGGCGCAGCATGCAGCGCCCCTACATTGTGAGTTGGCGGAGAAGGGTCCGCAGTCTCAGTAACTTTTTTGCCAAGCCAGGTATTGGTCGTATTTACGCAGCGCGATACGGTAGTTATCGTTCGCCGCCGGTGGCAGATCGTCAATAATACGCTGATGGTTGAACGCGCTGGCAAACTGATCGGCAGGATAGTTGTGTGCCACCAGCATTTCATCCAGGCGCCGCAGGCGCACGACATATTCGCGGATGGTGCTGTGGTTCATCTCGGTCTGTTCAAACAGATATTGTTTAAACGCCATGATGTCGAAGTAGCTGGGGTGACTATTACAGGAGATTTCACTACAAAACCGGCATAGCGCGGTCAACTCGCTTTGCACGTTTTGCCAGACCAGATCGTCAATCGGTTGATCCATCCGGGCGATGGCTTCCTTATTGAT
>RCUN01000492.1_pt1 | contig 21506 bp, 16 predicted proteins | sample 2166181 | NCBI WGS metagenome assembly RCUN01 (sample SAMN09932603, study PRJNA488358) | compost metagenome | feature: garden; material: soil; isolation source: compost soil in crotononitrile-enriched culture | place: Germany: Experimental Botanical Garden Goettingen | collected 2016-01-27 | reverse complement strand
CATGTGCGGATGCGCCTTCCACAACGCCTCAGCGTAGCCGGGCTCCATGCGCGACCGCAGCATGGCGCCGCCAATAAACGGCGGGTTCCCGACGATGAACTCCGCCTCCGGCCAGTCGGGGCGGCGGGCGTTGGGGTAGACCTGAACCGCCGTCGTTCCGGGCGTGGCGCCGAGCCCCTCCACCGCTTCGCGGTCCCCCTCCCCACGTTGTGGGGAGGAGACGGCGGCGACCATCTCGAACTGCAGCTCGGGATAGCCGTCCCAGGTCAGGACCGCGTCCTTCTGCTGGATGTTGCCGAAGGCCTTGAGGATCGGCTCGGCGGGGTGTTCGGAGCGGTTGCGGTAGTGCTGCTGCAGATAGCCGATCCACAGCACTAGCTCGGCGATGGCGGCGGCGCGCACGTTCAGTTCGATGCCCAGGAACTGGTGCGGGTCGACGGTTTCCAGACCGATGCCCTCGGTCTCGCCCAGCTCGGCCAGCGCCTCCAGCACCTCGCCCTCGAGCCGCTTCATCAGCTCCAGCGACACATAGAGGAAGTTGCCGGTGCCGCAGGCGGGATCCAGCACGCGGGTGGCGCACAGCTGGTGGTGGAAGGCGCGGATGGCGGCGACCGCCTCCCTGGGCTCGCCCCGGTTGCGGGCGTCCTCGGCCTTGATCTGGGCGGCGCGCCAGTCGTCGCGCAACGGCTCCATCACCGTCACCTCGACCAGCCGCTCGACATAGGAGCGCGGCGTGTAATGGGCGCCCAGCTTGCGCCGCTCGGCCGGGTCCAGCGCCTGTTCGACCAGGGTGCCGAAGATGGCGGGCTCGACATAGCGCCAGTCGTGATGCGAGGCGGCCAGCAGCTCGCCGATCTCCTCCCGCGTCATCGGGAAGGCGCGGGAGTTGTGAAACAGGCCGCCGTTGAACCAGCGCAAATGGGTCTTGAACAGCGAATAGAAGCGGTCGGCGTGGTGGGGCGCGTCCATCTTGCGCCACAGCTCCTGCAGCAGGGGGGCGAAGCTGTCGGGACCGTCCAGCGACTCCTCCAGCAGCTTCGTGAACTCGCCCTTGGGCAACAGGTCCACGTCCTCGGCGAACATGGTGAAGATGCAGCGCATCAGGAAATGCGCCACCTCCTCCGGCGGATGGTTGCGCTCCAGCCGGCGCGAGACGGCGGCGAGCCGCTCCGCGATCTGGCGGGTGACGCGGGCGGCGTGGCGGGCCGGGTCCAGCGACTGCGGCTCGGTCCAGATGGCGCGCAGGCGCTCGACCACCTCGGGGCGGCGCAGGTCATCCAGACGGATGCGGAAGCCCTTGCGGTCAGGGAACTGGGTGTAGGCCCGGCCCGAGCCCGAAAAGTCGGCGTAGACCTCGAACACATAGCCGACGTCGCAGACGATGATGAAGGGCGGCGCAGCGTGGTCGGGCGGCAGGCGGAAGACATAGTCCTCGGCCTGCTTGCGGGCGTTGCGCATCAGCACGTCCCAGCGGCCCTCGCCGGCGGCGGTGGACGCGGCGTCGGCGTCGGAAAACAGGCGGGGCTGGTCGTCGCGCTGGGCCGCCCGCGACTGCTTGGCCTCAAGGATGAAGCAGCCGCGCTTGTACAGGTCGATCCGCAGGGTGGACGCCGCGCCCTCGGACTCGCGCCGCTTCACGCCGCGCTCGAAGACGTAGTCGTTGTGCGCCGTCTCGTGGCTGGCCGGGTCCGGCCGCGGCAGGTCCAGCGCCTGGCACAGCTCGGTCAGGAACATCTGGTAGTTGGCGCGCTCGGCGCCGCCGCGAGCCTGGCTCCAGCGTTCGATGAAGGCGTTGATATCCAAGACGCGGTCCCCCTTGGCCCTAGATGGCCCGCAACGGCTCAGAAGCGCAACCGATCACCTCGTCCTGCCGACCTGCGCCTTGCCGAGCGGCGCCGTGCGCCCGCACCGCCGCCCCCGGGGGAGGGGCGGCGGTTCGCTCGCGTCTCAGAAGAACTGCACGTTGTCGATCTCGAACCAGACCCTCTCGCCGCCGTCGCGGCTCGCCCTGATCGTCAGGTCGAGCAAGTCGTCGCCGTCCCAGGCCGCGCCCGCACGCTGGCCGCGCGCGACGGCCTCAAAGGTCGCGAAAGGCAGTTCGATCGTCCGCCACTGATCGTCCGCCGCCACCTCCTTGCGCCAGGCGCCATGGCGGCCGCGGAGACGAATTTCGTAAGGCCGGCCGTCGCCGCGAAGATCGAACCTGACGCCTTTTCTCGCAGTGAGATCAACCGGTTCCACACTGCCGCGGCTGAGCGGGAAAACCACCCCGGCGTAGGGGTCGCGCTTGTCGGCCAGGCGGGCCGTCACGCTCAGATAGTTGTTGCCGCTCGCGTCCTGCACGATCCGGCTGGTTTGCGTGGTGCGATCGTGCCCGGAATCGAAGTGCTCCAGCCGCTTCGTGTCCAGCGCGGTCCGCTGGTCCGCCCGCTCGAAATCGTCGACCAGGGCGCCGACGGTGATGGCCGGCATCCAGGCGCTCGTATCGGCGCGCAATTCCCGGCTGCCGGGCCCGTGCACATAGCGGCCGTCGATGAAGACGCTGTGGGTGCGGCGAACCGCTTGGATGTCCCGCCACGGCTCGCCGTCCACAAGCACCATGTCGGCGCGCTTGCCGACCTCGATCGTGCCGCGGTCCGCCAGCACGCCCATGGCGCGCGCGCTGTTCGCCGTTCCCGCCAGCAGCACCTGAGTCGGGCTCAAGCCGGCCTGCACCAGCAGCTCCATCTCCCGCAGCGTCGCGACGCCGTGAGGCGTGCCCGGCATGCCGGCGTCGGTGCCCAAGGCGATCAGGACGCCCGCCTCATGCAGCCTGCGGACATTGTCGAGGGCGAACTGGAACTTGCGCACCTGCTGGCGCATCCGCGGGCTGTCCATGTCCTGCGGCGCGGCGCGGCCGGGCTTGACCGGCTCATAGACCGCCAGCGTCGGCGCATAGGCCACGCCGTTCGTCTTCATCAGACGGATGGTGTCGGCGTCGACCTCGCGGTCCTGCAGGCTGTGCACGATGATGTCGACGCCGGCGCGGGCCGCCTGGGCGCCGCGGTCGACCGTCACCGTGTGCGTCACGACCCGAAGGCCGCGCTGGCGGGCCGTCTCGACCAGGGCGCGCAGGACCTCCTCGTCCATGCTGGTGTTGTCCGCCGAGACGCCATAGCGCCAGCCGTCGGCGAACGCCTTGATCAGATCGGGCGAATAGGCGGCCACGGCCTCCACGCCGGCGCGCGCGCCCGCCGGGGTGTCGACCCACCGCGTCGTGTTCTGATCCGCCCAGTCGGCGCCATGACCCCCCGGCGTGCTCATGCGCGCCGTCAGGTTGACGTGGGGCGACACGAGGTTCGCCAGCCACCGCCGCCGAGGCTCGAACGCCTCGGGCGGTTGGTGGAAATCGTTCACCGTGGTGACGCCGGCCCGCACATAGGCTTGAGCGATGGCGGGCGTGGCAGCGGGCGCCCCGCCCGGCGTCCAATGGGTATGCAGGTCGAAGAAGCCGGGCAGAAGCGCCCTGCCCCCGGCCTCGACGACCACGGCGCCCGAGGGCGCGCGCAGGCCGGCGCCGATCTGGGCGATGCGGCCCTCCCGGACCAGGACGTCGCCGCGGTAGGGCGCGGCCCCGGTCGCGTCGAAGATCATCGCGTCCACGATGAGCAAGGCCGGCTCGGCGGGCTTGGCGCTCCATCCGCCCAGTCCGACGACGGCCGCGACGACCGCGGCGGCAAGACGGACGCCGCGGGCGCGAATGCCGGCGTTTGCCATGGGTTCAGTCCTTTTCATGTCGCTCGCTTTTCGTCAGTTCAGCCGCAAGGGCCGGTCGCGTCCCTGCGGAGCGGACGCCCCGCCAGTTCGCTGGTGATCGCCCCGCCGCGCACCGCCAATCGCCCGTTCACGACGACATGGCGCACCCCGACCGCAGGCTCTTCGGGGCTCAGATAGGTCGCGCGCGGCGCATAGGCCGCCGGGTCCAGGATCGCGACGTCGGCGAAGGCCCCCTCGACCAGTCGCCCGCGCCCCTCCAGCCCGAAGGCGGCCGCCGTCCGCCCGGTCGAGCGATGGACGAAGGTTTCCGGGGCGAGGACGTTTTCAGCCCGCACATACCGGTCGTAGAGCCGCGCGAAACTGCCGAACCGCCGCGGATGCCCCGCCGAAGCGTCGGACGACGTCATGACCCACGGCCGGGTCATGAAGGCGCGGATATCCTGTTCCGTCTGGTTGAACGACGCGATCGACGAGCCGCCCGCCCGCAGTTGCCGAAGCGCGGCCTCGATCGGATCGACGCCCCAGTATTCCGCCGCCTCGGCCAGGGTCTTGCCGCGCACTTCGTCCAGGGCGTTGGCGGTCAGCAATATGGCGTCCGGACCGCCGCGACGGCGCAGATTGTCTTCCATCTCCGCGACGATGCGGCCCAGTTGCTCGGGATCGTCCAACCGCGCGATCAGCGCCGCCTCGCCGTCGGCCTGGGCCCAGCGCGGCAGCAGGGCGGCGCCCAGGCCCGTGCCCGACGCCTCCCACGGATACTGATCGGCGTGGACGGTCACGCCTTCGGCCTGGGCGGCCTCGATCTGGGCGATGATCTCGGGGGCGGCGCCGTGAACGTCGACGCCCAGGGCCTTGATGTGGGCGATGTGGACGGGAAGCTTCGCCTTCCGGCCGATATCCAGCGCCTCCGCCACCGCAGCGCGGAGCCCCACGCCGTAGGATGACTCGTCGCGAAGATGGGTGTCGTAGACGCCGCCGTGGCTGGCGACCACGCGCGCCAGTTCGATCACTTCGTCCGTCGCCGCATAGCTTTGCGGGGCGTAGAAGAGGCCGGTCGACAGGCCGACCGCCCCCTCGCACATGGCCTGGGCGACCAGCGTCGCCATGCGCCCCCGCTCGTCGGCGTCCGGCGCGCGGTCGGCCTCGCCGAGCACGGCGCGCCGGACCGTGCCGAACCCGACATAGCTGACGACGTTCGGCCCCACGCCCCTTTCCTCGAGACGCCGGAAGGTTTCGCCCACGCCGATTTGGGCGGAGGAGCCGTCATTGCCGACGAAAATCGTGGTCACGCCCTGAAGCAGGGCGGCGTCCACCCGCCGCCGGACGGGATCGCGCGAGGCGATGTCGCCGAGATAGTGGGTGTGAGGGTCGATGAAGCCCGGCGTGACCCAGAGCCCGTCCGCCTCGAGGACCGTGGACGCCGCCGCATCCGGCCCCGCCCGCCCGACGAAGGCGACGCGGTCCCCGACCACCCCGACGTCCGCCTGCAGCGGAGGCTGGTCGCTTCCGTCGAAGACCACGCCGCCCTTGATCAGGATGTCGTAGCGCGCCTGGGCCCAGGCGGCCTCGCCCAAGCCCGCGGCCAGGGCCAGGGCCGACAGCCCCATAAGCCATCGTTTCACGCCGCGGTTTCCCTGCATCAGCGCGGCGCCAGGGCGTCGGCGAAATAGTCCGCCAGGCGCTCGCGCACCGCCGCGGTCGCCGCCGCATTGGCCGGCACCGACTGCCGGCGCCGACCCGGATCGTCGAAGCTGTGCGTCGCGCCTGGGAAACTGGTGAACCCCAGCGGAGCGCCGCGATTGGCCGCGCCGTTGGCGGCGGCGGTGAAGTTGCGGCACCGATCATGGCTGACCTCTTCATCGGCCGTGCCGATGAAGACCTCCACCGGCGCATAGGCCCGATAGCCCCGACGGAAACGGTTCTGCAGGCCGCACCCCGGATACATCGAAACGGCCGCCCGGAAGCCCAGCCGCGCCATATCGCCGGGCTTGTCGTCGGCCATGGCGGCCAGCACCGCGCTTCCGCCGTTGGACCAGCCCATCAGCCCGACCCGATCGCCGTCCACCGCCTCGAGGCCGCGCAGGAACCGCAACGCGCCATAGGCGTCCAACGGACGGATGGTCACCTCATTCACATTGGCCGGCCGCTGGGAGTAGGTCCCGGCGGCGAATCCGCCGGGGAAACCGCGCGGCCCGAAGCTGTCGACCACGAGCGCGTAATAGCCCCGCTCCGCCCAATACTCGGCCCAGAAGCGGTGGCGGATGGTCAAGGTGCTGGATTGGTAGACGCCTTTGGCCAGGCTCGAATAGGCCCCCGCGCGTCCATGCATCAGCACGACCGCGGGCGCCTTGCCCTCCACCGGAATCCGGGGGCTGTACAGGTATCCGACCAATTCGGTGCGCGGCTCGTCCATGGACCGAAAGGTCACGCGCTCCCCGCGCGAGCGCGACGGCGGGCGTGGAGCGCTTTGGGCCGCTGCGTCGGTTGCGGCCGACGTCTCAGCCGCGGCGGGCGCGGCCGTGACGGCCACGGCCAACGCCGTCAGAATACTGGCTGCATAGTTCATCTCTGTCCCTCCCCTGGGCCTTGATGGATTCAGTCGGCGGCGACGGCCGCCGCATCCGGCCGACGACTGTCGGCGGCGCCCTCCAGACCCCCCTCGGGTCGGATGACGATGGATTGCGCGCTGCCGATGGTCGCGCGGCGCCGCACCTTGTGTCCCCGCTGCTCCAGCAGCGTCGCGGTGTCGCCGTTGAAGCCCGCCTCGACCTGCAAGCGGCCGTCGGCTCCGTCCTGGTGGATGCGCGGCGCGTGGGTGGCCTGGGCGATATTCATGTCGTGATCGACCAGGTTGACGATGATCTGCAGCAGGCTGTTGGGAATGGTGGCGCCGCCCGGCGTGCCCGTCGCCAACCATGGCCGTCCGTCGCGGAAGACGATGGTGGGCGCCATGGTCGAGATCATGCGCTTGCCGGGCTCCAGCCCATTGGCGCGCAAGGGGCGCCCGTCGGGCCCCATCCGCCGGTTGAAGTTCTTCATCTGGTCGTTCAGCAAGAAGCCGCCGCCGTCGATGACCGCGCCCGAGCCGTAGGACGCGCCCAGCGTGTAGGTGTTGGAAACGACGTTGCCGTCGCCGTCCACCACCGAGAAATGCGTCGTGTTTTCGCCCTCCGTCATCCGCGGATCCAGCGGGTGCAGGTCCGAGGCCGGCAGGACGCGGTCCGGCCGGATCAGGCGGGCGCGCTGATCCGCAAAGGCTTGCGAGGCAAGGCGCCGGGTCGGAACCTCGCTGAAATCCGGGTCGCCCACCCAGCGGACGCGATCCAGCTGCGCCAGCTTCATGGCCTCGGCGAGCAGATGCAGCGAGGCGGCCGTGCCGGCGCCGGCGCTCCTGAGGTCGAAGGTCTCGACGATGTTCAACATCTCGAGCAGCATGACCCCGCCCGCGGATGACGGCGGGGTGGTGACGACCCGATGGCCTCGGTAGTCGGTTTCGACCGGCGCGCGAAACACCGGGCGATAGGCCGCGAGGTCGTCTCGCGTGATCAGTCCCCGGTTCTTCTCCATCGAAGCGACGATCCGTTCGGCGACCTCGCCCGTGTAGAAGGCCGCCGCGCCGTGCGTTTCGATTTGCTCCAGCGTCCAGCCGAGATCGCTTTGAATGAAGCGCTCTCCGGCGGCGTAGGCCGATCCGTCGGCCTTCAGAAACGCCCGTCGCCCCGCCTCGTAGGGCTCCCAACTGGCGCGCGACCAGGCGAGGCCCTGGGCCTCGTCCCGCGACAGGATCACGCCCTCCTGGGCGAGACGCCGAGCCGGCGCCACGACCTCGGCCCACGGCAGGCGCCCCCAGCGCCGGTGCGCCGCCTCCAGACCGGCGACCGTGCCGGGCACGCCCGAGGCGCGATAGCCGCTGCGCAGGTCGCGAGGATCTCCGCCCTGCGCCGTCGCGTAGAGCCCCACGTGGGCCGCCTGCGGCGCTATCGAGCGATAGTCCAGCGCCACCGTCTCATTGGCGGCGGCGATATGGACGAGCATATAGCCGTCGCCGCCGAGATTGCCGGCGCGCGGCAGGGTGACGGCCAGGGCGAAGCCCGTCGCCACGGCCGCGTCGACGGCGTTGCCGCCCCGGCGCAGGATGTCGGCGCCCACCTGACTGGCGATGGCGTTCTGGCTGACCACCATCGCGCGGTCGGCATGAACCGGGTGCTGGATGGAGGCGTAGTCCAGCAGCGCCGCACGCGGCGCCGCCGTCTGACCAAGAGCCTGAGGGGCGCTGGCCGACAGGAGCAGCGCGGCGAGGAAGGCGTAGGTCCGGGAGCGCGAGCGCGACATGGGCGTCCTCCTGTTATTCGACGGGCTTGGCCATGTAGACGTCCATGTCCAGTTCGCCCTCCCAACGGGCGACGGCGACGCAGACCGACAGGTCGGACGTGCAGTTCGGCACGGTGCGAAGCATGTCCAACGGGCGGTCAAAGGGCAGGATGAAGCCGACGATCAAGGCCGTCTGCTCCGGGCCGAGACCGATGACCGAGAGCACCGCCGCCAGCAGGAACAAGGAGGCGGACGGCACCGGCGCCGTGCCCAGGGCCACCAGGGTCGTGACCGCCATGATCGCCAGATAGTCGGCCAGTTCCAGATGGACGCCGAACACCTGCGCCGAGAAGGTGGCCAGCAGGCCGACGTAGAGCGCCGTCCCGTCCATGCTCAGCGTCACGCCCAGGGGCAGGACCGTGGAGGCGACCGTCGGGCTGACGCCCAGGTTCTTCTGCGCGACCCTCATGGCGACCGGCAGGGTGGCCGAGGACGACGAGGTCGACAGGGCGACGACCACGGCGTCGGCGATGTCGCGGAAGAACGGCAGCGCCGGCAGGCGCGCCAGCAGCCGCAGCAGGCCGCCGTGAATGATCACGGTCTGGATCAGACAGCCCAGGACCACGCAGATCGCGAGCTTGAAAATATTGAGGAAGGCGGCGGGGCCGCTGGTGCCGACGACCCAGGCGATCAGCCCGAACACGCCGAAGGGCGCCAATTCCATGACGAAGTGGACAAGCCTCAGCATCAGGCTCGACGCCGAATCGAACACCGCCTTGATCGGCCGTCCCTCTTCGCCGACCACCAGCAGCCCAAGGCCCAGCAGGAGGGCGAAAAAGATGACCGACAGGGTGTCGCCGGACGCCAGGGCGGCGATGGGATTGATGGGAATGATTTCCATCAAGGCCTGGCCAAGCGGCTGGGCCGCCTCGACGGTTTCCGGGGTCACCCCGGTCAGGTCGACGCCCGCCCCCGGCTGGATCAGGGCGCCCATGCTCAACCCCACCGCCGACGCCACCAGCATCAGGCCGAAATACAGCGCCAGGGTGCGCCCGCCGATCCGCCCCAGGCGCGACGGGTCGGCCATAGACGCGACGCCCGCGACCACCGAGACGAAGATCAGCGGCACCACCAGCATCCGGATCAGGCGCACGAAGATGTCGCCCATCCACTTCAGGTTGACGGCGGCCTCTTGAAGCAGAAGGCCCGCTGCGACGCCGAACACCAGGCCGACGATAATTCGAACCCATAGCGGCGTGTCGAACCAGTACCGTCGCACCAACAGGCCCAGCCCGGCGCGCGGACCGCGAAACAAATCAATCATGGAGGGCTCCTGGCCGAACGCACGGTCCGTCCCACAGGCCGAAAACTAGCCCGGGCGAGCGATCCCGCTCGCCCGGGTCGGAAACTTAGAAGCTCTTTCGCAGGGTGGCGTACCACCAGCGCCCGCGGTTGGAGTGCACCGATCCGGTGTAGCCGAAGCGGTTGTCGGCCAAGGGCGGATCCTTGTCCTCGATGTTGCGGGCCCCGAACCGAACGCGGGTGTCAGCCAACGGCCCGTCCTCGAAGGTGTATTGGACGTAGAGGTTGTGGGTCAGCCAGTCCTCGACGGTCCAGTATTCGCCCGTAAGGGCGTCGTTGGCCGAACTGTCGTAGAAGTCGCTGGTGTACGACGAATAGAGACCGGCGGCCCACGGCCCCTTGTTCCAGCTGACCGTCGAGTTCCAGCGCAGCTTGGGCCGGCCGTTGCGACGCAGCAGGTCCTCGGCTCCCGTGACGTTGACCCCCTGGATGGTCCCGTCCGCCAGGCCGTCGAGGAGCACCTGGTGCTCCGGGCCGGCGACCTGGAACAGCTTCAGGCGTTGCGCGACGTTCACCGTCCAGCGGAAATTGCCCAGCGGCGTGTTGCGCAGCGAATAATGCATGCGCCAGTCGATGCCTTCGGACTCACGCGGCTGGAGGTTGGTGTAGCGATCCGAAATGGACACCAGATCCCCCACCGGCGCCAAACCGGCCAGTTCGGCGTCGGCGATCTGTTGTTCGGTCGGATCCCGGCGCTGAATGTTGGGGTTCGTCTGGCCGATCTGGCGCAGATAATAGTCCATGATCAGCTGATTGGTGCCGCCGAGGATGCCGACCAGATCCGTCTGACGGATCGACCAGTAGTCCGCAGTGAGCGTCAGCGAGCCGTATTTCCGCGGCCACAGCTTCGGCTCCAGCACCACGCCGAAGGTCAAGTTCTCCGACCGCTCCGGCTTGAGGTCCGGGTTGCCTGAGCGGGACTCCACACGATCTTCGGCATAGCAGTAGTCGTTGGTGGAGGTGATGGTGTTGATGGCGCCGATGGCCAGTTGCACCGCGCAGGCCGCATAATCCCGTCGACTGTTCGAGCGTTCGAAGTCGCCTTGCACCAGTTGCAGGATATTGGGCGCCCGGAAGCCTTCGGACCAGGCCGAGCGGAACATCAGCCACTGCGTGGGGCGATAGGCGGCGGCGATCTTGGGCGCCACGACGGTTCCGAACTGCGAGTATTCCTCGATCCGGCCCGCCAACTGGACGTCGATGGAACGGACCAGGGGAATGCCCATCTCGGGCGACACGACGGGGACGGCCAGCTCGGCGAAGGCCGAATAGACGTTGCGGCCGCCATAGGAGTCCGGCGTGAAGGACACGCCCATGGCGTCGCTGGGCGACACGACGCCGGCCAGGTCGGTGAAGGTGATGGTGCCGTCGAGGCGGTCGTCGCGATCTTCCAGGATGGTTTCGCGCCGGACCTCGACGCCGCTGGCGAAGCCGACCGGCCCGCCCGGCAAGCGATAGATGTCCGGGTTTGAGAACCTCAGGTCCCACTGCATCAGTTCGGTTTCAGAGCGTCGGCCGATCTTGATGAGGAAGCTCTCGACCGTCGCCGCGTCGTTCAATCCGCTCTGCCCGGCGGACGGCTTGGACAGGTCGCCCCCGACGAAGGGGTTGTAGGCGTCCGGCGTCGTCCTGTTGATGGCGTCTTGCAGCCGGGTCATGGAAATCCCGTCCATGACGTCCTCGACCGAGGCCTTCGAATACAGGACCCCCGTCTCCCAGTCGAAGTTGCGCCAATGGCCGCGCAATCCGCCCAGCAGGCGTATGGTCTCGTTTCTGACGTCGATCGATCGGAAACCGAGATCGGCGAAACGATAGTCCTGGATCTCGACGGCGGCGCCGCCCGCCGGGAAGGCGGTCGTCCCGGTGCCGGTCGTCAGGCCCGGGATGCGCGCGGTCACGCCCACGGCCCCGAGCGGATTCCAATAGGCGGTCGGCGACATCAGCACGCGCTGGTAGGCCAGCGGCGTATCCTGCGGGCGCTGCGACCAGCTATCGGCTTGATAATAGCCCAGCTCGCCGAAGGCTTCGACGCCGTTGCCGAAATCATGGTTCAGGAAGCTGAAGACATTGACGCGGTCGACCGCCGAGGAAATCGTCCGCATCTCGTCGAGGTTATAACGCAGATTGTCGTCGTCGGAGAGCGTCGCCAGCGTGGAGTTGTCCCAGCACGTCCCCTCGCGCGGACCCGCGGCGAGGCAGCCCGGATTGGTCGAGGGCTGAACGTGGAAAGAGCCGGCGGTGGACGTCAGGGTCTGGCCGTTGACGCGGGTGGTCGAACCCGCGGGCTGCCAGGTGTTGGGGTTCAGCCGGATTCCCTCGGCCCAGGCCGTGATGACGGAGTAGGTGCCGTAGTCCAGACCGGTCGCGCGGCCGTCGAAGCGGGCGAGCCGGCCCTCGACCGTGGCGTAGTCGCGCTCCCACACATAGAGCGCATCTCGCGTCAGGAAGTCGGCCATCAATGAGACGTTGGTGCGACCATCGTTGAAGTCGCGGCCCATCTGCAGATTGAAGGAATACTCCTCCATCCCGCCCTCGTCCGAGCCCCAGCCCGCCTGGACGGTGAAACCGGTGAAGTTGTCGCGAAGCACGGTGTTGACCACGCCGGCCACGGCGTCGGTGCCATAGAGGGCCGCGGCCCCGTCCGCGAGCACTTCGACGCGGCGGATGCCCATGGTGGGAATGGCGTTGGTGTTCACCGTCGTCACGGGGACGAAATTCTCAACCTGGGTGCCCGGGTGATTGACCAGGCGACGGCCGTTAAGCAGGGCCAGGGTGTTGCCGGTGCCGATGGCGCGCAGGTCGATGGAGGCCACGTCGCCGCGGGCGTTGTTGATGCCGCCGTCGTCGCTGGCCGCCTCGTTGAAGTTGACGTCCCCCGCCTGGGGAATGGCGCGGAACAGGTCGTCGCCATCGGTCGCGGCGATGGCGTCGATCTCATCCTCGCCCAGCACGGTCACCGGCAGCGCTTCATTGATGCGGACCGAGGCGATGCGCGACCCCACGACCACGACGTCGGCCACCTGGGCGGCGTCGGCGGTCTGGCCGGTCCGGCGCCGCAGGACGATCACATCGCCCTCGCGGCCCGCGATCTCCAGGTCCGAGTCGGCGATGACGCGCATGATCGCCGCTTCGACGTCCATGCTGCCCTGCACCGAAGGCGCGGTCAGGCGTTCAAGATGGCCGGTCGGCGCGGAAATCTGCACCCCCGCCTGACGCGCCAGCTCGGTCAGAGCCTGGCTGATCGGCTGCGCGGGCAGGTCGAACTGACGGTCCTGCGCCATCACGCTGGTGGCCATGGCTGCGGCCAGGACGGCGCCCGCTGCGCTCGCCGCGAGGCGGCGTTTCCGGATGTTCATGCATTCCCCCCAGGAAGTTCCGAAGCGCTCTCGAAGGCGCCTTGTCCCTCCCCAGACGGGACGTGCTCGAAAAATCCTCCACCGCGTCCGAAAATTACATCGACGACAGACGGATGTCCTGCGGCGTAGCCGACAGCGCCAGCCCAAGACTGGCGGCGGCGGCCTTGGCAAAGGTCAATGGATCTCGGGCGTTGAACAAGCCGGTGATCCGCTGATCGCCCGCCGCGGCGTCGCCAAAGGAAATCCGCTGCGCGCTGAAGCGAGCGAAGGACCGCGCCGCCTCCGACAAAGTCTCGTTGTGAAGGGCGAGCCGACCTTCCCGCCAGGCCAGGGCGCGCTGCGCCTGTCCCGCCTCCAGCGGCGCGACCTCCGGGCTCTCGTCGAGTTTGAGGCTATGTCCCGCATCGATCAGCAGCGGGTCGGCCTCCGACGCCCGCAGCGTCGCCTTGCCCGCCAGGGTGGCGACGTCGAGCGGCCCCTGATCATAGCGACGCAAGAGCACCCGGGCGTTGTCCGCGACCACCGCCACGCCCGCCGTAAGAACGCGGAACGGACGGCTGTCGTCGGCGACCTCGAACAAGGCCTCGCCGGCGGCCATGACCACCTCGCGCGCCGACCGACTGAAGCGGAGAGACACGGACGTCAGGGCGCTGAGGCTCATGCGCGAACCGTCCTCGAGCACGAATTCCTTCACCTCGCCCAGCCCGGTTCGATAGGACTGCGAATGTCGCCACACCGCCGCCCCCAGGCCTGCCCCGCCCATTCCCAGCGTGGCCACGGCCGCGATGGCCACGCGGCGGTTGATGACGCGGTGTCGCTGCGCGCTCCGGTCCGTCGCCAAGGCGGTCGGCGACGCGAGCGGATCGCGGTTCGAAGCGGCGTTCAAAGCGCCCAGCCGCCGGCTGTTCGCGGCGATCGCGCGCGCGCGCGCGTAAGCCCCCAGGCGGCGAACGTCCTGCGCCAGCCATTGCTCAAGCTCCGCCGCCTCCTGGGACGTCAGATCGCGCTCGACGCGCGCCGCCCAGAGCGCGGCCGCGTCGTCGATCTCCCGGCTTGTTTCTCGGCTTACTCGCATCCTGACGACTCTTGGCCGGCGGCCTTGGGAACGCCCCGCCGCTGCGCTGTTCTAGTAGACGCGATCGGCGGCGAATATCCGCCATTGGCGTAGGCGTCCATCAACAGTCGGAACGCCCGCGCGATATGTTTCTCGACCGTGCTGACGGGGATGCCGGTCCGCCGCCCGACCTCCTTCATGCTCAAGCCCTCGATTCGGCTGAGGAAGAAAACCCTGCGCGTCTTCTCCGGGAAGGCCTTGGTCATGTCCAGGAGCAGGCGCAGTTCGTTGCGCGCCCCGACATGGTCTTCCGGCGTCAGGACCTCGACCGCATTGGCCAGGTTTTCGAGGTCCGCAAGGTCGGCGATGGCCACCACGTTCTTGCGCCGGAAGCGATCGGCGACCACCGAATGCGCGGTGCGGAAGACATAGGCCCGCACGTGCACGACCTTTTCCACCTCCGGCGCCTGGAACAGCCGGGCGTAGGTCTCCTGGATGATGTCGTCGATGTCGAACTCGGCATGCCTGGCCTTACGCAGCCAACCGCGCAGCGCCGGTTCCACCGGAAGCACGTGGCTCGCCAGCCAAACATCGCGATGTTCCACCATAGTTTCCGTGCCCTCCCCAGTATGCGGAGTTGACCGGACATTGCGTCAGGAGACAAGCCATGGCGGACCCGCGCCCGGGCCGCGTCCGACGCAGCGCCGACAAAAATCCGGCCCGCCCATAACCTGGAGGCATGCCTCGCAGACCTTCCTTCGGCTTGCGCGCCCGCCCTGATTATTCATCCTGACGATCCGTTTTAACCGCCGTCGTTCATTTTGGAGACGCTTGATGTTCAGGATTCTAGTCCTGTCCGGCGCAATCCTCGTCGCGTCTCCGGGACACGCCGCCGACCTCGAGCGGGTCGAGCGAGTCATCGCGGACCCGCGAGGACTGGACGCGCCGGGATGCGCCATCGGCGCCTTTCGCGGCGGCGAACCCCTGTTCATCACCGCCGCCGGGGCCGGCGACATCGGCAGCGGGACGCCGCTGGACGGGGACACCCTGTTCTACGCCGCCTCCCTGTCCAAGCAGTTCACCGCCCTTGCGGCGGCGATACTGGCCGAGAGCGGCCGCCTCGACCTCGACCAGGACGTGCGGCGATACCTGCCGGAGCTGCCCGACTACGGCGCGCCCGTCACCGCGCGAATGTTGATGAACCACACGGCCGGCATCCGGGATTCGCTGGATCTGATCCGCCTGGCCGGGCTGGGCCGGGCGGCCGAGGTCGACAAGAACACGGCCCTTCGCCTGGTGCTGGAACAGCGCGGGACCAACTTCATCCCCGGCGGCGACTACACCTATTCCAACGGGGGCTATCTGCTGCTCGCCGAGGTCGTGGAACGCGTAGCCGGCATGCCGTTCGCCGACTATGCCCGGCAGGCGATCCTCGAGCCGCTGGGCATGACGCGCAGCTTTTTCCTGAACGACCGTCCGCCGACCGGGGTCAATATCGCGCACGGCTATGTGCCGACGCGGACGGGGTTCGATGTTCGCGACACCTACCCGCGCTTCAGCGGGTCGGGCGGCCTCATGATCAGCATCAACGACCTGGCCAAATTCGAGCACGACATCGAGGTCGGCCACAGGGTCTGGACCCCCGCGATCACGCGCGTCCTGACCACGCCCGGCGTGTTCCGCGACGGCTCGCCCGTCAGGGACGGCCGCAACGGCCTGGGCTACGGCGGCGGCCTGATGATCGGACACCGCAACGGCCAGTTCTTCGTGCAGCACGGCGGCGCGGCCGAAGCCTTCAAGAACGCCTACGCCCGCCTGCCCGAGCGACGGCTGGCCGTCGCTGTCCTGTGCAACCGCAGCGATTGGGTCGCCCAGGACAAGGCCGATGAGATCATCGAAGCGGTCGAGGGCGACATCCTGACCGACCGCAAGGTCGTCGAGCCCGTCCTCGAAGGTCGCTACGGCTCCGAGGAGCTGCAGGCGATCTACGCCCTCACGCCCGTGGACGGCGGCCTCGACGCGGTGATCTCGTCCGGCCACGACAACGGCGCGCGCCGCCCGCTGCGGTTCAAACGCCAGGACGACGGCTCATACCGATCGTCGGGAACCCAGCTGGTCTTCGACAACGACGGCGACGCCTTCACCCTGACCACCAGCCGCGTCCGCGCCATTCGCTTTCGCCGGCTCGAGTAGGCCGCTCGCCCAAGGGCCCGCGCCGAGGCGGCGGCCTTGCGCGAGATCCGAGCGCTCCTCCCTGCAGAACCCCACCCCCCGACGAAGATGCCGAAGCCGCATCGGCGCCCGCCTGCGCGCTGGAGAATGACGTGAACGAAACCAAGGACGCCATAGTCATCGGAGCCGGCGTGGTGGGCGTGGCCACCGCCTATGCCCTGGCCCGGCGCGGATGGGCGGTGACGATCATCGATCAGGCCGACGGCCCGGCCCGCGGCGCCTCTTTCGCCAACGGGGGACAGCTGAGCTACGCCTATACCGACGCCCTCGCCAGCGCGGCTATGTTGCGCAAGCTGCCGATGCTGGCGCTCGGCGGGGATCCGTCCTTTCGCATCCGACGCCCTTTCGATCCCGAGTTTCTCGACTGGGGGATTCGTTTCCTCGGCAACTGCAGCGACGCCCGTTTCCGCGACAACACCCTGGCGGGCCTGGCGCTGGCGCTGGAGTCGCGCAAGGCGCTGGACGCCCTTCTGGAGCGACATCCCTTCGACTTCGGTCATGCCGCGGCCGGCAAGATGCATCTGTTCTACGACAGGGCGGCCTTTGACAGCGCCAGGAAGGTCATGGCGCTGAAGCAACGAGAGGGCGCGCAGCAGGAGGCGATGTCGTTACGCGACGCGGCGAGGATCGAGCCCGCGCTCGCGCGCGCCTCGGACGTGACCGGCGTCATCTACTCGCGCGACGACGCCGTCGGGGATCCTTTCCGCTTCACCGCCGGCTTGCTCGGCGTTCTGGAGCGTCGCTACGGGGTCAAGACGCGCTTCGGGTTCACGGTGCAGCGCCTAGAGATCGCCGCCGGCCGCGTGCGGGTCGCCAACCCCGCGGGCGAAACCCTCGAAGCCGCTCGCCTGGCTGTCTGCGCCGGCGTCGGCGCCCCTCGCCTGCTGAACAAGCTGGGCCTGTCCGCGCCGGTCTGGCCCATGAAGGGCTACTCCTTCACGGCGCCGCTCGGGGCCGAGGCGCCGCGTGTGAGCATCACGGACACGGCGCGCAAGGTCGTGTTCTGTCGGCTGTCGGGCCAGATGCGCGTCGCGGGCCTGGCCGAGCTGGGCGCTCGCGATGCGTCCGTCGATCCCGAACGCCTGGCGACTCTGGTCGCTTGCGCCCAGGCCGCCCTGCCCGCTGCGGCGGCCTATGCCTCCCTATCCAGCCAGTGGGCGGGACTGCGCCCCATGTCCCCGTCCTCGCTGCCCATCATCGCGCGACCGCGCCCCGAGCTCGTGACCAATATCGGCCATGGGATGCTCGGCTGGACCTTCGCCATGGGCGCCGCCGAACGGGCGGCGGATTTGTTCGACCCACTCCGTCCTTAGAGGTAGCCATGACGACAACCGCTTCCATCCGCTCCGCCCCGCCCCTCAGCACCGTCCGCCGGGCCGGCGATCTGCTGTTTGTCTCGGGGCAACTGCCCCGCGGGCCCGGGGGCGACATCGTGCCGGGCGACATCGTCGTCCAGGCGCGACGCTCGCTGGCCAATCTCGAAGCGGCCCTGCTGAAGTCGGGCGCCTCGCTCAAGGACGTCGTCAAGGTGACCGTCTGGCTGACGGACGTCGCCTATGTCGACGGCTTCAACCAGGCCTATCGCGAAGCCTTCCAGGAGCCTTACCCCGCCCGAACCCTGGTCGTCTCGGGCCTCGTCGCGGGGGACGTCGAGGTCGAGGCCGTCGCCCTGGCGCCGAGCCTGGCGCCTGGCCGCCCCTGAACGCCTCAGCCCAGTAAGTCGAGCACCGATGCGCATCCGGCAGGTCGAAGTCTTTCACGCCATCTACGTCAACGGCTCGATCAGCGCCGCGGCGCGCAGCCTGCGGGTGTCCCAGCCCTATGTCAGCAAGGTTCTGCAGCGGGCGCAGGATGAACTGGGGTTCAAGCTCTTCGAGCTCGTGCGGGGGCGGCTGACGCCGACGGACGAGGCGCACGCCCTGTTTCGGGACGCGGGCCATGTCTTCGACCATCTGGAATCGCTACGCCGCGCCGTCAGGAACATCCAGACCCACGGGGGCGGCCATATACGTCTGGCCGTCGTGCCGTCGCTGGGCCTGAACGTCGCGCCGCGCGCGATCGCCGCCTTCCGAGCCCTGCACCCGGAGGTGACGTTCGAGGTCCAGACGCTGCATCACGACGACCTGTTCCGCTCCCTCTACGAGCGAGAGAGCGACCTGGCGATCGCCTACGACCCCCCGCCCCAACCTCGGCTGGCTCGAGTGCGGCTGGGGCAGGGCGAGCTCGGCGTGCTCTTCAAGCCGGGCGATCTCGAGATCGCCGAGGGCCGGTTCGCGCTTCGGAATCTGGAGGACCGCGAGGTGATCGGCCTGGCCAGCAGCGGGCCGGTCGGCGACCTGCTCGCGCGGGGCCTGAAACGCGAGAGGGTCTCGATCCGCGAGGTCGTGTCAGCGCAGACCTTCTATGTCGCCGCCGCCCTGGTGCGCTGGAACGCCGGCCTGACGATCGTGGACGAGTTCACCGCGCGCGCCAGCCTGGCCCTGGGCGTGGACTTCCGTCCCCTCGACCCGCCGCTCGCCTTCAGCATCCAGTGCGTTCATCTGGAAGATCGCCCCCTGTCCGCCGTCGCGCGCGACTTCGTCGCCCATTTCGAAAAGGCGCTGGCGGAGGAATGCGCGTCGGCTCGGCCCTGATCCGGGCCTCGGGGCGACGAAGATGGCTTGGGCCGTTTGCCGAACGCAGGCATCTTGACGGTCGCGCGTCGGCCGGACGTCGCCGTCGAAAACCGGGAGCCGTCGAAAGTCATGGGAGACCGCCAGGCCGTCTGGGCGATCGGCTCAGCCGACGATCCCGACGCGTTCGACGCCTATCGCCAAGGCCTCGGGGGCCTTTATCAGATCGAGGGTGTGGCGGAGCCCGCGAGACGGCGCTTCTACAATCGCAGCGGCATGGCGCTCACATCGTCCGGCATCGTGGGCTGGGGCGACTCGCCCGCGCAGACGATGACGCGGACTTCAAGCCACATCCGCCGGACCGATATCGACGGATTGACCATCGTCGTGAACCTGACGCCCGTTTCGGCCGATTGCGACGGCTGCGACGTCGCGGCCCAGGCGGGCGACGTGCAGTTCCGCGATCTGGCGCGGCCGGCGGCGGCCCGTTACGAGCGCGTCCGGCTGTCCACCCTGATGGTCCCGCGGCACGCCGTGCCCAAGGCGCTGCGGGATGCCGACACGCATGGGCGCGTGCTGGCGCGCGGCAGCGAGGCCGGCCGCGTGCTGAGCGGGCATCTCCGGCTGCTGTCCCGGCTGGCGCCCCTGCTGTCGCCCGAGCATCTCGAGACGGGGGTCCAGGCCGCCCTGATCATGGCGGCGCGCGGGATGGACGCCATACGGGTCCTGGCGCCCGAAGAGGAGACGGCCCTGCGCATCAGCCTGCGATGGCGCGCGGGCCAGATGATCGACCGATGGCTGATGGACCCGGCGCTGGAGCCCGACCTGATCGTCCGGGCCTGCGGCGGCTCTCGCGCCGCCCTCTATCGGGCGTTCGAGGCCGAGGGCGGCGTGCGCCGTTACATCCAGTCGCGCCGGTTGGAGCGCGCCTATCTCCACCTGTTGTCGGACCATGGGCCGCGCAGGATCGGCGACGTCGCCCTGGCGCACGGCTTCGTCTCCCAACCGCACTTCACGCGCTCGTTCCGCTCGCGTTTCGGCTGCGCCCCCTCGAGCGTGGGGCCGGACGGCGCCCCCGTCGTCGAGCAGGCCGCGCCGGGCGCGCTGGCCGGCGTCATGCGGCACGGCGAGGCGGTCGCCTGGCTGAGGGCGCTGAAGACGAGCGCCTGACAGGGCGCAAATCGCCGATTGAGACGCACAGGCATCGCCTCACCCCTCCCCGCCTGTTAGCCGTTGGCGAGGCGTGGGAGAGGTGATGCAAATCAAGCGTTTGAAGGTCGCGACGTGGACGCTCGGGCTCATGGCGGCGGCAGCGGCGCCGGCGCTGGCCCTCGCCCTGGTCCTGGCCGGAGCGGCGCCCACGCAAGCGACCTACAGCATCCGCAGCGGCGCCGACGCCACGGTGCACGCCGATGCCGAAGCACGCTTCTCCTCGGCCCTGTATGAAGGCGGCTTCGCCAGTCGCAGCAAAAGCAGCGGCTTCGCCGCCGGGGCAACTCCGACCGCCCCGGTTGCGGTTTCCGAGGCGCCGCCGGCCGTCATTCCCGCCGTGGCGGAATGGGCGATGATGCTGTTCGGCCTGTTGTTGGCCGGAGGAACCGCCTTGCATCTGAAATGGCGAAAAGTCGCCGATTCAGCCGTCGGCTCCCCGCTCGGGCGCCCCTGACAGGGGGAGGCCGGATCAGGCCTCCTCGCCGACCGCCGTCTTGGCCGAGTCCGTGCGGTGGGTCACCATGCGACGATGCAGGTCGGTGATCACGCCGCTGCCCGTCTTGACGCACAGGCCCGGAAACACCGCGTGGACGAAGCAGGCCAGCGAGCCCAAGAACATGGCCGCGCCGAACGAGGCGGCCGCGCCCATATGCTCCAGATAGCTCTCTCCGACCGAGGCCGGGTGATCGACGAACAGACGCTTGAACATGAACCCTCCAAAAGCGAAGGCGGATGTTATTCCGTTCGCTGGAGAGTTTCTTTTCTGTTTTATCTCACCTCAACCGACGAAAGAGAATATTATTCTCCCGATGCGCCGGCTGAAGAGCCTGCCCTGGGTCCGGCTAGATCGGCAGGGCCGTGGTGCATTTGATCTGCTCCATGGCGAAGCTTGACGAGACGTCGTCCAGCGGGGCGATGGCGATCAGCCGGCGATAGAAGCGGTCATAGGCGGCGATGTCCTTGACCAGAACCTTGAGCAGGTAGTCGACCTCGCCGCTCATGCGGTAGAACTCCACCACCTCGGGCAGGGCGGCGGCCTGTTTGAAGGTCTCCAGCCAGTCGGCGTCATGCCGCCGGGTCTTGATCGAGACGAAGACCACCAGGGGCAGGTCCAGCGCCTCGCGGTCCAGCAGGGCCACCCGCGCGGCGATGACGCCGGTGTCCTGCAGCCGCTTGATGCGCTTCCAGCACGGCGTCTGCGACAGGCCCACGCGCTCGGCCAGTTCGGCGATGGAGACCGTGGCGTCTTCCTGCAGGATGGCCAGCAGACGACGGTCGATGGCGTCCAGGTCGCTCATGTCGCAGCCCTCCCCAGGCCGTTCTTGACGCGGTCTCAGGCCGTCAGAGCGCGCGGCAGTTTGAAGGTCACCGTCTCGCGGGCGCCGTCGTCTTCGCTCACCGTCAGGTCGAAGCGGGCGCGCAGGGCTTCGATCACGCCCTGGACCAGGGGCTCGGGCGCCGAGGCCCCGGCGGTCAGGCCGACCGTCTCCACCCCCTCGAACCACGCCCAGTCCAGGTCGCTCGCGTCATCGACCAGGCGCGCGTCGCCGGCCCCCGCCTTCAGCGCCACATCCACCAGCCGCGCCGAGTTGGACGAATTCTTCGACCCCA
>RCUN01000491.1_pt1 | contig 21511 bp, 21 predicted proteins | sample 2166181 | NCBI WGS metagenome assembly RCUN01 (sample SAMN09932603, study PRJNA488358) | compost metagenome | feature: garden; material: soil; isolation source: compost soil in crotononitrile-enriched culture | place: Germany: Experimental Botanical Garden Goettingen | collected 2016-01-27 | reverse complement strand
ATCGAGGCGCTGAACCTGGCGCTGGAAAACTACCCGGGCACGCTGATCTTCGTCAGCCACGACCGTGAATTCGTATCGTCCCTGGCCACTCGCATCATCGAGCTGAGCCCGAATGGCGTGACCGACTTCAGCGGCACCTATGACGACTACCTGCGTAGCCAAGGCGTCGTGTTCTAAGCGTCCGTTGCAACTCAAAAGCCCTGTCCTTGTGACGGGGCTTTTTGTTTTAAAGATCAAAAGATCGCAGCCTTCGGCAGCTACAGGGTGTGCTGATCTTTGATGCAGGAGCTGCCGAAGGCTGCGATCTTTTTAATCGTTAGCCTGCTTTCTTTTATCGCAACGCCGCGCCATCATGCAGTTCTCCCACCGCCGCCCGCGAACGAGCCCTCATGTCTGCGCAGCAACAGCCACCGCAAAGCTCCATGGCGATCACCCTGCAGATCGTCTCTATCGTTTTCTATACCTTTATTGCCTTCCTCTGCATCGGCCTGCCGATTGCGGTGTTGCCGGGGTATGTGCATGAACAGCTTGGGTTCAGCGCTGTTATCGCCGGGTTGACCATCGGCTCGCAGTACCTCGCCACCCTGCTCAGTCGACCGATGGCCGGGCGTATGTCCGACAGCATCGGTACCAAACGCGCGATCGTTTATGGCTTGTTGGGGATCGTGTTGAGCGGCGGGCTGACCTTGCTGTCGACCTTGCTGCAAAGCCTTCCTTTATTAAGCCTGTTGATCCTGATCGCCGGCCGTTTGTTGCTGGGGATCGCCCAAGGCTTGATCGGGGTCGGCACCATCAGTTGGTGCATGGGCCAGGTCGGCGCAGAGCACACGGCGCGTTCGATTTCATGGAACGGGATTGCCTCCTACGGTGCGATCGCCATTGGTGCGCCATTGGGCGTGGTAATGGTCGCAGAGCTGGGCTTCGCCAGTTTGGGGATCGCGCTGTCGGTGCTGGCCCTGGCGGCGTTGCTGCTGATTCGTAACAAACCGTCGGTGCCGGTGGTGCGCGGCGAGCGCCTGCCGTTCTGGGCCGTGTTCGGGCGCATTGCGCCATTCGGGGCGAGCCTGAGCCTGGCCTCCATCGGTTATGGCACCCTGACGACGTTCATCACGTTGTACTACGTCAACCGCGGCTGGACCGGCGCGGCGTACTGCCTGACGGTGTTCGGCGTGTGCTTCATTCTGGCGCGGTTGCTGTTCATTTCCAGCATCAGCCGTTTTGGCGGATTTACCTCGGCCATTGCCTGCATGACCATTGAAACCGTTGGCCTGGTGCTGCTCTGGCTCGCGCCGTCGACCGGTTACGCCTTGATCGGTGCCGGCCTCACCGGGTTTGGCCTGTCGCTGGTGTATCCGGCGCTGGGCGTCGAGGCGATCAAACAGGTGCCCAACTCCAGTCGTGGCGCGGGCCTGAGTGCTTATGCAGTGTTTTTCGATCTGGCACTGGCGATCGCCGGCCCTTTGATGGGGGCCATTGCGCTGAACCTGGGGTATTCGTGGATTTTCTTTTGCGCGGCACTGTTGTCAGTGGCCGCGCTGGGGCTGACATTACTGCTCAAGTATCGGGCCTAGCAAAAGATCGCAGCCTTCGGCAGCTCCTACAGGGTCCGCATTTCAATGTAGGAGCTGCCGAAGGCTGCGATCTTTTAGCTATTGATCCGCCGTCTGCATCCCTGCCCGCGTCGCCTTACCCAGAGTACGCGAGAAGAAGCGCCCCGCTTCAGTCACCAGATTGCGGTGAATGTCTTCCCGGTCGACGCCATCTGCATCGGTGCACAGAGCCGGCATGATGACGATCTGTTCGTCGTTGCACGGCGCCATGAAGACGAAGTGCCCTGCTCCCGCCAGCAGCTTGAAGTCCGGCGCGACGGGCAGTTTGCGCGCCAGTGCGGCGGCGTTCTTGTCGAACGGCACCAGTTTGTCGCCATCGCCGCTGTACAGCAGCACCGGCACATGCACGTCGGCAAGGGTGTGACGACCGAATTTCAGGCTGAGCGGCGCCATCAGTAACAGCGCGTGAACACGCGGGTCGGCCACCGGTTGCAAATCATCACGATCGACGATCAGTTCGCCTTGGGTGTTACAGGCATCGCGGTCGTCCGGGCGCTCCTGGCAGTAACGACGCAGGCGATCCAGGTCCGGCGTCGCGCCGGACAGTATCAACGCCGTCTCCCCGCCCGCCGAGTAACCGATCACACCGACCTGGTCAGCATTGACGAACGGCGCGAGCATGCGGTCGCCCAACGTTGCGGTAATCGCTTCGGAAATCTGGATCGGCCGTCCGTAGAGATTGCTCAAGGTGCCGAGTCGGCTGTGGTCCTTGGAGTTGTCGCCGGGATGAATCACCGCCACCACCACAAAGCCCTTGCGAGCCAGCGACGTGGCCAGGTCATGCAGGGCCAATGGCGTTCCGGTGTTGCCGTGGGACAGCATCAACATGGGGAAACGGCCCATGGCGACCTTGGTGTCTTCACCGGCCTCGACCGTATAGCCCTCAAGCTTGCTGGAGTGTTCTTTTTCGCTAGAGGGATAGAAAGCGATGGCGCGCATCGGTTGCAGATCGAGCGGGTCGAGAAAACTCATCTCGTGGTAACCGACGCTCCAGTGAGGATGCGGCGCGGGGGCGGCGTGCACTGAATTCAGGCTGCCAAGCAGGCATATCAGAAGAGTTGCACAAAGACGCATCATCGGATGCCCCACCTGTTACCAGACCATAGACGTTAACCCTTGATTGCATATCCTGGGCCAACCTCTGTAACGACCAGAAACAAAAAACTCCGCATCTGGCACTTGCGTGATCAGAATACAGAGTTTTTTGGGGCATTACCTGAACGGTTGCTGCTTTTACGCAAGCCTTACGCGGCGGCGAACAGTTGCTCGCTGATTTGCGTGTGAGCGTCGCTCATCGCTTTGGTGCGCACTTCGTCACCGTACGCCAGACCATGTGCACGAACGAACTCGATGTCGGTGATGCCGATGAAGCCGAACAGCACTTTCAAGTAGTCTTCGTGGGCAACACCGGTCGCCTGGCCAGCGTGCAGGCCGCCGGAAGTCGAAACGATCACCACTTTCTTGCCGCCGCACAGGCCTTCAGGGCCGGCTTCGGTGTAACGGAAAGTCTGACCGGCAACGGCAATGCGGTCGATCCAGGCTTTCAGTTGAGTCGGGATGGTGAAGTTGTACATCGGCGCTGCAATCACGACGGCGTCGGCGGCGAGGAATTCGGCCAGGGTCTGGGCGCTCAGTTCGGCTTCGTGCTGTTGTGCGGCGTTGCGCAGCTCAGCGGTGGTGCCGGCAGCAACCAGAGTAGTGGCGGAGAAGTGGCTGATGGCATCGGCGGCCAGGTCGCGGTAGGTTACGACGGCGGTTGGCTCGGCGGCTTGCCAGGCTTTGACGACTTCGCCACTCAGCAGACGGGAAGCCGAGTTGTCACCAAGAATGCTCGAATCGATATGCAGCAGTTTCATGTGGGATCTCCAGGTGAGGATCGCCGCCAGGGCGATCTGATGGAGACAATCCTACAGACGAAACCAATAGCTGATTAGAGTGCAACAATGCGATAGTTTGTCTCACTGATAGAACGATTGAGTAACGCCAATGCAAGATCTTAATGACCTCTATTACTTCGCCAAAGTCGTCGAGGCCGGTGGCTTCGCGGCCGCCGGGCGTTTGCTGGGGATTCCCAAGTCGCGGCTGTCACGGCGTATTGCAGAGTTGGAAGAGCGTCTTGGCGCGCGTTTGTTGCAGCGTACCACCCGGCAACTCAAGCTGACCGCCGTGGGCGAACGCTACCTGCGCCACTGTCAGGCGATGTTGCTGGAAGCCGAAATGGCCGACGAAGCCGTGGCCAGCATGTCCAGCGAGCCACGAGGACGCTTGCGGGTTTCATCTCCCGTCGGATTGGCTCACGAAATGCTGCCGGAGGTGATCAGCAACTTCCTGGAGAAGTACCCGCAAGTGCAGTTGGAGGTGATGCTGGTCAACCGGCGCGTCGATCTGGTGACCGAAGGTGTCGACGTGGCTCTGCGCGTACGTGAACCGGGCGACGAAGACCCGCTGCTGGTCACGCGCCGGTTGCGTCAGGCACAGATGCTCGTGGTGGCCAGTCCTGCATTCCTGCAAGGGCGTGACATTAACCGGCCCGAGGACCTGAAAAACCTGCCGGTGCTCGGCGCCCTCGAACCCGACCGCATGGTGCATATTCGCCTGGTGTCTGGCCAAGGCAAAAGCTTCGAACTGGCCCTTGAAGCGCGACTGGGCATCGACGATTTCATCGTGCGCAAGACCTGCGCGCTCGCCGGGCAAGGTTTTACCACGCTGCCGATGATGTACTGCGAGCAGGAACTGGCGAACGGTTCGCTGGTGCAACTGCTGCCGGACTGGTCGCTGCCGGGTGGCTGGTTGCAAGCGGTCTATCCTCACCGTCGCGGCGTGATGCCGGCCGTGCGGGCCTGGCTCGACCATTTGATCGAAACATTCAATGCCTGCGGGGATCGTTTGATATGAAGTCAGGACGCATGAGCGAAGCGGATGTCGCGGCCTTTTGCCTGGCCTTGCCGGGCGCACGGGAAGATTACAAATGGGGTGGCGTGCGGGTATTTTCGATTGCCGGGAACAAGATGTTCGCCTTGCAAAATTTGCGTGGCGATTCCCTGGCGTTCAAGGTCGACAAGGATCTGTTTCTCGGTCATTGCGACCGACCGGGCATTCATCCGGCGCCTTATCTGGCGCGTGCCCAGTGGATCATCATGGCAACGCCCTACCCTTTGGGCGCCGAAGAACTGCAAGGTCTGTTGCAGCGTTCCCATCAACTGGTGGTCAGCAAACTGCCCAAGCGTACTCAGGTCGGGCTGCTGCTCTGATTCCTTCTTTTATTAGAACTTAGAACAACGCGAACAGCTGCGCGCCGAGGAACAACTGGTCGATCCAGAACACCTGGTGCAGCAGCACAATGAGCCAGAACACCACTTGAAACGAGACTTTGCGCGTCTTGTGTCGAAACACCTGTTGCGCGAGCAACGCACCCGGCCAGCCGCCGGCGAATTCCAGGGCATGCAGCACGTTTTCCGGGGTTCGCCTTTGATCGGCGCGGGCATTGCGTTTGTCGCTCCAGTACAGCAAAAACGCCAGCACGCTGACGATGCCGTAGGCTGCCAGCGGTATCAGCGACACCCCTCGCAGCCACAACGACATCGAACCGAACAACGGCAGCGCGCACAGGATCGCAAACACCAGCAGTTTCAGCCGGGGATTGCGGATCTCGCCTCCGGAGTTACGCCCGGGGTTGTTGCGCGCGCTGGAGTCACTCATGGCTTGGCCGCAGTCCAGTCGACCCAGCCAAACTGCCAGGTGGCCAGAATCAGCAGGCCGAACGCGATGCGATACCAGGCGAACGCCGCATAGCTGTGGCTGGCGATGAACTTGAGCAAGCCCCGAACAGCGATCATCGCGAAGATGAATGCCGTGACGAAGCCGATCGCGAACACCGGGAAGTCAGACGGCACGAACAGGTCGCGGTACTTGTAGCCCGAATACACCGCCGCGCCCACCATGGTTGGCATGGCCAGGAAGAACGAGAACTCGGTGGCGGTCTTGCGCGACAAGCCGAACAACAAACCGCCGATGATCGTCGAACCGGAGCGCGATGTGCCCGGAATCATTGCCAGGCACTGGGCGAAACCGACTTTCAGGGCATCTTTCCAGGTGATGTCGTCGACGGTTTCGGCATGCACTTCATGTTGGCGTTTTTCAGCCCACAACATGACGATACCGCCCACTACCAACGCAGTGGCCACCGTGATCGGATTGAACAGGTAGTGGTGAATCAGGTCGGCGAAAATCACCCCCAGTACCACGGCCGGCAGGAAGGCGATCAGCAGATTGGCGGTAAAGCGTCGAGCGCTCGGCTGGGTTGGCAAACCGATGACGACGTCGAAAATCTTCCGGCGAAATTCCCACACCACCGCCAGGATTGCCCCGAGCTGAATAATGATGTTGAACGCCATGGCGCGCTCGCCGCCGAAGTTGAGCAGGTCAGCGACAATGATCTGGTGCCCGGTACTCGAAATGGGCAAAAACTCCGTCAGCCCCTCTACAACCCCAAGAATCAAAGCCTGAAAGGCAGTCCAAAGATCCATCAATCCCCCAAAAGGCTATGCGTCGACGCATGCCCCGTTAGTATTTTACAAAGCGTTTATCGCGCTTAGCGTAGTTGAAATTCCACGAGCGCAAGATCCCCGCCGCCTCTGAAAAACCCGTGAAAAATCAATTTGTATTCAGGTTTTACCGCGCGGGGCCGAAATCCTATCAGACAAGTCTGAAAAGCGCTGCCGCGTTATCGGACCTGCCAGGATGCTGGCGATCAATCATTACAAAAACAAGAAACCCCAGAACAAGAAATCGGAGCACCGCGTTATGAACAGCTTGCGCAATATGTCGATCAGCCGCCGTTTGTGGCTCATCCTGATCGTGGCCGTCATGATGCTGTTGGCCTTGGGCGTGATGATGCTCAAGCAGATCCACGATGATTTGTACGACGCCAAGGCGCAGAAGACCCAGCATGTGGTGCAGACCGCCAGCGGCGTTCTCAGTTATTACCAAGGCCTGGAAACCGCCGGCACCCTGACCCGCGAAGCCGCGCAGAAACAGGCGTTGACCGCTATTCGCGGCCTGCGTTACGACCAGAATGATTACTTCTGGATCAACGATCTGACGCCCGTGATGGTCATGCACCCGGCCAACCCCAAACTCGACGGCCAGAACCTGTCTGCGATCCGCGACCCGGACGGTTTTGCGGTGTTCAACGAAATGGTTGCCGTCGCCAAGAGCAAAGGCGCCGGGATCGTCAATTATCGTTGGCCGAAGCCCGGTGCCAGCGCACCGGTCGAGAAAACCTCCTACGTCAAATTGTTCGAACCGTGGGGCTGGGTGATTGGCTCGGGCGTGTACATCGATGACATGCAGGCCGAGTTCTACGGACAGGTCTGGGAAGCTTCTCTGATCGGCCTGGCCATCGCACTGATCATGGTGGCGCTGGTGATGCTGATTGCCCGCAGCATCGTCCGCCCGTTGCAGGAAACTGTGAACGCAATGGCCAATATCGCCAGCGGCGAAAGCGACCTGACCCGCAGCCTCGACACCCACGGCCAAGACGAAGTCACGCAACTGGCGCGGCACTTCAATGCCTTCACCACCAAGCTGCGGCTGGTGATCGGTGAGTTGCAGGTGTCGGCGAGCGCCCTCGGCCAGTCGTCCAGCGAATTGGGCAATGACGCCACTCAGGCCCAGCAACGCAGTCAGCAACAGTCGCAGCAGATGGAGTTGGTGGCCACGGCTATCAATGAAGTGACCTACGGCGTGCAGGACGTGGCGAAAAACGCCGAGCATGCCGCCAGTGAAATGCGCGATGCCGAAGCGCAGGCGCAGCAAGGCCAGATCAACATCGACGGCAGCCTGCAACAGATCGACACGCTGTCTTCGACGATCGATCAGGCCGTGGAAGTGATCCGTACGCTGGCCGCCGAAAGCACCCAGATCGGCAGCGTTCTGGAAGTGATCCGTTCCATCGCCGAGCAAACCAACCTGTTGGCCCTCAACGCTGCAATCGAGGCTGCCCGGGCCGGTGAGCAAGGTCGCGGTTTCGCGGTTGTGGCGGATGAGGTTCGTCTGCTGGCCCAGCGCACTCAAAAGTCCACGGCAGAAATCCAGTCGATGATCGAACGCTTGCAAGCCCATTCCGAAGCGGCGGTCAAAGTCATTGGCGACAGCAGCCGCGCCTCGCAACTGACCATTGAACAGGCCGGTCTGGCCGGTGCCAGCCTGAATGCCATCGGCCAGGCGCTGCGCAACCTCAACGGACTGAACGCCTCGATCGCCAGCGCGACGTTGCAGCAGGCGCATGTGGTCGAGGACATCAACCAGAACGTCACGCAAGCCGCCGGGCTCTCCCACAGCACCGCATTGGCAGCGGAACAGTCCAGCGTGGCGAGTGTGCGACTCAAGGGCTTGAGTGAGCAACTGAACGGATTGCTCAAGCAGTTCCGGGTGTAATTCCAGAAAAAATTGCAGCCTGCGGCAGCTCCTAAAGAACAAGGCGTTCACCTGTAGGAGCTGCCGAAGGCTGCGATCTTTTGATCTTCAAACCAAATACCGCTGCCTGCGGTTACAATCCGCCCCCAAATTCGATTTACCCAAGGAACCTCCATGTCCGGGCTTGAACTGTTTGCCGCCACCCTCGGTGTCATTGCCGTCTGGTTGACGGTCAAGCAGAACCCCTGGTGCTGGCCAATCGGTCTGGTCATGGTGCTGATTTACAGCTGGATCTTTTTCGAAGTGAAGCTGTATTCGGACATGTTGCTGCAAGTAATCTACGCGGCCCTGCAGATCTATGGCTGGTGGCAATGGACCCGTGCAGGCGATGCGCGACAAGGGCGCGAGGTTACCCAACTCGATGGCCGATCGGTGATGTTCGGTCTGCTCGTCGGCGCCGCTGGCAGCTTGATGCTGGGCGCGGCCATGGCGCACTGGACCGACGCCGCGCAACCCTGGCTCGATGCAGCCCTTACCGGTTTCAGCCTGGTCGCGCAACTGTGGATGGCGCAGAAACGCGTTCAATGCTGGCCATTGTGGATCGTCGTGGATGTGATCTTCGTGGGGCTATTTGTCTACAAAGGAATGTACCTGACCGCCGCTTTGTACGGCTTGTTCCTGTTGCTCGCCGTGCAAGGCTGGCGTGAATGGCGTACCGCCCCGGCGTTGCGCACATGAAGGTCCTGGTGCTCACAGGCCCTGAATCCAGCGGCAAGAGTTGGTTGTCGGCCGAGTTGCAAGCGCATTTCGGTGGGTTGCTGGTGGGCGAGTACGTGCGCTGGTTTATCGAGCAGGAGCAGCGAGACACGTGCCTGGCCGATATCACCGACATTGCCCGGGGCCAGTTACGCTGGGAGGACGAGGCCCGCGCCCGGCAACCAGAACTGCTGATCCTTGATACTCACCTGTTGAGCAACATGCTCTGGAGCCGGACGTTGTTTGGCGATTGTCCGCCCTGGATCGAGCAGGCGTTGCTGGCCCGGCAGTACGACTTGCATCTATTGCTATCACCGGAAAACGTCGACTGGACGGATGATGGCCAGCGCTGCCAACCGGCACTGACCGAACGCCAGGCATTTTTCAACGACACCCAGGCCTGGCTGGAGCAGCATCGAAGAGTTGTTCAGATTCTGCGTGGCGACTGGGCTGATCGTCGGGTTCAGGCCTTCGAAGCCGTGTCGAGGTTGCTCGCGCCCTTTCCCTGATTCTGGGGAGATTTCCCCAGCGCTTTCCCCTGTTTTGGGGGGAAAGTGTCCGTTCCTGAAACACACTCCCTGCCGCAAACCGCCTGTTTCAGCACCCGTGTCATGTTTCGGCCCTGGTTGTTAACCCATTGAAACACGTCCTCGCAAACCATTGTTCTAGAGCATCGCAAGCGCTTTGGCCGGCTGCAGGCCCTCTGTGGTGTCTCAGCGTTGAAACAGCCGAAAATTCTCTTTCCCGGACAAAATCGGCAAGCGATTGAATTTCAACAGTATTCGAAAAGCGGCACAGCTTTCGCTCTCTCCTTCACAACGCTGACTAGGGCCAGCCCACAAGAAGAAGGAATTGCACCGTGGGGACTTTCAAAAAAGGCATGACCTGCCTACTGCTGATAGGAAGTGCCGCAACGTCGGTACTCACGTTCAATGCCCACGCCGAAGGCGACGGCACAATCGTTTTGACTCGCGATGTCCAGGCCGTGCATTTCGGTCGCAATGGCGGCAAGGACCCAAACCCTACCACCGTCAATGCCAATCCTTCAGCACGAGTGACCTCGGTACTCAATAGCACCGAGCTGAGCGATGGCGACTTCGCAAACATCGCCAGCGGCAAATCCATCGCTGTCAACAACATCAATAAAAACAGTCCTGGCTTTCAAGGCTTGAATACGGTCACCAACCCGAACGGTATGCCCGGCATGGGCTCAGGTCATCAGGGCGGTAGTGGCAACGCGATTTCAGGCACCATCAACCGCGCAATGAGTTCCGGCCTCGCCCCTCTGGGCAGACTGGCTGGAGGTCAATGACATGAATCGTTCCGTCCTTTTCCTTGCCCTGCTCGGCTGTGCCAGCGCCATGGCCGACTCGGGAATCAGCTCGGTCAACAACGCCACCCTTCAAGATTCCGGCACCCAATACAGAGGCAACTTCAACATCAACCAGGCCGCCGGTGATCAACAGCAGCAGGCCAACGTTCGTGCAATTGCCATCGGCACCGAAGCCGGGGCGACCACCATTGTTAACCAAAAACTCAATACGCCCGCCAATCCGTCGATGAACGCGACGGCCACCATCGGCGGCACTTCTTTCAGTAATGGCAACGGTGTGCTGGGCGTCAACCAGAGCGCCGGGGCCAACAACCAAATGGCCAACGCCATGCGCATCAGCATCAGTGCTGCGCCGCAAGCCGTTGACGATAGCGCCCTTTCTCAACAGAACGTGGCGTTGCTACCAAGCTCAGGAGCAACTGGTACCCCAACCGGCAGTCGCCAGGTCGTGACAAGCGACCAGGCCTTCACCGGCAGCCGAGGGGTAATCCAGGTGAACCAGAGTGCCGGGGTGGGGAACCGAATGGCTAACACCCTGAGCATCCGGGTCGCTGACTGACCCAAACGCAGTGCGATTGGAAAGTACCAACACTTAACCAACTAATAAGCACGGAGAAACACCATGAAACCTACAATGGCCTTGAAACCACTGGTTTTCGCTCTCGCAGCAGTGATGGCAATCGCAGCACAAGCAGGCGGTCGTGATGATGATCACGGTCATGGCAATGGTCACGGTAACGGTCATGGCAACAACCATGAACCAAAAGGCCCAACTCTGGAACAAATTCTGCAGATCAGTGCCGGTGCCGGGGCCACCGTCATGGATCAACAAAGCAGCTCCGGCAACTCAGTCCTGAACCAAGGCACCAAAAATGGTGCTGCAGTGGATAGCTCGCTGAACGGCTCCAACGGCAACATGGGCGCCAACGTTGCAGCCGGCGACGGCAACCAACAAGATAACGCCGCCGCCCTGGCCACTGCTGACGAAAGCTTCATCTTCGGCACCGCAGTCGCTGCCTCGAGCGCTACTCAACTCAATGGTGGCAACACCGTTCTGAACTCGTCCAACACCAACGCCGCGTCCCTGAACAACGCCGGCAACAACGGCTCCGGCAACATCGGCATCAACGTAACCTCCGGCAACTTCAACCAACAGAAAAACAACCTGGCCATCGCCGTATCGGGCGGCCGTGTAGCACAAGCTGCTGCTGCGGCCAACCAATCGTCCACCGGCCTGTCTGTCACCAACGCCGCTACTCAGGCTTACACCAAAGATACCCTCGTGGGTACCTTTAACGCTGCTGGCGTATTCGTAGCGGCAGGCACTGCGACTACCGAAGGCGACAATCACGGTGGCGGCAACCATGGTGGTGGCAACAACCACAACAACGACCGTGGCGGCAACAACGGTGGCGGCAACCATGGCGGCAACGGCGATACCACGTCCGATTTCGTTGCTGTTGGCGTGTTCGGTCTGGCTGGTGTAACCACCCAACAAGTGATGACTCCAAACGGCTGGAAAAACCCTGTAACCAACACTGCTACAATGACCAACTCGATGAATGGCTTCTCCGGCAACGGCGGCGCCAACGTATCGTCTGGTGTAGGCAACCAACAAAGCAACTCGCTGTCCATCGCTGCAGGTTGCAGAGCCTGCCTGTAATCGCGATCGAAATGAAAGCCCCGGCAACGGGGCTTTTCCTCAGTCCGCAAAGGCGTATCGATCATGCGTAAGTCTGCACTCATCGCCCTCCTCTGCCTGTCTGGCCTGACCGAGGCCGCACAGATGTCAGTGGCCGCCCTTCCTGGCGGCACACTCATCTATAAGCAGGTACAGAGTCTGCGTGAGCGCAAGTTCAGCAACATAGTCGAACAGAAAACCGATTTCAGTTGCGGCGCCGCCGCACTGGCAACGATTTTACGCCAGGCCTATTGGCTCGACGTCGATGAAGAGCACATCATCAAAGGCATGCTGGTCAATGCAGACCAGGACCTTGTCCGTACGCAAGGTTTCTCCATGCTGGACATGAAGCGCTACATAGAAAGCATCGGCATGCGTGCCCGGGGCTACAAGATCCCACCTGAAAAGCTCGACGCAGTAACGATTCCGGTGGTGGTACTGACGGAAGTTCGCGGCTACAAGCACTTCGTGGTGTTGCAGCGTGCTGACAAGAACTGGGTCTATATCGGCGACCCGGTGCTCGGTCACAAACGCTACTCCCATGATGACTTTGTCAAAGGTTGGAACGGAATTGTCTTCGCTATCGTTGGTCCCGGTTACGAAAAAACCAATGCACTACGCAGCCCACCGGAACCGCTGACAGCCAAGAACAAGCTGGATAACTTCAACCCGGTCAAAGATGCTGAATTGATGGACTTTGGTTTCATACAGAGCGACTTCTTTTAATCGCCTACAAGAAGATATGGAGCAGGATGCTCCGGGAGCAGCAAATGAAAACCTCATATTGGGTGGCCGCCGCCTGTCTGGTAGCGAGCACCTCAGGTTTTGCCAATGGATTCAAACCCATCGAAATCAAGGATCAGGAGCTTGCCGAACTGCGTGGCCGGTATGTCATGCCAGGACGGATCATCAGCTTCGGTGTTGTAATGAGCAGTACCTGGCGCAACGCCAGTGGCGATCTGATCGGGGCGACTACCTCCATGCAGATCCAGGCCGCAACGGTCAAACCCGAATTCTACGTGTCAACGTACAGTCAGTCCGGTAACGGCGGCTCTTCTCAACAAGGCACCGGCAGCGTGGTTGGCGGCGCAGGCTTGAATGGCACGCAAGGCATCACCCAGAGCGTACGCGCCGCAGGTGACGGCAACAGCGCTTACAACAACATCGCTATCGATGTGAAAGAGGCCAACTCGGCCCCGGCACTGGTACCCGCTCAAGGTCAGGCGTTGATGGCCGGCCAAACCATCACCGGCAGCAATGCTGCAGGCAGCATCGCGGTTTCCGCAACCAATGGCGGCGTGCAAATGGCCATCCAGGCCAACAACAATCAAGGTTCGGCCATTCAACAAGTCGCCCAGGGTGGGCTGCTGCAAAACACCCGTTTGCTGGGCAATAGCAACATGGTCAGTAACCTCACCCAGCTCAATGTGGTCCTCAATAATAATGGCCCAAGTGCTGGCGCATTGGACTGCAACCTGAATCAACTCGCCGCCCTTCGCACCTTGGGATATTGAACTACGCTGAGTCTCGACCATTGGGCATAACAAGGGACGGCTTAATTCATGTATCGATCAGTATCACTGCGTGCAGTTGTATGTTTGAGCACTCTGTTCCCGGCGGTGATGGTGCAGGCAGCACCGGATGCGGAAGTAGAGCTTCTGAAACAGGAACTTCTGGAGTTGAAGCAACGATACGAAGTACAACAAAAAGCCCTGGCGGTACTCGAGCAACGGGTCCGCCAGGTAGAAGAACAACCGGCATCCCCTCCTCCAAAACGCCTGGCCAAGTCACCGGCAGACATGAAAGGCAACTCGCAAGTCGCGGTCGGCACTGGCGCCGCAGCCGCTTCAGGGGGAGCAGCCGGGGGTGGCAGTTCCTATGGACAGTCGCTGGCAGACGATTCTCAACCGGCACAAAGCGTTTCCAACCTGTATGACGAGGCCAGCGGATTCTTCGGCGGCGGCAAGTTCAGCGTGGAAACCGGGCTGACCTACTCCCGGTACGATACCCGCCAGCTGATCCTTAACGGATTCCTCGCACTGGACTCGATCTTTCTGGGCAACATCAACCTTGACCGGATCAAGGCCGATACCTGGACGCTTGACCTGACCGGTCGCTACAACTTCAACAACCGCTGGCAGTTCGACTTGAACGTGCCGGTGATCTACCGCGAATCCACTTACCAGTCAGGCGGCGGCAATGGCGGTTCCGCAGGCGTGACAACCGAAGAAACCGTGACCCGCGATCCGGAGATCGGCGACGTCAACTTCGGTATTGCCTATAAGTTCCTCGACGAGTCGGTCAACACGCCGGATGCCGTAGTCACCTTGCGTGTCAAGGCACCTACCGGCAAGGACCCGTTCGGCATCAAGCTGCGTCAGGTGGACGCCAACTCCAACCTGTTCGTACCTGACACACTGCCTACCGGTAATGGCGTCTGGTCGATCACACCGGGCATCTCTCTGGTCAAAACGTACGATCCGGCCGTGCTGTTCGGTAGCTTGTCCTACACCCATAACTTCGAGGAGTCCTTCGACGACATCAGCTCCACTGTCGGCCAGAAAAACCCGGGCAAAGTGGACATCGGCGACAGCTTCCAGCTCGGTGCCGGTATTGCATTCGCCCTGAACGAAAAGATGAGTATGTCGTTCTCGGTGTCTGATGTGGTGCAACGCAAGAGCAAAATCAAACAGGATGGCGGGGATTGGGAGTCTGTCACTTCCAGCGACGCCAACGCCGGCTACTTCAACATCGGCATGACCATTGCCGCTACGGATAACCTGACGATCGTACCCAACCTGTCCATCGGCATGACGGACGATGCCCCGGACTTCCAGTTCAGCCTGAAACTCCCCTACTACTTCTGACCCGAACAAAAACCCCGCTGCAATTGCAATCGCAGCGGGGTTTTGGTTTGCGGCCGGGGTTCAGCGAATCTGGTGCTTGTGCAACAACCGGTAGAAGGTCGGTCGCGACACACCCAATACTTTGGCGGCGACACTCAGGTTATCGCTGTGGCGACTCAATACATCGCACAACGCCTGGCGTTCGGCCCGGGACTTGTATTCTTCGAGGGTGCCCATCGGCGCTGCGAGCGTATGCTGACTGATCAACCCCAGGTCACGGGCCTCGATCTGCCGGCCTTCGGCCAACACCAGCCCGCGACGAACGCGGTTGGCCAGTTCGCGAACATTGCCTGGCCAGTCGTGTTTGCCCATGGCAATCAACGCGTCTTCGCTGAAACTGCGTGGGCGGCGCCCGGTTTCATGGCTATAGAAATGGGAGAAGTGGTTGGCCAACACCGCCAGGTCGCCATGGCGCTCGCGCAGCGGAACGGTCGCCACTTGCAGTACGTTCAAGCGGTAATACAGGTCCTCGCGAAAGCGTTTCTTTTCGATGGCGGCTTCAAGGTCGGTATGCGTTGCCGCCAGAACCCGCACATCCACCGGAATCAGCTGACTGCCGCCGACCCGCTCGATGTGTTTTTCCTGGAGGAACCGCAACAGGTTGGCCTGCAACTCCAGTGGCAGGTCACCGATCTCGTCGAGAAACAGGGTGCCACCGTTGGCGGCTTCTATCCGTCCGACCTTGCGTTGGTGCGCGCCGGTAAATGCGCCTTTCTCATGGCCGAACAACTCGGACTGGATCAAATGCTCGGGAATCGCACCACAATTGATCGCAATGAAGGGTTTGCTGTGACGCTGGGACTGACGATGCAGGGTTCGTGCGACCAGTTCCTTGCCAGTGCCGCTTTCACCGCGAATCAACACCGGAGATTCGGTCGGAGCCAGTTTGCTCAACAGCTTTCGCAGCTCACGAATAGGTTTGCTGTCGCCCAGCAATTCGTGCTCGGGCTGGTCGACATAGACCGTGCCCTGCCCGCGCAAGCGCGCCATGCCAAACGCGCGCCCCAGTGTTACCTGGACCCGGGACACATCGAACGGCAAGGTATGAAAGTCAAAAAACCATTCACAGACGAAGTCGCCGACATTTTGCAGCCGCAGTACATCCTGGTTGAGTACGGCTATCCACTCGGTGCCGCTGCGGCTGATCAGCTCTTTGACGGCCTCCGGGTGCTCAAGGTGAAAAGGCTGCAAGCGCAGCAAGCCCACGTCACAGGTTCGGTCAACGGCTTTCTCCAGCGTGCAGCTGTCAACGTCCCAACCGATGGCGCGCAATCCAGGGAGCAGGCGATAGCAATCGTCACAGGGGTCCACCACTAACAAACGTCGTAAGGCAGGCGCATCACTCATGACTGATCCTTGGCGCCAAATTTATGAAAATTTAATAAAAACAGTCATTTGGCAGACCTGGCTGTAACATTAGCAAGAATTTGACAGGGCCTTGTACTGTTTGACTATAGGGATGTCACAAAACCAGTTATAAGTTGCGAATATGTTAGTTACCTAACGACTCTTTCCTTTCATTCAGCTTTCAATGTCAGGCTCTTCCTTGAATCTGTGAAATAAAGTGGAAATTTCTTTTGATTGTGTGTGACCCGAACCCCGGTTGCGGGCATCAGTACAAGTAACCAGCTGAACGGTAAGCCCAACCGTCGGCCTATCACTTGATTGGGCATACAGAGAGAAGACCCTATGAACGCCCCGCTCCGTATCAACGAAGCACTTCTGATTGCCGACCGCGCATTTAAACCATTCAAATGCGTGGCCTGGGCCCCACAAGACGGCAATGGCGAACTCAGCCTGACCGTTATCGACCGCACCAGCACCAGCATTGGCCGCAAGCAGATCCCAAGCAGCGCCTATTCCGATCCCGCGCAACTCGAACGGCTGCTGGAACAGGCTCGCGCCGAATTGAGCGAGGAAGGTTACACACTGCAGTCGTGGTCGATGCCGCACTAATCGTTTTGCGGATTACTCCGGGGTAATCCGCGCCCTTTTCCTGTCTTTAGTTCGCAGTTTTTTCTGGCCGCGCACACTACGTGACACTGTTTAATTCGAACTTCACATACGCCTGATACTTTGCAGGCTCGCCATTGGTTCGAAAAGACACTGTTGTGGCACACAGCGACCCTCCGTCTGTTAGTTCTTACAGTTGTGCATCCCTTCATTCAGGGATTGAATAATCTCCCTATCAAGTCGCCACCCAAACTTCTGGATCAGGACGACTCGCAAGGAGATGCGGTGCATGTCAAGCCAGTCCGCTTTTGCCTACTCCGCTACCCGGACCAACGCCGGGGCCCTCGATACGACGTTTGCCGCCAACGGCAAAACCCAGGTCTATTTCGCCGACAGCCTTTTCAGCCTGGCCAATGACGTTGCGATCGATGCGCAAGGTCGCTTGCTGGTAGCCGCAAAAGTCGGCATGGCCGATGGCATCCGCTTTGGCCTGGCCCGCTTGCTGGCGGATGGTTGCGCAGACCTGACGTTCGGCAAACAAGGCAGTGTCATCGGGCAATTCGAACCGGGGTTCGAAGCCATGGGCACCAAGGTCCTGATCCTGCCCGACGGCAACATCCTGTTGGCTGGCCTGCAATACGTAAACGCGCACCGCACGCTCCCGGCCCTGGCATTGCTGGATCAGGATGGCCGCCTGGTGCAAGGTTTTGGCGATAATGGCCACCGTGTCGTGCGATTACCTGGCGATCTGTCCCTGGGCATGCGCGATATCCGGCTGCCTCTCGGTGTGCCGGGCGCAGAAGCCTGCGATGTGGCCATACAGCAAGACGGCCGGATCCTGATCCTGGCCAACCATCACTACGAACTGGCCGATCACGTCGGCATGCTGATACGCCTGGATGTCGAAGGCTCGCTGGACTGCTCGTTCAACGACCGCGGCTTCGTGATGGTCAGGCACCTGCTGATGAATACCTGGCTCAGCAGCCTGACGGTACAACGTGATGGCCGAATCCTGGTCGGTGGATCGATCAATTTTCCCGAGGAAGGCTTGCTGGCACGCTATCACCCGGACGGGCGCCTCGACGACCGATTTGCCGTGGATGGATTCATGACCTTCAAGGCCCAAGGGCATGGCGCCCGGGTCAGCCGGGTGGTCCAGCAAAACGAAGGCGAAATCCTGTGTTTTGGCAGCAGTCGCGAGCCGATGCACTGCCTGACATTTAAAATGCACAGCAACGGCCGCCCCGACAGTCATTGCAACGGAGGACATCCGCAGCGGCGGGAAATCGGTTACAGCGGATGCCAGTGGACCGCCGCGCAGTTACAGCCTGATGGCAGTGTGCTCACGGCGGGCGCCACCATCGGCGGCGTCGAAGCAGACTTCATTCTCGGGCGATACCTGCCCAACGGCCTTCCCGATCGCCGTTTTGGCAAAGGCAGCGGCTATACACGTACGCGCCTGGGCCCCAGCCTGGATACCGCCACCTGTGTCGCCGCGCACGCCGATGGAAACATTGTAGTGGGAGGCTATTCGCTGCACGGAAACTACAAGGCGGTCATCGCTCGTTTCCAGGGATAAACACCGGCATTTTTCCTGCGCTTGATCTTCTCGCGCGCTTGCGGCAACTTGCGCGCTTCTCAAGACAAGGAGCAGCCGATGTCCGGTTCAATGGCCCAGGCGTTCGCGCACAACTTTCTCGGGCACTCGCCCCGTTGGTACAAGGCCTGCATCGTCGGCTTTCTCATCCTCAATGCCCTGGTGCTTTGGACCGCAGGCCCGGTGGCTGCCGGCTGGCTACTGGTGCTGGAGTTCATCTTCACCCTGGCCATGGCACTCAAATGCTATCCGCTGATGCCCGGCGGGCTGCTGTTGATTGAAGCCCTGCTGCTGAAGATGACCACGCCCCAGGCGCTGTACGACGAGTTGCTGCACAACTTCCCGGTGATCCTGCTGCTGATGTTCATGGTGGCGGGCATCTACTTCATGAAAGACCTGCTGTTGTTTCTGTTCTCGCGCTTGCTGCTCGGCGTTCGCTCCAAGGCGCTACTGGCGTTGATGTTCTGCTTTTTGTCGGCGTTCCTGTCGGCGTTTCTCGATGCCCTGACCGTCACCGCCGTGATCATCAGCGCCGCCGTGGGTTTCTATTCGGTGTATCACCGCGTTGCCTCCGGCACCGATCCGCGTCAGGACAGCGAGTACGGCGATGACCAGAATTTGCCCACGCTGCATCATGGCGACCTGGATCAGTTCCGCGCTTTCCTGCGCAGCCTGCTGATGCACGGCGCAGTCGGCACCGCACTGGGTGGCGTTTGCACGTTGGTGGGCGAACCGCAGAACCTGCTGATCGGCCATGAGATGGGCTGGCACTTCTCTGAGTTCTTTCTGAAGGTCGCTCCGGTGTCCTTGCCAGTGCTGGTGGCAGGCCTGGTGACCTGCGTCATTCTGGAAAAGGTGCGCTGGTTCGGTTACGGCACGCTGCTGCCGGACAACGTACGCGCCGTGCTGGCCAACTACGCTGACGAAGACAATGCCGAGCGTACTTCGCGTCAACGTGCCGCGCTCATCGTACAAGGCGTGGCTGCGCTGATTCTGATCATCGCACTGGCATTCCACGTTGCCGAAGTGGGCCTGATCGGTTTGATGGTGATTGTATTGATCACAGCGTTCACCGGCATTACTGACGAACATCGCCTCGGCACCGCATTCAAGGATGCCATGCCGTTCACAGCGTTGCTGGTGGTGTTTTTCGCCGTGGTGGCGGTAATCCACGATCAACATCTGTTTACGCCGCTGATCCAGTGGGTGCTGGCTCTGCCGGCCGATCAGCAGCCAGGCATGCTGTTCATCGCCAACGGTCTGCTCTCGGCCATTAGCGACAACGTGTTCGTGGCGACCATTTACATCACTGAAGTCAAACGCGCCTTCCTTGCCGGTGAAATGACCCGCGAACATTTCGAGACATTGGCCATTGCGATTAACACCGGCACCAACCTGCCGAGCGTGGCCACACCGAATGGTCAGGCGGCGTTCCTGTTCTTGCTGACGTCGGCGATTGCACCACTGATTCGCTTGTCCTACGGACGGATGGTGTGGATGGCGGTGCCGTACACCGTGGTGATGGGGATTTTGGGCTGGTATGCAGTGAGTTACTGGCTGTAACCGGCTATTAACTGTAGGAGCTGCCGCAAGCTGCGATCTTTTGATTTTGCTTTTCAAAAGATCAAAAGATCAAAAGATCGCAGCCTGCGGCAGCTCCTACATAGAGTTCAGCGTTTCAGGATGTAGCGCTCAATTGCCTGAGCAGCGCCATCTTCGGCATTGGTGCCCGTCACCACATCCGCCTGACGCTTCACCGCTTCTTCCGCCTGCCCCATGGCAATCGACAATCCCGCCACATGAAACATCGCCGGGTCGTTGCCGCCATCGCCCATGGCGGCGGTTTTCTGCAACGGTACGCCGAGGAACGCCGCCAGCGTCGCCAACGCCTCGCCCTTGTTGGCTTTCATTGCAGTCACGTCCAGGTACACCGGTTGCGAACGCGACACCTGGGCCTGATCGTCGACTTTCGGCAACAGCTGCGCCTCCAGTTCAATCAGCAGCTCGGTGTTGTTGCTGGCAGCGACGATCTTGTCGATGCGCGCCAGATACGGCTCGAAGCTCTCGACCACCACGGGCGGATATCCGAGCCCATGCTGTTCACGCGGCACCATGGGGCCGTTCGGGTCTTTCACCAGCCAATCGCCGCCACTGAACACCCAAACCTCGATGTCCGGTTGATCGGCGAACAGCGCCAACGTGCTCAGTGCCGCCGTGGCCGGCAAGTAATGCGCGACCAGCAAACTGCCATCGGGATGGACGATCGTGCCGCCGTTGAACGCTGCCGTTGGCAGGTCGACGCCCAAGGCTTCGATCGTCTGCAACATCGCCTTGGGCGGTCGCCCCGTGGCCAGGCTGAACAGCACACCGGCGTCGCGCAATGAACGGACCGCGTCGATGGTGCGCTGGCTGAGGCTGTGATCGGGCAGCAACAAAGTACCGTCCATGTCACTCAGTAGAAAGCGGACAGGTTCACTCATCCGAGGCCGTGCCAGACGCGACCATCGCGAGTCAGCAACTCTTCAGCAGCCTCAGGCCCGTTTTCACCGGCGGCGTAAAGCTGCACCGTGGCATCCTGCTGCCAGGCATCGAGGAACGGCTGTACTGCACGCCAGCCGTTTTCAATGTTGTCGGCACGCTGGAACAGCGTCTGGTCACCGGTCAGGCAATCGTAGATGAGGGTTTCGTAGCCGGTGGACGGCTGCATCTCGAAGAAATCCTTGTAGGCGAAGCCCAGTTCGATGTTATCCATCTTCAGGGTCTGGCCCGGCCGCTTGGCCAGCAGGTCGAACCACATGCCTTCGTTGGGCTGGATCTGGATGCGCAAGTAGGTCGGCTGCAGCTCATCGACCTCGGTATCGCGGAACTGCGCATACGGCGCCGGTTTGAAGCAGATGACGATCTCGGTGTCGCGCACGCTCATGCGTTTGCCGGTACGCAGGTAAAACGGCACGCCGACCCAGCGCCAGTTGTCGATCATCACCTTGAGCGCGACATAGGTTTCGGTGTTGCTGTCAGGCGCGACCTTCTCTTCCTGGCGATAACCCGGCAGAGGCTTGCCGTCGACCTCGCCAACAGAGTATTGACCGCGGACCGAATTGGCCCGGGCCTCCTCGACCGACCAGGGACGAATTGCGCCAACTACCTTGGCCTTCTCACCACGCACCGCATCGGCGCCAAAAGCGGCCGGTGGCTCCATCGCAACCATCGCCAGCAACTGGAACAGGTGATTGGGCACCATGTCCCGCAGGGCGCCGG